>ENA-OQDC01000953-OQDC01000953.1-human-gut-metagenome-genome-assembly--contig:-NODE-953-length-16936-cov-4.926587_pt1 | contig 16936 bp, 15 predicted proteins | sample MGYA00242770_ERZ504601 | MGnify/ENA primary metagenome ERZ504601 (study PRJEB26092, sample SAMD00036305) | human gut metagenome | host: Homo sapiens | study: EMG produced TPA metagenomics assembly of...
GTGTAGTCCATTGTGATTACTCCTTAGTTAGTTTTTTGTGTAGCAACTTAATCTTAACACAAAGGTATCACAATGGACTATTTTTTATTCGATTTTTCAGGTGTGCAATTTCATTATACAATGAGCCTTTTTGTTTTATAAAGAAGAATTCTTCAGAACCTCGTCCAGATTGCATACCTGCTGTGAATTACGTGTCTTGGAATAGAATTTGAGGAAATGCTGGGCAACGACGGAAAGCGGTCTGTCCTTAACCTTTACTACGGTCTTGTAAATGTCTGCCTTGATGTCGGATATAGGACGGGTGATAAACTCTTCACCAAGGTCCTCTCCAGACTCTACAGGCACGATAGAAACGGCTGCCTTGGCGCGTGTCCATTCCAAAGTAGTGCTGCGGGTGGTGCTGGTGCAGGTGATACGCGGAACGATAGATGCCTGCGCACAGGCCTTGAGGAAAATTTTCGGAGCAGCCGGAGCTGATGCTCAGAGGTACATCCTCTAATTCCTTAAGGGTGACAAACTTTTTGCTGTCATCCAGAAAAACAGAGTTTTTTATGGAAAACGGCTGTCAGCTCTTCATCGCGACGGAAGAGAACCTCAAAGTTATCCTGATGCTCTACCGGTACGCTCAAAATTCCCAGCTCGGTAATACCGTTAAGCATTTGCTGTGTCTGTTCATTTATGCTTGCTTCAAACAGCTCGCATTTGATATTAGGATAAAGAGCACAGAAATCCTTGAGTGAGGATTTGATGAATAAAGCACTGCGGGAGTTGGCAATGCTGAAACGCAGCGTACCTACAACACCGCCCATAATGTTTTCGATTTCGCTTTTGGCAAGATCCTCCAAAGCACACATGTACTTTGCTTTTTTGATAGAGGACGCGTCCTGCCTCGGTCAGGAGAATCTGACGGCTGCCGCGGGTGGTAATTATCAGCTTGGTGCCGAAATAGTTTTCCAGAGCACGCAGCTGCTTGCTGAGGGCCTGCTGAGCGATATGTACGTAATCAGCCGCACCGGTAAAACTACCGGCTTCGATAATTGCCAAAAAGTTTCTGTAATTGTCTAATTCCATGTTTTGCAGACCTCCAACTAATACTAAACTTATGTAAAATAGAAACAGTAATAGATTCTAAATATAGGTATAATATAATTAGTTTATCATATTGCCAGTGTATTTTCAAGAATTACAACGATTAAGGCTATTATAGAACAGAAGAAAGCCAAAAAGCAATAATAAAATGTCATATCTATAATTCCTATTAGCTATTTTTCTTATTAAGCAATATCTGTTATACTAAATGCGTATAAAGCAGAGGCCTTATACAGAGCAAATTGACAAATTGACTTATTCAAAGCAAAGGAGAGAACAATCATGGCTGAAACAAAAATGGCAGTCGAAAAAGAAATCGGTTTATTCGCACATCTGTGCCGTCAACGCAACGGTGCAGCAAAAGTATTCCCGCATTGTGGTGAAAAAGGCTTTGCCTTCAGCAGAAGAGTACAGGGCTTCAAACTGAGCGAAGCATCCCTGAAAGCATTAAAAAGAGGTTAAGAAGAAAGATGAGCTTTGTACTGAACTATCTCAAAGAGTTGGACAGAGAATACTATAGTAAATGGTTTAAGAATATTTTGCTTTAAGCTTTATACAGCAGCATTATAATATGCCAGTCCGCGAGCGATGACGTTATAGCCTACCTCCTTGTACGTCGTTGGCAGACTGGCTTTTTGTTTGCCTAAAATATTCCTGACGGATATATGAATAATGCTACATAGGTATTTTTATTCCGGCGATAATTATAGTATAATGTAAAACTGCCTGCTGTAAAAAACAAGTGGAATTTAGTTCCAAAATGTATTTAATTACTTTCTAAAATATACTTAATTCATATAACTTCTATTCCAACTAGGTATTTTTATTATTTTGGAATATGTTGTATAATCTCTAACAGTGAAAGGCACTCTCCAAAAAGAACAAGAAAGGAGCTGATAAGTTTTGGACATTGCACTTATCATGAATGATGAAAAAGAAGATTCTAAGATTCGGGAGTACCTGAAACAGGTAGACAAGAAGTTTTACTATCGAGCCATCGAGAACAGGAAAAAGGAAGGTAAAGTCTTCCCGCATCGAGGCGAAGATGGCAAGCTCTTTGTAAACACTTTTCAATATGTAAACCTATTTAAGAAGAAATAAGTGGAGGGAAATTTTTATGACACCAGCAATTAAATGCTTGATTTTGTTAGCAGTAGTTGCACTGTTATTCGTTACCGAAATGATTCCGCTGGCAATGACCGCGGTTCTGGCTGCTATAGCCTGCAGTGCATTGGGCCTGGTTCCTGAGAACCAAATCTTCCTTGGCCTGGCAGATTCTACTGTAGTTCTTTTTGGCGGTATGTTCGTCGTTGGCGCTGCTATGTTTTACACCGGCCTCGCTCAAAAGGTTGGCGGCGCTGTAGTAAAGCTGTTTGGTACCAATGAAAACAGCCTGATGTTTGGTCTTATGATTATTGCAGCTGTTATGTCTGCATTCTTGTCTAACACCGGTACCACCGCTTGCCTGATTCCTGTAGTTATGGGTATCTGCGCACAAGCAAAGCTTTCCGCTTCCCGTCAGCTGATGCCGTTGGCTTTCGCTGCCGGCCTTGGCGGTACCTGCACCCTGATTGGTACCCCGCCGAACATTCTGGCAAACGTTGCTCTGAAAGCAGCTGGTATGCCGGAGCTGCAATTTGGCTTCTTTGAATATGCCTACATCGGTATTCCTATTACTATTGCCGGCATCGTTTACATGATGTTCCTTGGCAAATACATCCTGCCGGAAGCTAAAACCGAAGAGGTTGCAGATGTAGAGCAAGAGATTGATGCTACCAACACTACTCCTAAAAAACAAATGATCTGCGGTATCATCATGGTTGGCGTTATTGGTTCTATGGCAACCAGCATCGTTCCTTTGGAACTGGCTGCTGTTGTCGGAGCGGTACTGTGCGTACTGACAGGCTGCATCACTGAAAAACAAGCCTATAACTCCATCGACTGGATTACTATCTTCCTGTTTGCAGGCATGATTCCTGTTGCAACAGCTATGAACACCAGCGGCGCTGGCAAGCTGATTGCTGAATTCACCGTAAGCCTGATGGGCGGTAACCCGTCTCCGTACCTGGTAACTGCAGTACTCTTCGGTCTGGCAGTTGTCCTGACTCAGTTTATGAGCAACACCGCTTCTAAAGCTCTGCTGTGCCCGGTTGGCATCGCACTGTCCGCACAAATGGGTGCATCTCCGAAAGCTGTACTGATGGCAATCCTGATTGCTTCCAGCTGCGCATTCGCTTCTCCGGTAGGTACTCCTCCGAACACCTTGGTACTTGGCCCTGGCAAGTACAAATTCATGGATTATGTTAAATGCGGCGGCGGTCTGGTAGCAGTCAGCATGATTGTTGCAATCATCGTTATTCCTATCGTATGGCCGTTCTTCCCGACTGCAGCATAATTAATTAAAGACTCAGGTCTTACCACCTTTCTTAAAATGTCTGCAACGCTCCCAAATGGGAGCGGTCAGCAGACACAAATTGGATAGAGAACAATTTATTATAGACGGGGCGGAAGCTGCCCTGACGCACAAAGCTTCAAAGATGCTTACACTTACAAATTCCTTCTTTCTGTATATATTTGCTTAGGGGACATTGGCAGTATATATAGGATATAAATGAAAAGACTACCCTTCGTCATGTTGGACAGAGCATGGCGGAGGGTAGTTTTAATTTAGTGCTGCAAAAAATAACCCCTAATAAGCAGAGCTTTTTTATTCTGATGTAACCGATTCGGATAGAACCGAATAAAAGTTGACGAGGAGGCGAAGCTATGACACATTTTATTCGGAAGGAATCGAATCGGAAGAAGTTGAATAATTTGTATAATTTGACAGCATGGTTATTTTTAGTATATCTTTAGTAGTATAGTAGATATGAAAGGTTTCTTATGAAAATTATTTTAAGCTGAAGGTGGTGGCTTACATGAAAAAGAATCCCAATAAATGTCGTTTTGCTGCGCGTTTTTGAATATATGCTGAATACAGACGAGGAACATCCTTTGAATGTGACGGAGATTCAGCAGAAGCTGCTAGAGGATGGAACTTGCGATAAACTTCCGGACCGTAAGTCTATTTTACGGGATTGGGCAAGTATTAATGAGTGTGGCTATGAGCTGGAGAGATGCGCAAACCATAATGAAGGCAAGTATATGAACGGTAAGCATAGAACATTTGAAGGCTATCAGCTGAAAATGCTGGCGGACGCCGTTGCATCTGCGCGCTTTCTGGCAGCAGATGATGCACGTAAGCTGGGCGATGCAATTATGACTTTGGGCACGGAATCTGATAAAGAGCTGCTCAAAAAGGCTGTTATCCGTGACGAGAGTCTGAATGTGGCGACAAAGCAGGCTAAGTATAATTTTGACAGGATATTAGAGGCTATCCGCGAACGTAAGCAGATTAGCTTTCAATACAATGATAAGCATCTGGCAAAGCCTGCGCAGGAGGACTTGCGCAATGATGGTATGATATATTATGTCAGCCCCTATTATCTTGTGCCTGCGAAAAATGATTATTATGTGATTGCCTGCACGGGCGAATATAAAAATTTCAGCCATTACCGTGTTTCCCGTATGATTAATGTAAAGGAAACGGAGCTGGCAGCTAAAGATATCAAGTTCAATGAGACTTATAAAAAATTGTTGGCAGATGGCAAGTGCATTAGTGATTATCTGCGCGAGCATATTAATATGTGGTTTGGTGATACGCAAAGGGTAAATTTGCATTGCAAGCAGCGGACACGGCTGGATGTATTGGGAACGTTTGGCAATCTGCTGAATATTAATGACTGCGAAGGGGATAAAGAATATTTTACGACCAGCGTGCAGGTGCAGGCTGGCGATGGATTTTTTAACTGGGTTGCAGGCATGGGCGGTAATGTGATTATTACAGGCCCTGAGTGTGTGCGCGAAGAGTATAAAAAATATCTGGAAAGCCAGCTAGCATTGTATAAATAAGGCTTACATGTATACAGAAAAGGCAGGAATTATGACAGCAGGATTTTTGCTGATGGTGTAGAAATAAAATGTAACTAAAGCAAGGAGGGCTTAAAATGACACCTAGACAAAGAGCTATATTAACCTCAATCGGAGTAACATTAGGTGATTTTCCAAATTCTATTGGATTAGCTTATACGTCACCAAAATTGGTAATGACATTAACACAAAAAGCGGCTGGTTTTTCTAATCCTATTAATATGCAAGAGGAGAGTGCTTGTTTTGAAGCGTGGTGCCTGATTATAAAGGCTCAAACTAGCAATCCTGGCTTAAAAATCGAGTTAGATGTAAACGGTATAACTGTTGCTAGCTACCATGGTGGGAAGCCAGTCAATGGGCATTTAGGAAGATTCTTATATAGAATTTTAAAATTTAGTGAACAATATAAGCAGTGGTTTGAACTTAGTACGGCTTTAGGGAAAATAAAGGATAAATTTCAAATATATTTGGATACCAAGAGCTTCGAAACCAATGCTCCTTCAAAGGAAGCAGAAGATGATCCAGATAAGTTATTGAATAAAGGGCTAGAAAGCTATGTTGAACAATTACTGGTGGACTCTAGTAGTAATAAAACGAAGATTTTAAAATTGTCTTCTGCGAGTGCTATAGTAGGCAGACAGTTACCAGTAGGCTTATATGAAGGTACTAAGTCTAAATATAATGAGGTATTTACTGGTGGAACCTCTGCGGCAGATTTTTGGGCAGTGGATGGAGATATCATCAAGGTTTATGAATTAAAAAGCAAAAATCCTATGGTTGGTATAATTACAGAGATTTTCTTCTATAGTAATTATGTATATGATATATTTGTAGAAAAAGGTAATCACATGGTTCCATATACACCTAAAAAGTACTACCGTAATTATGATAAAATTGAAGGGAAAAAAGTTCAAGGAATAATGCTAAGTGATTCTGGTGGGTGGCATCCAAGTCTTGATAAGTTAACTAGAAGAAAAATAACCGATATAATGAATACCAACGGTACTGCTGGAATAATTCAATATACTTTTTTTAAATATAATTTTAAAATGAGTATCACTGTAACTCCTTAAACTCTGTATATCGACACCTTGACGTTTTAAAACGACCGTCTACAGTTAGACCTAAAAATCTAACTGTAGATGGTTTTTTTATAGCCAAAATTCTAGACTGCTGGGGCATTTTTAGTATCTCGCATTTAGTATTATATAAGCAAGGAAACGAAAGGAGCGTAATCATGGCTACTAATATTGAATATCTACATGCAGACCAGATTGGTGGCTGCGTAACTTTAATTAGCACAGAGACAACGAAAATTTGTATTGATTTTGGTGAAAATCTTCCAGGAAGCAGGTATAAGGATGATGTAGAGGTTGTTGGCTTGACGTCTGGTGAAGCACAGTATGACGCAGTGTTCTTTACCCATTATCATGGTGACCACATTGGCTGCTTTGAGAAGCTGCTGCCAGAAATTCCGCTTTATATGAGCAGCTTGTGTAGGGATGTACTTATTAATACATACGTAGCCTTGGCTAGACACGATAACAAGTATAGTAAACAGGTGGAGCTTTTGCAGGACGCAGCACACACGCATATTATTTGGGCGCAGGATGTAATCAAGGTTGGGGATATTAAGGTTACGCCATATACGATTGATCATTCTGCAACAGCGGCGATGATGTATCTTATCGAAACGCCGGATAAGCGTATTTTACATATGGGTGATTTTCGGACACATGGTTATATTGGAGATAAGCTGAAAAAGCTATTAAAATGCTATGTTTTGGAAAAACCTGTGGATGTGCTTATTACAGAAGGAACAAATCTTACACGGGAAGATAACTATTTAACCGAGGATGAGCTGGCTCAGCAGGCTGGGGAATTGATGCAGCAGCATAAGCTGATTTTTTGCCTATGTGCATCTACTAATTTTACGCGTTTACAGAATTTTTACCGCATGGCCAGATGTAAGCGGAAAGATGTATTGTTAAATGGCTATATGCTGGCGCAGTTTAAAAGCTATTATAAATATAAGCAAGAGCTTTGCAATCGCTTATATCACAAGCAGAGCGAGAAGCCGTGGCAGCCTTATAAAATGTATACGCTTTTGCTAGATAAGGATTATTTGCATGATGACAGCACCTACAAAATACAAGATAGGTACCTGCAGGAACATGGAGCAGTTATTTTCGTGAGTGGGATGATGGCAGTGGCTACAGTAAAGAAGCTTTGGGAAAAATATAAGGAATTACAACCGTTAATAATATACTCTCAGTGGCAAGGTTATATTAAGGATAAGGGAGCTGAATATTATAAAGAGGATTTAGCAAGGCTGTGTACACAATATCCTACAGTGCAGCTACATACTAGTGGCCATGCGTCTAAAAAGGTGATCGAAGCAATTATTAGGCTAGTTGATGCTCAGGATTATACGGCGGTGATTCATTCAGAGAGGGCAGAGCTTATTGACAGGAGCAGTTTTTGCTGAGAGCGTAGCAATAAGCGATAACCGAGATGTGAGGAGGACTTTAAGATGACAGGTGTACAAAAATTAATATTAGGCTACATTGGAATCAAAATAGCTAATTTTCCCGATGATATTGTGTTAGATTATATTGAACCCAATAAATTGTTAATGAAATTAAAAAAAGAAGCGGCGGGCTTTTCCAAGCAGCCTCTTGCTATGCAAGATGATAGAGCCTGCTTTGAAGCTTGGTGCCTGCTTATCAAAGCCAAAACTAATAAGCCGGAATTAGAAATAGAGCTAGATGTAGAAGATATCACTGATACTAGTTACATCGGTGGAATGCCGGATAATGGAAATATGGGAAGGTTTTTATATAGAATTTTGAAATTCAACGAACAATACAAGCAGTGGTTTAAGCTTGCCCCAACTTTAGAAGCACTAAAGGATAAATTTAAAATATATTTGGCTAGTCATAGCTTCGTGGCAAATGTGCCTACAAAAGAAGCAGAAAAAGATCTCTCAAACTTGTTAAATATGGGGCTGGAAAGCTATGTTGCCTACTTATTGTGTGATTCAGAGAGTGCTAAAAGAAATATTTTAGCATTGACCAGAAAAGCTATAGTAGGCAGACAATTACCTGTAGGCTTAGTTGAGGGTGGCAAGGCGAGCAGCAAGGAGCTGTTTGCAGGAGAAGAAGCTGCAATAGATTTTTGGGCAGTGGATGAAAATACTATCAATGTCTATGAATTAAAAAGCAAAAAACCTATGCTTGGCATAATTACGGAGAGTTTCTTCTACAGTAATTATGTATATGATGTATTTATTAGCAAAAATTTGAATCATGGAAAGGGAAGCGTTGCACACGAAGCTGTAGCATACCGTAATTATGATAAAATTCAAGCAGCGAGAGTAAAGGGAATAATGATAAGTAATTATTGTGCTGCGACACTACTAGCTATATTGGCTGGCACTAAATACGACATAGGGTGGCATAGGCTGCTTAATTCTGCAACTAGAGATGAAATTAAAAAGGTGATGAACAACAACGGCACTAACGGGAAAATACAATATGATTTTGTTAGCTATATACTAAAAGAACTTACAACTAATGCACCTAAAATATATTATATATGAAAGTAGCTTCTTAAAGTATGTAGATGTTAACCTTGGCAGTTTAGCACTAAAAATTTTTGAATAAAAAACCAGCGGTGAAAACAACATTGAGATGCTGGTTTCACCGCTGTTTTAAACGCTATAGTATTTTCATACAAACACATATTGCACCAGCAGCATATAGCTTATAGTTCCTGCCGCAATTGTCAGCAGCAGATTACGCAGGGTTGCCTGCAATATGACTATCAGTGCTACGGCGATAGCTTCCGGAACGCCGTGTCTGCCGCTAAGAATTTGCGTATCCTTGAGAGAGTAGACAACAAGCATGCCCATAACGGCCGCAGGCAACATTTTGCCTAAAAACGCTACCAGAGGCGGCGTTTTTTTATTGTCCGGAAACAGGATGAAGGGCAGAAAGCGCGTTAACATCGTGCCTGCTACAACGGCGGCAATGGTTATGATTTGTTCGGTGAAGGTCATAATTTGATGCCTCCTTTGTAATATGCTGTGATAAATACCAGCAGCAGAAGCAGCATGGCTGGCGGAATAAAGCTTTGCGGACCGATTAGCACCAGGCAAACCAACGGAATGACAATGCCTAAAACAGCAGGAGTGTGGTTTTCTGTCGATTGCCACTGGCTGACGAAAATTGACCGTAAAAAGAGCGACGAGGGCAAAGTCCAGGCCTTTGGTATTGATTTGCAGGCTGTTGCCTAAAAGACCGCCGATGGTTGCGCCCGCTACCCAGTAGATTTGGTTCAGCAGATTTACGCAGACCATGAAGCAGCCCTTGTCGATGCCTTCAGGGATAACAGTATTACAGTTGATGGCGAAGGATTCATCACACATACCGAAGATCAGATAAAATTTCTTCAGACCGGTATTCTTATACTTTTCCAACATGCTCAGGCCATAGAACAGATGGCGAGAATTAATCATCAGTGCCATAAAAAGCAGTACAAAGGATTGAAGGGACTAAGCAGCATTGTGACCAGAACGAATTCCATACTGCCGGCAAAGACAAGAGCACTGGTAAAAAATGGGTACCAGGGCGAAAAGCCCTTGCTGCAGATGTAAAAGCCATAGGAAATGCCTAAAAAAGGAAACGCTGCGCAAATTGGCAGCGTTAGTGGAAAAGCAGCTTTAAGTGCTTTGCTATATTTGTTGTTCATAATTAAAACCTGCACAATTCTTTAATTCATAGAAACTATGTAGGCTTTATTGTACAGTATCCTGCAGGAATTGTCAACGCATGGGAGCAGGTCCGCTGCTGGAGCGGGCAACAAGACGACATTTGTATTCTACATGGGTTATAGGCTCAAATTTACCGTGATGCTCGTAGCTGGCTATTTCCTCCTGCAGCAGCTTAAAGGCGCTTTTGCCGCATTCTGTCAGCGAGTTATCGATAGTTGTGAGGCTGATACCGCGCAGATGCGAGGGGAAGATGTTGTCGAAACCGCAAAGGCTGATATCCTTGGGAATCGTCAGGCCTCTGTCGATAATTGCATTATATGCACCGTAGGCAACCATATCGTTGATAGCGACCATGGCTGTTGTTTCCGGCGCTGTATCAAGACAGCGGTTGGCAAGCTCATAGCCTGTGCTGTATTCTACTTCAACGTGCGAAAGCTCATAGTCTGGGGTGATTTCCTTAGTGAAGATGGCAAGCTTGGCACCTGCTTCCTGGCAGGCAGCCTCCAGGCCCTGGCAGCGACGCACACGCGAGGTATGTTGGTCGTTGAGCGTTGTCGAAAGATAGGCAACCTGCTTGTGCCCCAAATCCATAAGATGCTTACCGATTAGCTGGCCTGCAGTGAAGTTGTTCATATCGACAGTGGCAAGCTCCAGGTCACTGCGTCTGTCACCAATAGCAACAACAGGCAGATATTTGCTGAGCTTGTACGCCAGCTGCGGCTGTTGGGGAATCATGGCAAAGATGACGCCGGCAACATTGAATTTGCGGGCCTGTTCAATGATAAATTTTTCCGTATCAGTATCCCAATAGGTGGTGCGGACGGAGGTGACAAAGCCTTGCTTACGGGCAGCGATTTCAATACCCTGGATAATAGTAGTATAGAAAGGATTGAATAATGAAGGACAGATAATAATGATCAGTGTATCTGAGGGCCTGACGAGGGCATAGGCCTTTTCCTTGCTGCTTTTGTAGCCGAGCTCGGCAGCGATAGCGTAGACCTGCTCAACAGTTTCCGCGTTGAAGCGGTCAATACTGCGCCTGTTGAGAATCATCGATACGCTGGCAGGCGAAAGACCTGCCTTGGCAGCAATATCCTTCAGGGTAACCTTCTTAGGCATAAACACAATCCTTTCTAATTTGATTATGTATCAGGTGGCTGATATAAATTATCTGCCTAAAACCTTTGCGGCAATGTCAGGATAATTGGTAATCAGAACGTCAACACCGGCATCAACCAGCTCCTGCATCATTTCCGCATCGTTAGGAGTCCATGCCTGCAAAGCGATGTTGTGTGCGTGCAGGTCAGCAGCAACGCCTTCCTTAGCACAGAAATAGGTGCGGGCGTTAACACTTGCAGCTCCTTGGGAAGCAGCGTATTCACCGATGTTCATCAGCCAGGTGTCGGTTAAAAGACCGCATTTTGCTTCCGGCATCAGTTTTTTGATTCTGGCAACAGTGTAATGGTTGAAGGAAGAATACCAGATCTGGTCTTCCAGACCGAATTCCTTGACCATAGCAATGAGCTTTTCTTCAATGCCTTCATATTCAAAATAGCTGGTTTTGAGCTCGATATTGGTAATCAGCTTGGTGGTTTTCAGCCAGGTGAAATATTCGCGTAATGTAGGAATGGTTTGGCGAGGGAAGAAGCCTTTGACATTAACGCCTACAGAAAGCATTTTCAGCTCTTCCAGGGTATGGTCCTTCAGCCAGCCGCTGCCGTTAGTGGTGCGGTCGAGCATTTCGTCATGCATGATAACGATTTCACCGTCTTTGGTAAGCTGGATATCCAGTTCAATGCCGTCAGCAACAGTTTCTTCTGCTACCTTTTGGAAAGCAAGCATAGTATTTTCAGGATAATAGCCGCTGAAGCCGCGGTGCGCAAAAATTTGAACCATTTCTATTCCTCCTTGAAATTTTCAATAATGTTCAACACTATCTTAGCATAAGATAAGCGAAAAAACAAGTGGGACACAATAAGACCAATAGGGATGAAAAACGGCCAAAAGCCAGACTGCAAGTACATTTGCTAAATATGCGTAAAATTATTGACAATTCTGTGTCACTCTGTTAATATGGTATCAGATTCAAAACGGGAATCTCTATTACATTAAATTTCAACAAAATTCAACAAGGGATTTAGGAGGATGAACATGAAAAAGATCGTAGCTCTTCTGTTAATGTCTGTAATGATGTTGGCGCTGACCGGTTGCGGCGGTTCTGACAAAAAGGATGAAAAGGCAGCAGGTTCTGACAAAAAGGTTGTTTTGAAGCTGAGCCATGTATTTTCTCCCGATGAGCAGCTGTACAAATCCATGGAATTGGTTGCTGAACGTATTAACAAGAAAACCAATGGCCGTGTAGAAATTCAATGCTTTGGTCAAAACCAGCTGGCTTGCTACAAGGATGGTCTGGAGCAGGTTGCTAACGGTGCTAACTTTATTTCTGTAGAAGACCCGTCTTATCTGGGCGACTATGTACCTGATTTCAAACCTTTGGTTGGCCCGATGCTGTATCAATCCTATGACGAATATGAGAAGATGATTGAAACTCCGTTGGTTAAGGACATGGAAAAGAAAGCTGAAGAAAAAGGTATTAAGGTTCTGGCTCTGGACTATATCTTCGGCTTCCGTAATGTTATGACCAACAAGGTTATCACCAAACCGGAAGATATGAAAGGTCTGAAACTGCGTACTCCCGGCAGCAAGCTGTTCATTGACACCATCAATGCTATGGGCGCTACCGCTACCAGCCTGCCGTTCTCCGAAACCCTGTCCGGCGTTTCCCAAGGCGTTGTAGATGGTTTGGAAGGCTCCGAATTCACCAACATCGGTACCAAATGCTATGAGCACGTTAAAAACGTAGCTACCACCAAGCATTTCCTGGGTACCTGCGGCGTATACATTTCCACCAAAGTATTCAACAGCCTGTCTCCGGAAGATCAGAAAATCGTTGCTGAAGAGTTTGCTTACGGCGGTAAAGAAATGACCAAGATTTCCACCGAATCCTATAACAAGGTTTATAAGGAACTGGAAAGCAAGGGCGTAAAATTCAACGATGTTGACCATGCTGCTTTCGAAAAAGCTACCGAGCCTGTATTTAAACAGATGGAAGAAAAAGAAGGCGCAACTCCTGGTATCTATGAAAAGCTGAAAGCTGAGCTGGCAAAAATCCGCGCTGCAAAATAAGCTGTAGATTTTTTCAACATTACTAAACAGTTATAATGAAACATTAAGGAGCTACCACGCTGCATGCGGCGTGACAGCTCCTTCCTTTGCATAAGTATTACTATAAAAAATGGAGGTAAAATTTTGGGTAAAAACCTGAGCTTCGTGCTAAATAATCTGGAAGATTTAGTTGCTGCATTTTTCATCAGCATTACTACTATCCTTGTTGTCATCAATATTGTTCTGCGTTATGTTTTTAACTCCGGCCTTGTTTGGTCTGAAGAGGTTGCTACCGGCTGCTTTGTCTGGTCGGTATTTATCGGCGCTGTTGCCGTATTCAAGCATCGCGGTCACGTTGGCGTTGATATCATTGTTAAGAGAATGCCCCAAGGTATGCAGAAGGCTATCGGCCTGATTACCGACGTTATTCTTGTAGCGCTCAACGGCTACATGTCTTATCTTTCTATTATCTATATTTCCAAATCCTATACGAAAATGACCCCGGTACTGGGTATTTCTTCCGTTTATATCAGTTCTTCCGTACTGATTGCGTTTGTACTCATGACCGTGTATTCTATTAAATTTGTCTGGCAGGATGTTACCGGTTCCGGAAAGGAGGAAAAATAATGGCTTATTTGCCCGTCATCATCGTTTTTGTGCTTTATTTTTCCAGTATTCCAATCGCTTATGCCCTGTTCGGTGCAACGATTTCCTACTTTACCTTTTTGGATGCGACTTCTCCTGCGCATCTGGTATTCCAACGTATTATTACCAGCACGCAGTCCTTCCCGCTGCTGGCCATTCCCTTCTTTATTATGGCAGGCTCCATCATGAACTATGCCGGTATCAGCGATAAGCTGATGAAATTTACCGACGTACTCATGGGTCATATGACCGGCGGTCTGGCTCAGGTTAACGTACTGCTCAGCCTGCTGATGGGCGGTGTTTCCGGCAGTGCTAACGCTGACGCTGCTATGCAGAGTAAAATGCTTGTTCCGGAAATGGAAAAGCGCGGTTACGGCAGAGCCTTCAGTGCTGCGGTAACAGCTGCGTCCTCCGCAAGCACGCCTGTAATTCCTCCCGGAATTAACCTTATTATTTATGCGCTGATTGCCAGCGTATCCGTAACCAAAATGTTTATGGCAGGCTATGTGCCCGGCATTCTTATGGCAGTATCCATGATGATTGTTGTTGCTATTGTTTCTAAAAAGCGTGGCTACAAGCCTTCGCGTGAAAAGGCTGCTACCTTCGGTGAAATTATGACTCAGTTTAAGGAATCTATCTGGGCGCTGCTTTTCCCGTTCGGTATTATCGCCGGCCTGCGCATGGGTATGTTCACTCCATCCGAGGCAGGCGCTGTAGCAGTAGTATATTGCATCTTGGTAGGTGTCTTCATTTATAAGGAACTGAAATGGGAATATGCCTGGCCGATTATGAAGGAAACTATTTACGGTACCAGCTCTGTTGTACTGATTATCGTAGCAGCTTCTTTCTTTGGCTATTATCTGAACTGGGAGCGTATTCCGCAGCATATCACTTCTGCAATGCTTGACTTTACCCGTAATCCGTACATGATGCTGATGCTGGTAAATATCCTGCTGCTGATTCTGGGCATGTTCCTGGAGGGTGGCGCTGCACTGATTATTCTGGCTCCGCTGCTTGTTCCTGTTGTAACTAAGCTGGGTGTTGACCCTGTACACTTCGGTATTATCTGTATTGTTAACATTATGATCGGCGGTTTGACGCCACCGTTCGGTTCGATGATGTTTACGGTTTGTGCGATAACGGAAACGCCGCTCGGCGAGTTCTTCAAGGAAGTTTGGCCGTTTATCGTAGCACTGCTTGTTGCACTTCTTATCGTTACTTATGTGCCGGGGTTGGTAATGTTCCTGCCTAACTTGTAAGACGTGCGATAAGGCACCGTATACTTCATCAGGGTTCCTAGACGTACTGGAAGTACGCCGTCGTCACCCTTCTTCGTCTCCGTTACCTTCTCCCACGTCTTTGGCGAAGGTTTGCGGACGTGCGATAAGGCGCCATATACTTAGTCAGAATTCCTAGATGTACTGGAAATGCCGTCGTCACCCTTCTTCGTCTCCGTCACCTTCTCCCACGTCTTTGGCGAAGGTTTACGGGCGTGCGATAAGGCACCATAATCATCAGGATTCCCAATCACATATAATTAAATATGCTTTTTCAGGAGCTGCTACGAAAGTGGCGGCTCCTTATGTTTTGTGTTATACTTAAAAATATCAAGGAAAGGTCGTGAAAGCATGAAGAATAAATATATTATGGCGCTGGATTTGGGAACTACCAGCTGCCGCTGTATTTTATTTGACAAGCATGGAGAAATCCGCAGCGTAGCACAAAAGGAGTTTACGCAGTATTATCCGCAGGCAGGCTGGGTGGAGCACGATGCCGAGGAAATCTGGGCTACCCAGGTAGGCCTGATGTACGAGGCAATGAGCAAGCTGGATGTTACTCCGGCTGACATTGCCGGAATCGGTATTACGAATCAGCGCGAAACTACCGTAGTTTGGGACAAGAACACTGGTCGTCCTATCTGCAAGGCGATTGTCTGGCAGTGCCGTCGTACCGCGGAATATTGCGATTTGCTGAAAATCCGTGGTTATGCCAATATGTTCCGTGAAAAAACAGGTCTGGTTCTGGATGCTTATTTCTCTGGTACCAAGCTGCACTGGATTTTGGAAAACGTACCTCATGCACGCGAGCGTGCGGAAGCAGGCCAGCTGCTGTTCGGTACTATTGACAGCTGGATTATCTGGAAGCTGACCGGCGGTAAGGTTCATGTTACGGATTATTCCAATGCTTCCCGTACATTGATGTTTAATATTCATACTCTGCAGTGGGATGAAGAAATTCTGACTGTTTTGGGCATTCCGCGCCAAATGCTGCCGGAGGTTAAGCCGTCCAGCTGTGTATACGGTTCTACCGATGCCAAGCTGTTTGAGGCCTCTATTCCTATCGCCGGCGCTGCAGGCGACCAGCAATGTGCATTGTTCGGACAGACCTGCTTTGCACCCGGCGAAGCAAAAAATACCTACGGTACGGGCGGTTTTATGCTGATGAATACCGGCGAAAAGCCTGTAGACAGCAAAAACGGTCTTGTTACAACTATCGCCTGGGGTGTGGACGGTAAGGTAGAATATGCGCTGGAAGGCTCTATTTTCGTTGCCGGCGCTGCTATCCAATGGCTGCGTGATGAGCTGGGACTGATTCGCAATGCTGCCGAATCCGAAGCGATGGCGAAATCTGTGCCCGATTCCAACGGCTGCTATATGGTTCCTGCCTTTGTAGGCTTGGGTGCGCCGCATTGGAACCAATACGCGCGCGGTGCGATTGTCGGCCTTACGCGCGGTGTTAACCGTAATCATATTGTACGTGCAACGCTCGAAGCTATTGCTTATCAGGTGTACGATGTGCTGAAGGCTATGGAAGAGGACAGCGGTATTAAACTGAGCTCGCTGCAGGTTGATGGCGGTGCTTGTGCCAACAGCTTCCTGATGCAGACGCAGGCGGACATCATCAATGTTAAGGTGGAACGCCCGAGCTGCATTGAAACAACTGCTATGGGCGCTGCTTATCTTGCAGGTCTGGCAGTAGGCTATTGGGATGACAAGGAAATGATTAAGGGCAATCACGTTATTGAGCAGACGTTTACGCCTGCTATGGATGAAGAAAAGCGTAATCATCTGCTGCGCGGCTGGCACAGGGCTGTGCGTGCGTCCTGCATTAAGCTGCATCCTGAAGATTAAACTAAATAAAAAAATACAGCAAAAAAGCCTTGCAGTTGATATGTACCCAGTTTTCTGGACACCGCTAAAAATTTGAATAATTATATTTACATCATGGATGCTTCTCTGAATTTAGAGGGAGGCATCCATTTTGTTTTAGCTTGAATTCTTTTGTTGTTATAAT
>ENA-OQDC01000955-OQDC01000955.1-human-gut-metagenome-genome-assembly--contig:-NODE-955-length-16918-cov-2.875767_pt1 | contig 16918 bp, 15 predicted proteins | sample MGYA00242770_ERZ504601 | MGnify/ENA primary metagenome ERZ504601 (study PRJEB26092, sample SAMD00036305) | human gut metagenome | host: Homo sapiens | study: EMG produced TPA metagenomics assembly of...
AATTTAAGCGATTAGATAAGAATGGATGATTATTATGAAAAAAAATGCTTTTTGTATTCAATCCTAATTCTGGTAAGGCTCAGATTAAGAATTCTTTGTTAAAGATTATTCAGATATTCTCCAATGCGGACTATGAGGTTACTGTGTATCCTACGAAAGCAGCACTGGACGGATTTGAGAGAGTTAAAGCTGATGAAGGACGATATGATGTTATTGTATGCAGTGGCGGCGATGGTACTCTTAATGAGATTGTCAGTGCTGTAGCAGGATATAGTACAGTTAAACCACCGATAGGTTATATTCCAAGCGGTTCTACTAATGATTTTGCCAGGAATCTTGGAATACCGTCAGATAAGATCAGGGCTGCTTGCAATATAATCAATGGTGAAAGCTTTCCATGCGATATAGGAATTGCCAATGACCATAAATATTTTAATTATGTGGCAGCTTTTGGTGCATTTACAGATGTTGCCTACGAAACACCGCAGGATCTTAAGAATGTGTTAGGTCATCAGGCGTATGTTATTGAGGGTGTTAAGAGATTATCTAATCTTAAGGCTTGCAGAATGAAGATTAAGAGCGATGAACTTAATGTGGAAGATTCATTTATATATGGAATGGTTAGCAACGCAAGCTCAATAGGCGGAATGAAAGGCCTTATAGCAGAAGGAGTTGATTATCAGGACGGAATGTTTGAAGTTACCCTTATAAGGGAGATTAAGAATCCTATGGATTTACAGGCAATAGTTAATGCTTTTATAACACAGAAGATAGATGACTGCGATATGGTATATACATTTAAGACCAAGGATATAACATTTGAGTCAAAGGAAGAAGTTAAGTGGACACTTGACGGAGAATTTGGAGGCATACATAATAATGTCAACTTAAAAGTCTGCCAGAAAGCGGTGGATTTCATAGTTAAGAAAAGAAGGAAAAAAGAAGAAAAAGATTTATTAAATTAATAAGCGGATTGATAAAGTTAATTAAATTAATAATTGTTTGTAAAAAATATGTCGAAATATTAAATAATTAAAGTGATAAAAGCTATCAGCAAGGGTATATGGCTTTTATCACTTTATTTTTTTACAACTTTAGTTTTAAGGGCAGAAAATGGAACTTAAAAGATAAACAATTTAGACACAATTTTAAATTTTATGATAAAGTGATGTTGGAATATGGGCTGATAGAAAGATGACTTGATATATAAAATGTATTAATATGTTTGCGTATAATATATTTTAAGTGCTGATTCAATGAAATAGTCAGATAATAATGTATTAAATTACAAATAATTGAATAATCTGATAATTTAACCAAATAAAAAGTTTACAAGATAAAAAATAGGAGTATATTAAGCACAAGAAAAACAAGTCTACCACATTTGTGGGTTAAATCAGACGATTGTTAATTATACAAATCATACGATAAGACTTGCATTACAGATTATATATGAAAGGATGAGCAGACTATGGAAAATCAAAATAATCAGCCTGGACTTTACAGCCCACAGTTTGAACACGATAACTGTGGCATCGGTGCAGTTGTAAGCATCAAGGGAGTAAAGACACATCAGACAGTATCAGACGCATTAAGCATCGTTGAGAACCTCGAACACAGAGCAGGTAAAGATGCAGAGGGAAAGACTGGTGATGGTGTAGGTATCCTTCTTCAAATATCACATAAATTCTTTAAGAAAGCAGTTAAACCTCTTGGAATTAAGATTGGTGAGGAAAGAGAGTATGGTGTAGGTATGTTCTTCTTCCCACAGGACGAACTTGCAAGAAACCGTGCTAAGAAGATGTTTGAAATCATCGTTGAAAAAGAAGGTCTTGAGTTCTTAGGCTGGAGAGAAGTTCCAACATTTCCTAATGTACTTGGTAAAAAGGCAGTTGACTGTATGCCATACATTATGCAGGGCTTTGTAAAGAAACCTAAGGATGTTAATAAGGGAATTGACTTTGATAGAAAGCTTTATGTTGCAAGACGTGTATTCGAGCAGACAGCAGAAGATACATATGTCTGTTCGCTTTCAAGCAGAACTATTGTATACAAGGGTATGTTCCTTGTTGGACAGTTAAGAACATTCTTTAAGGATCTTGTAGATGAAGATTATGAGTCAGCTATTGCACTTGTTCATTCAAGATTTTCAACTAACACTAACCCAAGCTGGGAACGTGCTCATCCTAATAGATTTATTGTTCATAATGGTGAGATTAATACAATCAAAGGTAACGCAGATAGAATGTTATCAAGAGAAGAAACTATGGTTTCTCCATATCTTGAAGATGAAATGTCTAAGATAACACCAGTTGTTAATACTAACGGTTCAGATTCAGCTATGTTAGATAATACTCTTGAATTCTTTGTAATGAATGGTATGCCACTTCCACTTGCTGTTATGATTACAATTCCAGAGCCTTGGAGCAATAATAAAGCTATGGAGCAGGAGAAGAAAGACTTCTACCAGTATTATGCAACAATGATGGAGCCTTGGGACGGACCTGCTTCAATCCTCTTCTCAGATGGAGATATTATGGGAGCAGTTCTTGATAGAAATGGTCTTCGTCCTTCAAGATACTATATTACTAATGATGGTTATCTTATTCTTTCATCAGAAGTAGGTGCACTTCCAATAGATGAGAGTAGAATTAAAGTTAAGGACAGACTTCATCCAGGAAAAATGCTTCTTGTAGATACAGTTAAGGGAGAGCTTATTGATGATGACAAGCTTAAAGAGCAGTATGCAACTAAGCAGCCTTATGGTGAATGGCTTGATAACAATCTTATAAATCTTTGTGATTTAAAGATTCCTAACAAGAAAGTTCCAACACATACTAAGGAAGAAAGAGCAAGATTACAGAAAGCTTTCGGTTATACATATGAAGATTTCAGAACATCAATACTTCCAATGGCACTTAATGGAGCAGAGTCAATTGGAGCTATGGGTATAGATACACCACTTGCGGTGCTTTCTAACAGACACCAGCCTTTATTTAACTATTTTAAGCAGTTATTTGCACAGGTTACTAATCCACCTATTGATTCGATAAGAGAAAAGATTGTAACTTCAACTACTGTATATCTTGGTAAAGATGGAAATGTGCTTGAGGAAAAGCCAGAGAACTGTAAGAACTTAAAGATTAACAATCCTATTCTTACTAATACAGATCTTTTAAAGATTAAGAATATGAAAGTTGAAGGCTTTAAGGTAGAGACAATTCCTATTACATATTATAAGAATACATCAATTGAAAGGCTATTGACCATATATTCGTAGAGGTTGACAGGGCACACAGAGAAGGTGCTAACATCATTATCCTTTCAGACAGGGGTGTTGATGAGAATCACGTTGCAATTCCATCACTTCTTGCAGTAGGTGCTGTACAGCATTACCTTGTACAGACTAAGAAGAGAACAAGTATGGCAGTTATACTTGAAAGTGGTGAGCCAAGAGATGTACATCATTTTGCAACACTTTTAGGATATGGTGCATCAGCTATCAACCCATATCTTGCACAGGAGAGCATACAGGAGCTTATCGACCTTAATATGCTTGACAAGGATTACTATGCAGCAGTCGATGACTACAACAATGCTATTATAAGTGGTATTGTTAAGATTGCAGCTAAAATGGGTATTTCAACAATCCAGTCATATCAGGGTGCTAAGATATTTGAGGCAATTGGTATTAACTCAGATGTAATTAATAAGTACTTCACTGGTACTGTATCAAGAATTGAAGGAATCGGACTTAAGGATATTCAGGAAGATGTGGAAACACTTCATTCTAAGGCATTTGATCCACTTGGACTTTCAACAGATACAACTCTTGACAGTGAGGGCGCTCATAAGATGAGAAGTGGAAAAGAAGAACATCTTTACAATCCACAGACAATACATCTTTTACAGCTTGCAGCACGTACAGGTGATTATAATACATTTTAAGGGAATATACAGCTCTTGTTAATAAAGAAGAGGGCGTTAAGAACTTAAGAGGACTTATGGATATCAAGTTCCCCTAAGAAGGGAATAAATATAGATCAGGTAGAGAGTGTTGATTCTATCGTTAAGAGATTTAAGACCGGTGCCATGTCATACGGTTCCATCTCTAAGGAAGCACACGAGACTATGGCTATTGCTATGAATATGCTTCACGGCAAGTCTAACTCAGGTGAAGGTGGAGAAGATGAAGACAGACTTACAGTAGGTGCTGACGGACTTAACAGATGTTCAGCTATCAAGCAGGTAGCTTCAGGACGTTTTGGTGTTACAAGCAAGTATCTTGTAAGTGCTAAGGAAATCCAGATTAAGATGGCACAGGGTGCTAAGCCAGGTGAAGGTGGACATCTTCCAGGAAAGAAGGTATATCCTTGGATTGCAAAGACACGTCTTTCAACACCAGGTGTATCACTTATATCACCACCACCTCATCACGACATTTATTCTATCGAAGATTTAGCACAGCTTATATATGATTTAAAGAATGCCAACAAGAATGCAAGAATATCAGTTAAGCTTGTATCAGAAGCAGGTGTTGGTACTATAGCTTCTGGTGTTGCCAAGGCAGGTGCACAGGTTATCCTTATATCAGGTTATGATGGAGGTACTGGTGCAGCTCCAAGAAGTTCTATACATAATGCAGGACTTCCTTGGGAATTAGGACTTGCAGAAGCTCATCAGACACTTACAATGAACGGACTTCGTAATAAGGTTATAATCGAGACAGATGGTAAGCTTATGAGCGGACGTGATGTTGCAATAGCAGCTATGCTTGGTGCAGAAGAATTCGGTTTTGCAACAGCTCCACTTGTAACAATGGGCTGTGTAATGATGAGAGTATGTAACCTTGATACTTGTCCAGTTGGTATTGCTACACAGAATCCTGAGCTTAGAAAGAGATTTGCAGGCAAGCCTGAATATGTTGTCAACTTTATGAGATTTATCGCACAGGAGCTTCGTGAATATATGGCAAAGCTTGGTGTTAAGACTGTTGATGAACTTGTAGGAAGAACAGATTTCCTTGAAGCAAGAGAAGATGTAGAGGGAAGCGGAAGAGCTTCAAAGGTTGACCTTTCTAATATACTTAACAATCCTTATGTTAAGGAAGCTTCTTCAATTAAGTATGATAAGAAGAATGTATATGACTTTGAACTTGAGAAGACAGTAGATGAGAAGATTCTTATTAAGAAGCTTTCGGATGCTATGGATAAGAAGCAGAAGAGAAGTGTTGAGGTTGATGTAACTAATACAGATAGAGCATTAGGAACACTTCTTGGTGCAGAGATAACAAGAAGATTTGGTGAGAGCCTTGCAGAAGATACTTATACAGTTAAATGTACAGGTGCTGGCGGACAGAGCTTCGGTGCATTTATCCCTAAGGGACTTACACTTGAACTTGTCGGTGACAGCAACGATTACTTCGGAAAAGGTCTTTCAGGTGGTAAGCTTATTGTATATCCACCAACAGGTGTATCTTATAAGGAAGATGAGAATATCATCATCGGTAACGTAGCACTCTATGGAGCAACAAGTGGCAAGGCATTTATCAATGGTGTAGCAGGTGAGAGATTCTGTGTACGTAACTCTGGTGCAACAGCAGTTGTTGAAGGTACTGGCGACCATGGTTGTGAATATATGACAGGCGGAAGGGTTGTTGTACTTGGTAGAACTGGTAAGAACTTCGCAGCAGGTATGAGCGGCGGTGTTGCATATGTTCTTGATGATGACACAACACTTTATAAGAGAGTCAACAAGCAGCTTGTATCACTTGAACCTGTAACTAACAAGTATGATGTACTTGAACTTAAGCAGATGATTACAGAACACGTTGCTTATACTAATTCTAAGAAGGGTAAAGAAGTGTTAGACAACTTTGGCGAATATCTTCCTAAGTTTAAGAAGATTATGCCACATGATTATAAGAAGATGCTTAATATGATTGTTCAGATGGAAGAAAAAGGTCTTAGCAGTGAACAGGCTCAGATTGAAGCATTTTATGCAGCAACTAAGTAAGATAGAAATGTACAATAACAGATATGTATTAGCAGATTATAAGTCTGCTGGTACATATTTGTGAAAATGTGTATTTGAAAGGAGATAATCATGGGAAAACCAACTGGATTTTTAGAATATGAACGTGTGGAAGCTAAAGCAGTTTCACCAAAAGAAAGAATAAAGAATTTTAATGAATTTCATACACCACTTTCAGAAGCTGAGCAGAGATGCCAGAGTGCCCGCTGTATGGATTGTGGCGTGCCATTCTGCCAGTCAGGTATGAATATAAAAGGAATGACAAGTGGCTGTCCTCTTAACAACCTTATTCCTGAATGGAATGACCTTGTATACACGGGCAACTGGGAGCAGGCTTATAACAGATTACATAAGACAAGCAATTTTCCTGAATTTACAAGCCGTGTATGTCCTGCAACTTTGCGAGAAGGCTTGTACCTGTGGACTTAATGGTGATCCAGTATGTACTAAGGAAAATGAGATGGCTATAATTGAGCATGCATATGCCAATGGACTTGCTGGTCCTAAGCCACCTAAGGCAAGAACAGGAAAGAGAATTGCTGTAATAGGTTCAGGCCCTTCAGGACTTGCAGTAGCAGACCAGTTAAACCAGAGAGGTCATCTTGTGACAGTATATGAAAGAGCTGACAGGGTAGGCGGTCTTTTAAGATACGGAATACCTAATATGAAGCTTGAAAAGCATATAATTGACAGAAAGATAGATGTTATGAAGGAAGAAGGAATTGAATTCATAACAGAAGCTAATATTGGACAGAATATTAAAGCTAAGAAGATAATGGAAGATTATGATGCTGTTGTGCTTGCTGTAGGTGCTTCTAATCCTAGAGATATCAATGCACCTGGAAGAGATGCCAATGGAATACATTTTGCAGTAGATTTCCTCGCAGCTACAACTAAGAGTCTTCTTGATTCAGATCTTACAGATGGCAGGTATATAAGTGCCAAAGATAAGAATGTTATTGTAATTGGCGGTGGTGATACAGGTAATGACTGTGTCGGAACTTGTATAAGACACGGCTGTAAGTCGGTAACACAGCTTGAAATGATGCCAAAAGCACCAGATGTAAGAAGAGATACTAATCCTTGGCCACAGTGGCCTTTAGTCTGCAAGACTGATTATGGTCAGGAAGAAGCTATAGCAGTATTTGGACACGACCCAAGAATATATACAACAACAGTTAAGGAATTTAAGAAGGATAAGAAGGGCAATCTTGAAAAGGTTGTAACTGTCCAGCTTGAATCTAGGGTTGATGAGAAGACAGGAAGAAGAATGATGGTTCCGGTTGAGGGAACAGAAAAAGAACTTCCTTGTGAGCTTGTTCTTATAGCTGCTGGTTTCCTTGGAACACAGAAGTATCTTACAGATGCATTTGGTGTTGAGGTTAATGAGAGAACTAACATAAAGACAGATGTAGACAAGTTCGCTACTAATGTAGCAGGAGTATTCGCTGCCGGCGACTGCCACACAGGCCAGTCACTTGTTGTAAAGGCTATCAGACAGGGCAGGGACTGCGCTAGGGAAGTTGATAAGTATCTTATGGGATATACTAATCTGTAATTCTTAGTCTGTAAGTAAAGATTACATTTTATAAAACTATTAAAATAAGTAAGAAGCCCGCAAAGACTAGCGTATGGTCTTTGTGGGCTTTTTGAAGTGAAGTTGTATTGCTATATGTGGGATTTTTTCGTATACTTAATATTGTTTAAATTAAAGCCTGTAATTCGATATATAATTAAATTTATATATTGCAGGGATGAGTGTTGTTCAGGTTATTGGACTAAACTGCGGGTTTGGATACCAGTAATGGAATATGAATAAATAAATAGAAAGGTCAGAGATATATGAAGAACAAAGTAAATGGAATATTCAGAAAAGTATGTAATATACTTGAATGGATAATATCGGCAATTCTTGTGGTTGTCGTTGCAGTTATGTGTGTGAGGTTTGTGTTTGATCTTGGCGGAATGTTTGATAGTGCACCAGTGGAATTCTTTGAAACTTTTGTTGCAGATATAATGACGCTGGCGGTTGGAGTTGAGCTTATTAAGATGTTATCACAGCATACGCCGGCAACAGTTGTTGAAGTGCTTATGTTTGCAATAGCAAGGGAGATGGTTACACATCATGATTCGGCACTTAACACAGCATTAGGTGTATTATCTATATGTGCGTTATTTGCTACAAGAAAGTTCTTCTTCTGCAAGAATGATTATGATGATAATAATGCAAAGGAAGAAGCTGATGCCAAGGACGAAATATTAAAATAAACATAAATAAATATAAATTATAAAAAATATATTGGCAAATTAATACCTGATGTGATACAATTCATTAGTATGTACATTGTACGAATAGAAAAGAGACTTCATATATATATTTAAGGAGGAATTATTAACAATGAGTTTTAAAGTTGAGAATATGGAAGAAAAGAATATGGTCAAGCTTGTAATCGAGGCTACAGCTGAAGAATTCGAAGCAGGTCTTAATACAGCTTTTAATAAGAATAAGAATAAGATTAGTGTTCCTGGTTTCAGAAAAGGCAAGGCTCCAAGAAAGATGGTAGAAAAGCTTTACGGAACAGAAATCTTCTACGAAGATGCAGCTAATGCAATTATTCCTGATGCTTATGCTAAGGCAGCAGATGAAAGCGAATTAGAGATAGTTTCACAGCCTAAGATTAATGTAGTTCAGATTGAAGCTGGAAAGCCTTTCATATTTGAAGCTGTTGTAGCTGTTAAGCCAGAAGTAGAACTTGGACAGTACAAGGGTGTAGAAGTAGAGAAGTGTGATACAGAAGTTACAGATGCTGATGTTGAAGAAGAATTAAAGAAGGTTCAGGATAAGAATTCAAGAGTTGTTACTGTTGAAGACAGAGCTGTTAAAAATGGCGATATGACAACAATTGACTTTGAAGGATTTGTTGATGGTGTAGCATTTGAAGGCGGTAAGGGTGAGAACTATCCACTTACAATCGGTTCACATTCATTCATTGATAATTTCGAAGAGCAGATTATAGGTATGAACATTGGTGATGAGAAAGAAATCAACGTAACATTCCCAGAAGAATACCACGCTGAAGAATTAAAGGGTAAGCCAGCTATGTTCAAGGTAAAGGTTAACGAGATTAAGGAAAAGGTTCTTCCAGAACTTGATGATGATTTCGCTCAGGACGTATCTGACTTTGATACACTTGCAGAATACAAGGATGATTTAAAGAAGACAATAGCAGAACGTAAGGCTAACGAAGCTAAGGCTAAGAAGGAAGACGAAGCAATCGCTAAGATTATCGAATCTTCTAAGATGGATATTCCAGAAGCTATGGTTAACACACAGGTTAACAGAATGTTAGAAGATTTCGCTCAGAGATTACAGATGCAGGGATTATCAGTAGAACAGTACTTCCAGTATACAGGTGTAACTGCTGAGAAGATTATCGAAGATATGAAGCCAGAAGCAGTTAAGAGAATTCAGTCAAGACTTGTTCTTGAAGCAGTTGTTAAGGCAGAAGGTCTTACAGCTTCAGAAGAAGAATTCCAGGATGAGCTTAACAAGATGGCTGAGCAGTACAAGATGGAAATCGAAAAAGTTAAAGAATTTATGGGTGAATACGAAGAAAAGCAGATTAAGGAAGATATCGCAATCCAGAAGGCTGTTGATGTTATCGTTAACTCAGTAGTAGAAAAGTAATTAATACTTAATATACGAAAGCAATATAGACGGATTTAAGTGCAGGCTGCCTGTGTGCTACGGCATATAAGCAGCTATTGCCTGTCTGTATGCAGAATTTGTGTCAGTGCGCACTTGACACAGGTTTATATGCGCAATATGTTATATAATCTGTGCGCAGAAATGAGGATTAAGATGAGATTTTGTACCTTATGTCATTGAACAGAACAGCCGTGGAGAAAGATCTTATGATATTTATTCACGTTTGTTAAAAGACAGAATTATTTTTTAGGTGAAGAGGTTACAGATGTGTCTGCAAATCTTGTGGTTGCGCAGATGTTATTCCTTGAAGCAGAAGATCCAAGCAAGGATATACATTTTTATATTAACAGCCCAGGTGGTTCTGTGTCTGCAGGTTTTGCAATATATGATACTATGCAGTACATTAAGTGCGATGTGTCTACAATCTGCATTGGTATGGCAGCTAGTATGGGAGCATTTCTTCTTTCAGGCGGAACTAAAGGCAAAAGACTTGCTCTTCCTAATGCTGAGATTATGATTCATCAGCCATCAGGTGGTGCAAGAGGACAGGAAACAGAGATCAGAATAGTTGCAGAGAACATTTTAAAGACAAGAAACAAATTGAATGAAATACTTGCAGCTAATACAGGTAAATCAGTAGAAGAAATCTCTCGAGATACAGAACGTGATAATTATATGACTGCACAGGAAGCTGTTGCATATGGTTTGATTGATAGTGTTGTTGAAAAGAGATAGTTGCTTAACGGGACTGTAGCTTTTCGCACAGTCCCGTTTTTTAAGACAATAATACAGTGGATACATTTGTTAATCAGGTGTATAAAACTGTTATAGTAATTGTGGAGGAAGTATGGCAGGCAGAAATGTAGATGAAAAGCTAAGATGCTCATTCTGTAATAAAACACAGGATCAGGTTAAGAAGCTTATAGCTGGCCCTAATGGGGCATATATATGTGATGAGTGTGTAGGAATATGTGCTGACATTCTTGACGAAGAATTTGAAAATGAGGAAGATATTCAGGAAGATGCTGAGGGTATGAATATCAACCTTTTAAAACCTAAAGAAATTAAAGAATTTCTTGATGATTATGTGATTGGACAGGATGAGGCCAAAAAGGTATTATCAGTTGCTGTATATAATCATTACAAGAGAATATTATCAGCCAAAGATGTCGATGTAGAGCTTCAGAAGAGTAATATTCTTATGTTAGGACCTACAGGTTCAGGTAAGACATTTCTTGCCCAGAATCTTGCAAGGCTTCTTAATGTACCATTTGCAATTGCAGATGCTACAACACTTACAGAAGCAGGTTATGTAGGTGAGGATGTAGAGAACATTTTATTAAAGCTTATTCAGGCGGCTGATTATGATGTTGAAAAGGCACAATATGGAATTATCTATATTGATGAGATAGATAAGATAACTAAGAAGTCGGAAAATGTATCTATAACAAGAGATGTATCCGGCGAGGGCGTACAGCAGGCACTTCTTAAGATATTAGAGGGAACTGTTGCTTCTGTTCCACCACAGGGAGGAAGAAAGCACCCACAGCAGGAGCTTATTCCGATTGACACAACTAACATTCTCTTTATATGTGGTGGTGCTTTTGACGGACTTGAGAAGATTATAGAAGCAAGAATGGATCAGAGTACAATCGGATTTAATTCACAGATTAAAGATAAGACAGCAACTGAAGATGTTGGAGAGATGTTCCATAAGGCACTTCCACAGGATCTATTAAGTTCGGTCTTATTCCTGAATTTGTAGGAAGAGTACCTGTTGTTGTTGCACTTGATTCATTAGATGAGGAGTCACTTGTAAGAATTCTTAGAGAACCTAAGAATGCTATACTTAAGCAGTATAAGGCATTATTAAGCCTTGATGAAGTGGATCTGGAATTCGATGATGATGCAGTTAAGGCTATTGCACATAAGAGTTTTGAAAGAAAGACTGGAGCAAGAGGATTACGTTCTATATTAGAAGCTGTTATGAACGAAGTTATGTATGAAGTGCCATCTGATGAAACGATAGCAAGATGTACAATAACTAAGGATGCAGTTATGGGAACAGGAAAGCCTGTTATAGAGTATAGAACTGATGAAGTTAAGAAAGCACAATAAATATGAATATGATTACAATACCAGTAATTGCGTTAAGAAGTATGACCGTGTTACCCGACATGGTCATACATTTTGATATAAGCAGAAAAATATCAATTAAAGCAGTAGAAGCTGCTATGGAAAATGATGAGAAGGTGCTGCTGTTGACACAGACCGACTCAGCAGTTAAAAGTCCTACAGCTAAAGATTTATATATGACAGGAACTATAGCTTCTGTTAAGCGGGTTATAAGAATGCCTAATAAGTTAGTAAGAGTGCAGGTTGAGGGACTTAAGAAGGCTGTAGCCGCAGACATTAATACTGAGGGTGATTACATATATGCAGATGTACAGGAGTGCAGTACATTTATAGAAGAAACGGATAAAGTATCAGATAAAGCTATTGTCATTGGAATGAATGAATTATTAAGACAATATGCGGCTGCTAATCCAAGATGTAATAAGGAGATGCTTAATCACTGGCTGGCGATTGACAATGCCAGAGAACTTATGAGCAGTGTAATCTGTGATTTTCCTATGGAATATACTGACCGTCAGAAGTTCCTTGAGATGAATAATATACTTGATATGTATGAATATATTGCAGGGATACTTATAGAGCTGACGCAAGCGTATAGTATTAAAGAAGAAATATCTGGTAAAGTCAGGGCTAAAGTAGATGAGAACCAGAGAGAATATATATTAAAAGAACAGCTTGAAATTCTTAATAAGGAGCTTGGGCAGGATGAATATTCTGAAACTAATGAATTAGAAGAAAAGATAGATAAGCTTAATGCTTCTGATGAAGTAAAGGATAAGCTTCATAAGGAGGTAAAAAGGCTTAAGAACTTATCTAAGGGTTCATCAGAGGTCAATGTTGAAAGAACATATATTGAGAATTGTCTTGAACTTCCTTGGAATAATATGTCAGAGGATAACAATGATATTATTAATGCAAGAAAAGTGCTTGATAATGACCATTATGGAATGAAAGATATTAAAGACAGAATAATAGAGGCACTTGCTGTAAGAAATATAACTTCTAATACAGATGCTCCGATATTATGTCTTGCAGGACCTCCGGGAACAGGAAAGACTTCAATAGCACGTTCGGTGGCGGCTGCCCTTAATAAAGAATATGTAAGGATATGTCTTGGCGGAGTAAAAGATGAAGCAGAGATAAGAGGACATAGAAAGACATATGTCGGTGCAATGCCGGGAAGAATAATAGAGGGTTTAAAGAAGGCAGGAACAGCCAATCCATTAATGCTTCTTGATGAGATTGATAAGGTGAGCAATGATTATAAATCAGATACAGCCTCGGCTCTTCTGGAAGTGTTAGACAGCGAGCAGAATTCACATTTTACGGATCATTATATAGAAATGCCTGTAGATTTATCTAAGGTATTATTTATAGCAACGGCTAATGATTTATCAACACTCAGCAGACCGCTGCTTGACAGAATGGAGATTATAGAAGTATCTGGCTATAGTGTTAATGAGAAGCTTCATATAGCAAAGGAACACCTTGTTGGCAAGCAGCTTCGTAAGAACGGGCTTGCCACATCACATTTTAAAGATATCAGACTCAGCATTAAAGCATATAATTCTTGGTTACACTAAAGAGTCAGGTGTGAGGGAGCTTGAAAGACAGATTGCCAAAATATGCAGAAAAGCAGTAACCAAGCTGTATGAGGCAGGAGTTTTTAATGCTGATGGCACAAGAAACAAAGAAGTCAAGGTGTGCATAAGAATAACGGACAAGAATTTGACTGATTATCTTGGCAATATTAAATATAAGACTGACAAAGCATACAAGAAGCCACAGGTAGGAATTGTAAGAGGACTTGCATGGACAAGCGTTGGTGGTGAAACTCTTGAAATAGAAGTTAATGCAATGCCGGGAAGTGATGATTTGAGGCTCACAGGCAATATGGGAGATGTTATGAAAGAGTCTGCTATGATTGCGTATTCTTATGTGAGAGCTATTACTGAGAGTGGAAAATATAAAGTTGATATGAAGTATTTTGATGAACATATGCTTCATCTTCATATACCAGAAGGAGCAGTTCCTAAAGATGGTCCATCAGCAGGAGTGACAATGACAACGGCTATGTTGTCGGCAGTTACAGGTATACCGGTAAGACCAGATGTCGCTATGACAGGCGAGGTGACTCTTAGAGGAAGGGTACTTGCAATAGGCGGGCTTAAGGAAAAGCTTCTTGCGGCCAAGCTTGCTGGTATGAAGAAAGTGCTTGTGCCAGAAGAAAATGTATCTGATGTAGAAGAGTTAGATGCAGAGATAACTGACGGCTTAGAACTTGTATATGTAAAGGATATGTCAGAGGTTCTTAATAATGCACTTGTATTATAGAGCATAGAAATGAGGATAAATATGGTAATTAAAAAGGTTAATCTTGATATAGTAATAGGTGTGACAAGTGCTATACCAGATACAGAGTTTCCAGAGGTAGCATTTGCGGGCAAATCAAATGTTGGTAAGTCATCTTTGATTAATGCTCCTATGAATAGAAAATCATATGCAAGAACATCGTCACAGCCTGGTAAGACACAGACTATTAATTTCTACAATATTAATGATGCGATGTATCTTGTTGACCTTCCGGGATATGGCTATGCTAATGCCAGTCCTGCGGTAAAGGCAAAATGGGGTAAGATGATAGAGAAATATTTAAGACAGTCTGCTAATCTAAAGCAGGTGTTCTTATTAGTTGACATAAGACACGACCCATCAGAGAATGATAAGATGATGTATAACTGGATTGTTGATAACGGCTTCAGACCGGTTATAATTGCAACAAAGCTTGATAAATTAAAGAGAAGCCAGATAGCAAAGCACGTTAAAGCTGTAAGAGCAGGTCTTGGTCTTAAAGAAGATGATATACTCATACCATTTTCTTCACAGACAAAGCAGGGGCTTGATGAACTGTGGAATACAATAGAGGGCTACATCGGGCAGTAATTATTAAAGATGCACATTATGCAGTAACAACTGGTATGGCATAAAAAGTAACAGCTGGAATATTATAAAAAGTCAGATAATCGCAGTAACAGATATATTAAACTGGTTGTAATTATTTATGAAAAGTAGTATAGTTGTTGGTGTTGTGGGTTGATTAATTACATTTGAAGAATTGTAGGATAATTTACAGGAGGATTATTAGTATATGTTGACAGTAACAATTTTACTTGATTCAGTTGAGAAAGTTCAAAGATTTGTGAGCAAAATAAGCAGATATTCGTGTGGATTCGATGTCGAATGTGGCAATAGCTGTGTTGATGGTAAGTCTCTTGTTGGATTATTCAGCCTTGATATAAGCAGACCACTCCAGCTGACAGTTAATGGCGGCGAGAGTGAGATTGAAGATGTGTTAAGAGATATTAACGAATTTATGCAGTATTAAGGAAGCAGAATTTCTTGGACTGGAATGGAGAAAGAATTGAAGAAGATACTAAGTATATTAATTGCAATGATGTTATCAGTGTCTTTAATGGCCTGTGGAAAAGCTGCTGACAGCCAGACACAGACTAAAGAAGAGGATAATCTTTTATCAGGAAAACATCACGTTACAATTACAGTGCAGGATTATGGTGATATTAATGTGGAATTAGATGCTGATGCAGCACCTATTACAGTGACATTAATTTATTACCTTGCTAATGATGGATTTTATGATGGACTCACATTTCATAGAATAATCAAAGGTTTTATGATACAGGGTGGTGATCCACTTGGCAATGGAACAGGTGGCTCGGATAATAAGATAAAGGGCGAGTTCAGCAATAATGGAATTGAGAATAGCCTCTCACATACAAGAGGAGCAATCTCAATGGCACGTTCAAGCAATAATGACAGTGCAAGTTCACAGTTCTTTATAGTTCATAAAGACAGTACATACCTTGATGGTAATTATGCCTGTTTTGGTTATGTAACAGATGGTATGGATATTGTAGATAAGATATGTGCCAATGTTAAGGCAACAGATGACAATGGTACGGTTGCTAAGAATAACCAGCCGGTTATAACTAAGATAGCAGTTATTGATTAGGAATAATATCGGATTATAGAAATAACAATGGATTGTAATAACCAGAGTTATAGATTTGGGTAACAATTGTAATAACCTGTGTTACAGGTCTTGATTACAATTGTAAATATGAAATGTAAAAAAGGTGTGATAGGAATTAATCTTATCACACCTTTAAAAATATTAATTAATGCGGAAAATGGGACTTGAACCCACACGTGGTAACCCACACAAGAATCTGAATCTTGCTCGTCTGCCATTCCGATCATTTCCGCTAACTATGTTATTGTATTCTAAGGCAGGGATTTTGTCAAGGCATAAAGAAGTACTAGTTAGCAGACACACTTAATTTAAAAAAAGATTAAAAATCAATAGTAAGAATTTGAAGATAGATTTAATATTATTTTTAAAAAGTGACAGTTATACAACAAAATTAAAGACGATTAAAAAATAATAGAAAAAATTTGTAAAAAGCTGTTGACAAAGTGTTACGCAGATGATAATATAATCAAGTCGTTGGGAAAACAGCGATTAACTAAATAAGCAGTCGTGGCGGAATTGGCATACGCGCTAGACTAAGGATCTAGTCCATATTGCTTGGGTGCGGGTTCAAGTCCCGCCGACTGCACTTGATTAAGGAACTCAGCGAGATGTTCCATTTTTTTGTTGCATAATAGTATATGTTCCATATTGGATAAAGCTATGAATAAAACATTTAAAGTAGTATTCATTTTAATATATTAATTATAAAAACACTTGCATATTATAAATTTATATGATATTCTTTATATAAAGTATACTTAATGAATTAATTCTATACACCAATACAATATATGTCCCAGTTAATCCCAATATTTAATAATAATAATCCCGATATATTAATTATATAATAAATATTATAACAATGTGAAAATTGAGAAGAAACACCGTTATCCTAATAATATAAGAAATAACATAGTTATAATGTAAGAATAATAAAAAATAGCGTAACAGCCATAATTAATTACAGTAATGATATTTGCTGTTACAAT
>ENA-OQDC01000956-OQDC01000956.1-human-gut-metagenome-genome-assembly--contig:-NODE-956-length-16903-cov-4.228898_pt1 | contig 16903 bp, 14 predicted proteins | sample MGYA00242770_ERZ504601 | MGnify/ENA primary metagenome ERZ504601 (study PRJEB26092, sample SAMD00036305) | human gut metagenome | host: Homo sapiens | study: EMG produced TPA metagenomics assembly of...
AGTACACAGGAGGTGACTTCGGCCACGCCCAGTCCGCTCAAGGCGATGCCCATGCCCGTGGCGAGGAAGATCAGGCCGGTAGCGAGGTCATCGGGCTGCGCCCAGCGTCCGGTCAGTGCGCCGACCAGCACGATGCCGGCGAGATAGAGCAGCACCATGTAGACGACCATGATGCCGACGTAGACGCGTACGCGGCCGATTCTGTCGGTCCGGCCACGCACGCCGGCGATGACTTCCATGGTGAAGCCGCGGCCGTCATATGCGAGCCCGTTGCTTTCCACCACTGACATGAACCAGCCACACCAGATCAGCGACTGCCAGACGACCGCGCTGATGCCGTGCGCCTGGAAGGCGAAGATGATCAGGAACAGGACCGGCATGGCGAAGGTCATGGCTTGGCGGGGGTCTCGTTTGAGATAGGTGATCAGGCGTGCGGACACCGCGCCGGATGCCGAATCGGGCATCCATGCGAATGCGCCGATGCCTTTGGCGGTCTCGGACGGACTGTTTGCGCCGATGGTGAGCCGTTCATGCCTCAGACACCAAGTGCATACGGCGAAGCAGACGATCCATGTGACGGCAAGGATGGCGATGCGGGCGATCAGCACCGCCCAAGCTCCGGTAAGCGCGTCGAACGGCAGTTGGAAGGCCGCACCGAACGGCGTCCATGCGGCGATGGCGGTCGCCGCGCCCCAGGTCTCGGTGTTGAGGCTGAAGGCTATGCCGGAGTTGACCAGAATGTTCGGCAACTGGCAGATGATGACGAAAGTCAGCACGATGAAGATGTAGAACGCGCCTTTGCCGCGTTTGCTGGTCACCAGCGTGGTGGATAGGGCGATGACCAGTTTGGAGATGCTCATCATGGTGATGACGGCCAGCACTGCGGCGAGGAGGGAACTGATGATTACGGCTGGTCCCATATGCCGATAGGCCAGTGTCCAGAGCATCAGTGAGGCCACGCCAGTAAGGGAGGGGATGCCGGACAGGCCGGAAAGCAGCAAGCCGAATTGCAGGTTGCGGTCGGCGATGCCGTAGATCGCGAATTTGCGTGGGTTCATGGTGGAGCCTTCGCCAAGCATCATGAGCTGGATGAAGCCGATGAAGATGGTCATGGTCGCGCCGACCAGCACGACGACTATGTTGACGATGCCTCCGGGACCAAGGATGTTCAGCGGAAAGCCATCCGCGTTCACGGTGAAGGGCGGCAGTATGCCGATGAACCATGCGAGCACGCCGGTGCCGATGATGGTGCCGGCCGCGAGTACAGCGGAAAAGACATAGGCGACGGTCTGCCACGCCGATTTTCGCAGGGTGGCGAGCGTGAGCGTCCAGCGCAGGCGGACCAGGGTGATGGCGGTCTTGATCATTGGCGGGCCTCATCGGTGGGTGTGGCGGGCGTAGGCAGAATCGGCTGAATCGTCTGGGCCGAAGTTGGTGCTTGGGCTTGGGCCTGCCCGCCATCGAGCCACGCGAGATGGGCGGCTTCGTGGCGGCCACCGACTAGTTGCAGGAAGCGGTCTTCGAGTTCTTCGCCAGCAGCGACCTCGTCCACCGTGCCGGCCGCGCATACCAGACCGTCGTTGATTACGGCCACATGCGTACACATCTTTTCGACCAATGCCATCACGTGTGAGGAGATGATCACCGTGCCGCCAGTCTTCGCGTATTCGATGAGAATGTCTTTGAGGTTGGCGCTGGACACCGGGTCCACGGATTCAAACGGCTCATCCAAGACCAGAATGCGCGGGCTGTGAATCATCGCGGAGGCCAGGCAGATCTTCTTGGTCATGCCGGCCGAGTAATCGGTGACCATCGTGTTGGCGGCCCCGGCCAAGTCGAAAGCATTGAGCAGGTCCTGGGCGCGACGCGTGGTCTCATCGCGGCTCATGCCGCGCAGCATGCCGGAGTAGACGAGCAATTGCAAACCGGTCAGTCGGTCGAAGATCTGGTCGGGCTGGGGCATGACGCCGATCATGCGCTTGGCCGTGTTCACGTCGCTCCACACGTCATGGCCCAAAATCATGGCGGTGCCGGCGTCCGGTACCAATAGACCGGTCACCATATTGAGCGTGGTGGTTTTGCCGGCGCCGTTGGGACCTACAAGTCCATAGAACGAGCCGACCGGAATATCGAGCGCGAGTCCGTTGACGGCGATCTTCCGGTCGAAGTGCTTGAACAGGCCGCGAATGGACACCGCCGCATTCGGATTCGGCGGCCATGCTTGTGGCTGCGGTTGCGACGGCTGTGCAGGCGCGGGGGCGGCGGCTGGCATCATCGGCGGCTGAAATCCGACATTCCTTTGAGTATTGTCTAAGCTCATGCATCTACTCTAGCCCACCAGTCAACCCTCAGCGCAGCACCCCCGGGTTGCTGTTGGATTGCCCCGCTGAGCAGCTCCGGACTAGCGGACTCGGTCAGCCCTTATGCGCGATGGGCTTCCACTGGGCTTTGGCGAAGATGGCCTGGAAGGAAATCGGCACGTAGCTGAGCATGTAAATCGGGAAGCTGAGCACATAGGCGAGCAGCTCCTTGTTCGTGGCACCGATCTGGTCGTGCTCGACAATGATAGTCAATGCAGCCAATGCCATCAGGCCCAACACCGATGTGATGATGCCGCTGGACCAACCGGCCAGCGATTGCAGCTGGCTCGACCAACTCACGAAGCCACACGCGGCGAACAGCAAGCCCATCACCGCGCGAATCACGCCCAACACGGTAAACGGACACAGCATCAAGGTGAAGTCGATGCAGGAGAAATCACGTTCGCGAACCGCGCGTTTCAGCAATGCCAAGCCATAATAACGGAATACCTGCAGGAATCCCTTGCTCCAACGCAAACGCTGACGCCAACTTTGCGAGAAGGTAACCGGCTGCTCGTCGTAGAGGATCGCAGTACCGCAATAGCCGATGCGGTCGCCATGCAGAATCGAATCCATAGTGAATTCAAGATCTTCAGTGAGCAGGTGGAACTTCCATCCCTTGTTCCGCTTCATCACCTCGCGGGAGAACATGAATCCCGTACCGCCCACATGGCAAGAGGAACCGAGAATCATACGCGAGTTAGACAGGAATCGCGATTCACGGATGAACCACAGCGCAGAACCAGAAGACACCCAGTTATCCGCCAGATTCACCGAATTACGGTAGCTGGTCAGAATCTTGAATCCGGAGCAGAACGCCTTGTTCATTTCCTCGAAGTAATGCTTGTCCAGCTTGTTATCGGCATCGAACACGAAGTAGGCCTCATAATCATCGGCCACACCGATGTCGAGCATATGCCCCAACAGATACGTCAGCGCATATCCCTTGCCAACCAGTTCAAGATTGTGGCGTTCCACCACATGGCAGCCCAAAGACCGCACCACGTCGGCGGTGTTGTCGGTGCAGTTGTCGGCCACCAGCCAGATGTCGATGAGGTCGGACGGGTAGGTCTGATCGCGAATCGACCCAATAAGGTTGCCGATCACGTTTTCTTCGTTGCGCGCGGAGATCAGTACGGCATACCGGTTGGTCATCGGGGCGTCGGGGAAGCGCACGGGCTTGGCGAACAGGGACATCACGATGCACAGTCCCTGATATATCATGCCGGCACCACCGACGATTACCAGAAGAATATCGAGTACGGAAAGCAGGGTCATCAGCGCCACCCCGCCCTAGGATTGCTGGAGGCAGATTGATCAGACTGCTTGGTTTGCTTGCGTTGCTTGGGCTGCTCAGACTGCTGCGTATCCGCGGCACCACGCTGCGGAATCGCCACGGTGGCGGAATCGTCCAAATCGGATTCTTTCGTCTCGTGTGGCGGAATCGCATAGATCTGTTCCTGCAGCAAACGCAGTTCCTCATTCATCGGCACACGGCTGGTGGACCCCTTGGCCGCACGCGGCATGTGTTCGCCGATCGGCTGCAGCACATGCTCGCCGAACGCTTCGGACGCCTCGACGATCTTGGACTTCTTCTCCGGAGTCGGATCGTTCATCAGTGGTGAGTCAATCAGCTCATAGCGCTTGGTGTACGCACGGAAGATGGCCTGCAGCGATGCGGTGACCGGCAGCGCCAGGAACGCGCCAAACGCGCCGAACAGCGAGCCGAACGCCAGCACCGCGAGGAAGGCGACGGCCGCGTTGATATCCATCGTGCGCTGCGAAATCCTCGGCGAGAGAATCAGGTTCTCGATCTGCTGGTAGACGATGATGAACACCAGCACCGCCACGGCGTACGTCCATCCGCGGTTGCCCCAAGCGAACAGCACCGGCAGCGCGCCGCCGATATAGGTGCCGACCGTGGGGATGAACTGGGACACCACGCCGCAGAACAGGGCCAACGGCAGCCAGTAGGGCACATGCAGAATCTCTAAGAAGATGGCAGTGCAGGTGGCGTTGATCAACGCCAGAATCGAACGGGAGAACAGGAAGGACGAAATCTGGCCTTGGGCCACGGTCCACACCAGCAGGAATCGGCGCTGCGTGTTGGGGGCCAGCCACTGGCAGAAGGAGCGGCGCAGTTTGGGGCCGGCGGCGGAGATGTAATACGCGGTCATGACCACGGTCATGAGGTTCAGCAGGAAGGAGAACAGGCCGCCCACCGTACTCATGGCGGTACCGGCAAAATCGGTGACCCACGAGGTCTGGATATTGTTGAAGATTTCCATGCCGAGATTGCTGATTTCCGGCATCTTGAACGTGGCATACTGGTCCACGAACTCACGAATCTGCTCATACATGGCCGGCAAACCGCGGACCATGGCAATCATCTGCTGTACGAACATGTTGCCAAATAGCGTGAGCAGCACACCCACGACCACGGCCACGCCCACCAAGCTGACGGCGGAAGCTACGCCACGCTTCCAGCCATGAGCCACCAGCGCCACCACCAGCGGTTCGACGGCCAGCGCCAGGAACAGCGAGATGATGATGTCGAGCACTAGATAGGAGATGTCGCCCCACGAGCGCCAGCAGAACATGAACACGATGACGGCGAGGGCCACATACAGCAGCGCGCGGCCGAACCATTCCGGTGGCCTGCGGGAATCTCCCTTGGCGGGGAACAAAGTACCAAAGTCGATACGATTCTCGTCGTCCGGGTCTGCCCCGGCCTCTGCGGCACCGGTTCTCGACGTGTCGGTGCTGTTTACGTTTCGCACGCGTTCGCTCATGGCTCCCCATTGTAGCGAGGGGTTTGAAGCTCGGATACGCCGGCGGCGTACACCCGCTTTTCTATTGTTGATGTTATGCTCAACGTTTCGATCATCATCCCAGCGTGGAACGAAGCCGAACGCATCCGCGACTGCCTGCTGAACGCCACCCGTCAGACCATCATGCCGCATGAGGTGCTGGTGGTGGACAACCGTTCTACGGACAACACCTGTGCGGTTGTCGAACAGTTCATTGCCGAACATCCCGAGGCCCCGGTCAAACTGTTGCACCAGAACGATGAACAGGGGCTGATTCCCACCCGCAACTTTGGCCTGAACGCCGCGACCGGCGATGTGCTGGGCCGTTTCGACGCCGACTGTATGATCCGGCCTGACTGGGTGGAGGTGGTCTCCGGCATCTTCACCGAAGATCCGGCCGCGATGGGTGCCACTGGTCCGGTGATGTATTACGACATGCCCTCACGTCATTTCGGGTTGAAAGGCGACAATTCCTTACGCAAGCGAATCTACCGTGCCGATGGCGGCCAGCCGCTGCTGTTCGGCTCGAATATGGCCTTGCGCGCTTCGGCCTGGCATCAGATTGTGAATGAGGTCTGCCGGGATAAGGCCGATGTGATGCATGAGGATATCGATATTTCCCTGCATCTGATGGGCAAGGATCTGAAAACCGTGTACTCGCCGCGCATGATCGCCGCGATGAGTGCGCGACGGATGGATACGTCGTTGAGTTCGTTCCTGAGCTACATGCGACGTTTTAAGAATACGTTTGATGCGCATCCGCAACATACGCGCACGCATAAGCCGGAGGTGTTGTTCACCGCCATGTATCCGGCGATGCATATGTTCTACCCGGTGTGGCAGAAAGTGCTGAATTCCGCGGATATCAATCCGGCTGAAGCCGCGTGGATCAACGAGCAGATGGAACTGGCGGAGGCGCAAGGCAAGCAGCTGTACGACGAGACCCCCACCGACGAAGTCTACGACGAAAAGCACGAAAAGTAGCTAGATATACGAGCCCCCTCTGCTTATGCAAGCTCCCTCTGATAAGGGAGCTGTCGAATGAAGTGAGACTGAGGAAGAGACTGCGACGCAGTCGCTAAAACATTGAATCGGACGCAGGCCGATACCTATTATTCAGCGGCTACGCCGCAACTTCTCTCCCTCAGTCAGCTACGCTGACAGCTCCCTCATCAGAGGGAGCTAATGTTTACTGTCATTGACTGATCACATCAGCGACTTGTAAATCGCGAGGATGTCCTCTTCGGTTGCCTGACGCGGGTTGCCGGGGGTGCACACGTCGTTGAAGGCATCGTGAGCCAGCGGCTCAAGGTCGGCCTCGGTGGCGCCCACTTCGGAAATCGTGGTCGGGTTCTTCAGATCCACGGTCAGCTTGTGGACGGCCTGCACGGCCTCTTCGCGCACCTTCTCCAGGTCGCCGGTGTAGGCGTCCTCAACACCGAACGCATCGGCGATGTCGCGGTACTTCTCACCGGTGAAGTCCTTGTTGTATTCCATGACCGGGGCCAGCAGAATACCGTTGGCCACACCGTGGGCCACGCCCAGACGGCCGCCCAGCGGGTGAGCCATGCCGTGCACCAGACCGAGGCCCACGTTGGAGTAGGCCATACCGGTGATGTAGGACGCGTAGGCCATCTGCTCGCCGGCCGGAATGTCGCCGTCGGCGGACTTGGCCAGGTTCTTGGCAATCATGCGGATGGTCTGCATGGACAGGCAGTCGGACAGGCTCCAGGCACCCGGGGTAATGTAACCCTCGATGGCGTGGGTCAGGGCGTCAAGTCCGGTGGCGACCTTCAGGCCGCGCGGCATCGAGTCGGTCAGATCCGGGTCCACGAAAGCGACGATCGGGATGTCGTGCGGGTCGACAGCCACGAACTTGCGCTTGTTGGCCGTGTCGGTGACCACGTAGTTGATGGTCGTCTCCGAGGCGGTGCCGGCGGTGGTCGGCACGCCGAAGATCGGGACGGACGGGTTCTTGGTATCCGCGACGCCTTCCAGAGAAAGCACGTCGGCGAACTCCGGGTTGGCGGTGATGATGCCGATGCCCTTGCAGGTGTCTTGCGGGGAGCCACCGCCCAGGCCGATCAGGAAGTCCGCACCGGACTCGGCGAACTTGGCGACGCCGTCCTTGATGCACTCGACCGGCGGGTTCGGCTTGACGTTGGAGAACACCTCGTACGGCAGGCCGGCCTCATCCAGAACCTTGGTGACCTTCTCGGCGGTGCCGGTCTCCAGCAGCACCGGGTCGGTGACGATAAATGCCTTGGTGAAGCCGTGCTGCTTGGCGACGGCCGGAATCTCCTTGATCGCGCCACGTCCGAAGTATGCAGTCTGGTTGAAAATCATGCGGTACACCATAGGGGCTCTCCTTTTGAGCTAGTGTCTTAACTGGTGGTCCACTCTGTCTTTGAGTGGTCCAACGGTTCCCCAGTCTACTCCGCGCATGAGCATTCACCTGAAAACACGCTGAAAGAACAACACTGAAAATAATGGCAAGAAATGGCGGAATTCCGCACTTGTCGAATTATTGTCCATTGACCAAACCAGTTCCATCGCCCGAAATCTCAACGATAAGACCATTTTCCGGAGTCATCTGACGCTCTCCGAGAAACTCGTCTCTCATCCGCTTACTTCGCGCGTAGCGCAATCAATATGCGAGATGCCTAATTCCATTCGTGCTTCATCAGCCGAACGCGAACTGGTTCACCAGATGGTGTATTCAACGGTTTCAGTCTCCTGAAGAGGACTAAGATACCTCGACAGTTGGGGTGATCATCATAAGAGAATGAGGTAGATAATGGCAAATGGCAAGGCTATGACGGTCGGCGAGATGGCGTCCCTGTTTCTCGACCCCGCCACTCCCGTTCGTATCGACGCTTTCGACGGCTCGCATTTCGGCCCGGCAGACGCGGATTTGAAGGTCAAAATCGCCACGCCGAACTGCATGTACCAGCTACTCGCGCACCCGAATGAAATCGGCATCGTGCGCTCATACATTCTGGGCGATTTCGACGTGGACGGCATTGACTACGCCGACCCGTATCCGGCGATGCGCAAGCTGGTGTCGCTGTCCAAATACGTTCGCCCACTCACTCCCACATCAATTGCCCGCGTATCTGCCGGCATCCTGAGCCATGGCTTCAAGAAGCCGCCGGTGCCCGCCACCGAGGGCCCGAGCAAGTTCGCCCGTATCAAGCGTGGCCTGATGCCGCACACCGAAAAGGCCGATTCGGAAACCGTCAGCTTCCACTACGACATGTCCAACGAGTTCTACGCCGACTTCCTCGGCCCCTCCATGACGTACACCTGCGCGGTATTCGACAACGAGCACATGAGCCTTGAAGACGCACAGGCCAACAAACTGCGCCTGATTCTCGACAAACTGGACTTGCAGCCCGGCCAGCACTTACTGGACATCGGCTGCGGCTGGGGTTCGATGGTCATCACCGCCGCCCGTCGCGGCATCAAGGCGCTCGGCGTCACCCTCTCCAAGGAACAGTCCGCGTACGCCAACGAATGGATCGCCCGTGAAGGGCTGCAGGATCTGGCCGAAGTGCGCGTACAGGACTACCGCGAGGTGCCCGAGCATGACTTCGACGGTATCTGCTCGATCGGCATGATGGAGCACGTAGGCGTCAAGAACTACCAGAGCTACTTCGAAGAGATGCTCCGCCTCCTGAAGCCGATGGGCCGGCTGTTGAACCACCAGATCACCATCAGCCACGACAAGCCCCACGGCAAGCCCGGTACCGACGAATTCCTCGACCGTTACATCTTCCCGGACGGTGATCTCGGCGCGCCCGGCTTCATCGAATCGTGCATCCATGACGCCGGCTTCAACGTGGTGCATCAGGAGAACCTGCGCCAGCACTACGCGCTCACCCTGCATCACTGGAACCAGAACCTCTCCGAGCATTGGGACGACGCGGTCAAGCAGGTCGGCTTTGAACGCGCCAAGGTATGGGGTATGTACATGGCCGCCTGCGCTCTGAACTTCGAGCTCGACGGCATCCAGATTCACCAGTTCTTGGCCGTCAAGCCGGATCGCGTGGCCCACCCGGACGGCAAGTGGTACCCCCTGCGCCAATGGTGGCAGGCCTGATTCCTTTTTGTGGGACGGCACGCGGTTTTTACCATTGTTCATCTGCCGTCCCACAGAAGTGTGGGATAGCAGATACATCAATCGTTTGACGTATCTGCTATCCCGCATGACATAAGCCGAGAACCGCAGAATAGAGCCGTTCTTTGCCCTCAGCTCTGAGGGCGTTCTTCGAACGCTGTGGGACGGCACGTCGAAAATCGGCAAAATCACGTGCCGTCCCACACGATTCCCTTCGCACGCGCATTTCGCAGGTGCTTTTTCTGCAATACTGACTCTATGAGCGCCACAGCCCCAGAAACGGCTGGGGCGGACGATCGCACCGACCATGACACGCGCGGATAAGACCCACGTTTCTTTATTTAACCCTAACCCGATGTTCGCATTGGTGCTGTTGGCGTGCATAGTTGCGGCGAGGAAGACAGTTGTTGGCGAACGCGAGCCTTTGCATTGACCGGCCAGCCCGCCGGAGTAGATACGTGACGGATATGCAAAAGCCCCGCACAAGGCGGGGCTTCATTATGGTGGCTCCGAACGGCGTCGATCCGTTGACCTAGCGATTTTCAGTCGCTCGCTCTACCAACTGAGCTACAGAGCCATGAACAGTCAAAAACCCGGATAATCCGGGCTTCATAACCATTCCAGCGACCCCGGCCGGACTTGAACCGGTGACCTCCGCCGTGACAGGGCGGCGCTCTAACCAACTGAGCTACGGGGCCATTGTTCTCACTTGCGTGAGGCAACAGATGTATATATTACTGAAATTCGCCAGTCATGCAAACTTCGGCGTGTTCCGCATAATTTCAAGGTTTTTGCTATCACCAGCACGCGAACACGTCTGTCACAAACATCCACAAAACGACGAAGGGCGCGACCGGAACCCCGGCCACGCCCTTATGGACGGAAACGCTTCGCGGCATCCACCGCAAAGTGACCGTCAATCTCAGTCAGCCTGCTTCCAGGTGTCGACGTCGATGTGATGTTCGGGGTTGGCCTGCCAGGCATCCCACGCGGACTTGACGATGTCTTCCACGTCGTACTTGGCATGCCAGCCCATCTCCTCGTTGATGCGCTTCGGGGAGCCGATCAGGTGCGGCGGGTCGCCGGCGCGGCGGGCCATGACAGCCTCGGTGAACGGCAGACCGGTGACCTTCTTGACTTCGTCGACGATCTGGCGCACGGAGGTGCCTTCGCCGGTGCCGACGTTGAAGGCGTCGTACTTGCGCTCGTCACGGTCGAGGTACTTGAGGGCGGCGATGTGGGCGTCGGCCAAGTCGGAGACGTGGATGTAGTCGCGCACGCAGGTGCCGTCCGGAGTCGGGTAGTCGTCGCCGAAGATGGCGGGAGCCTTGCCCTGCTTGAGGCGATTGAACAGCATCGGGATGAGGTTCAGGATGGCCGGATCCTCAAGCTCCACCGGACCGCAGCCGGCCACGTTGAAGTAGCGCAGCGCGCAGAAGCGGATGCCGAACGGCTGCTCGCAGGCGCGTGCCATCCACTCGCCGAACAGCTTGGTCTGGCCGTAGGGGTTGATCGGCAGCATCGGGACGACGTCCTCAGGCACCACATCGACCGGCGGCACACCATAGGTGGCGGCGGAAGAGGAGAAGACGAGCTTCTTGGCGTTCTTGGACTGGGTCATGCCGGTGAGCACGTTGAGCATGCCGTTGAGGTTCTGCTGGTAGTACCACAGCGGCTTCTCGACGGATTCGCCGACCTGCTTGCGAGCGGCAAAGTGGATCACGGAGTCGACGCCTTCGGCATCGAGGATTTCGGCCAAACGCTCACCGGCGCCCGGGGCGGCGATATCCATGCCGTACAGGCGGGAGCCTTCGATGCGAGTGGGCTTGCCGTAGCTCAGATCGTCGACGACAACGACCTTTTCGCCGGCCTGATGGAGTGCGTGAACGACATGAGCGCCGATGTAGCCGCAGCCGCCGGTGACGAGAACTGTCATAGTTGACCTTTCCTTGTGCGGGTTGCAAGTGTCGGCCGTGGGGAGTTCAGCGGCTGTCACTTTTGGTCCGCTTTGTTACCTTTTGAAACAATTTGAGTATATCACACGAACATAATCGCACAAACGGTGGTGTCGTCCGGCAATATCTGCATTCATTAGGTCGATTTGGCGTTCATTAGGTAGGTCGGCCCGGAGCCGGCCCGCACGGACACCGGGTAAACGGCTTGATATGGTGGTTGGTATCGCACACCACCTACCTAATGAACGCCAAATCGACCTAATGAATGAACAGCGGTGCGGCGCACAAGGAAAATCCGAGGAATATATGACCAATCCCGAATCCACAGCAATCGATCCCGTCGCCGCGATGGGCACAGACCACACCGAGGCACCGGCGCACCCCCTGCACAAGGTGCTCTCCTTCGTACGCCGCTCCGGACGTTTGGACGATCGCCTGCAGCGCGCCTGGGACAACTATGCCGACACATATCTGTTGGATATTGCGGCCGGCAACCTGCTGGACGTGCGCGAAGGCGTCACGCTCGACCGCGCGTTCGTGGAGTCCGCATGGGGCAACGACAATCCGCTCATTGTGGAAATCGGCACCGGGCAGGGAGAAAACGTGGCGGCAGCAGCCGCAGCCCGCCCGGAGACGAACTTCCTTGCCCTAGAGGTCTATGACCCCGGCGTGGCCCACACGTTGCTGCTCGCCGGCAAGCAGGGGCTGACCAACATTCGCGTGGCCCAGGTCAATGCGCCCGAGCTGTTCAAGGTGACCGCGGCCGGCACCGTGGCCGAGGTATGGACCTTCTTCCCCGACCCTTGGCCCAAGAAGAAGCACCACAAGCGCCGCATCGTGCAGGAGGCCATGGCCGGCGACATCCATCGCGCGCTGGTCACAGACGGCGTCTGGCGTATCGCCACCGACATCGAGGACTATGCCCTGCACGTGCACGAGGTGATGGACGGCCTCGATGGCTGGAAGAACCTGGGCAGCATAACCGTCAGCCTCCCGCTGGAGCACGTGGGCAAGGGCAACGCCGATCTGGCCGCCGACATGCCGCACGCCGACTTCACCGAATCCGAGCGATTCGAGGGCCGCGTGCTCACCAACTTCGAAAAGAAGGGCCTGGCCGCCGGCCGCGTGATTCACGACTTTACCTATCAGGCCGTTACCTTGAACTAATCACGACACGCCGAAATGCCGTCGATTTGCATAACCGAACAACCTCCCGTAAAGTAATTCGAGTTGTTCGCCCCCATCGTCTAACGGTTAGGACACCAGACTTTCAATCTGACAACGAGAGTTCGACTCTCTCTGGGGGTACTTCACTAAAGACCTCGGTCATAGCGACCGAGGTCTTTTCGTATTCGCGGGACCAGGTCTGAAAGCATTCGGCCCGCTTGATATGTGCTCATGGTTTCATCTCAGCACGTGTTCGCGCCCGCCACAAGGACTATCCCACCGTAGACGATGTGACATCCTCCACACTGTGACTTCGCGCACAGGGTCCCGACGCCACCCTCACCCCGTTTATCGACACCATGCGTGTATAACCGCATATGGCATCATCGGCGAACATCGGCCGGCAGACCAGTTGTACAAGGAGAACATCATCCACATGGCAGACACCGCCAACACCAACACCAACGCCTGGCTGCCGGCGCTCAAAGCGGCGTTTCCGCTGACCATACCGATTTGCCTGGGGTTCCTGTTTCTCGGCGCCTCGTATGGCATTCTCATGGGCACCAAAGGCTTCTCCTTCGTATGGCCGATGTGTATGAGCGCGTTCATCTTCGCCGGTTCAATGGAATTCGTCACGGTGAATCTGCTGCTCTCCGCGTTCAACCCGCTCGCCGGCTTTCTGCTGGCCCTGATGGTCAACGCCCGTCACCTGTTTTATGGACTATCCATGCTCGGCAAATTCAAAGGGCTCGGCTGGAAGCACCCATACCTGATTTTCGGTATGTGCGACGAGACTTTTGCCATCAACTCCACCGCGAAAATCCCCGCCGGCATCGACCGTGGCTGGTTCTACTTCTGGGTTACGCTGTGCAATCAGCTGTATTGGGTGACCGGCGCCACACTGGGCGGGCTGATCGGCGCGCATCTGCCGTTCAATACCGACGGTCTTGATTTCGTACTGACCGCGCTGTTTCTGGTGATCTTCCTCGATCAGTGGCTCGACGGCAAGCATCGCGAGCGACTGTCCGCCGTCATCGGTGTGCTGACATCACTGGCCTGCCTGCTGATATTCGGGGCCAATGATTTCATGATTCCCTCAATGATCGCCATGCTGATACTGTTCGTCGCGCTACGCCCGCATCTGGACGTGTTGCGGCCGGCCGCCGACGCCCCGGAAGCCACGGCAGACCATGCCATGAGCCACGCAGCGGACCAGCAGAAGGAAGGACAGACGCGATGACGATGACCATCTGGCAAGGCGCAATCACTATCGTGACGGTGGTGCTGGGCACGATGTGCACCCGTTTTCTGCCGTTTCTGGTGTTTCCCGAGTCCAAGCAGCCGCCGCGCATCATCGAGTATTTCGGCCAGGTCCTGCCCTATGCGATGACCGGTCTACTGGTGGTATACGCACTGCGCAACACCCCGATTCTGACCGGTTCACACGGCCTTCCGGAACTCATCGCCTGCACCGTCATCGTGCTGCTGCACGTATGGAAACGCAATATGCTGCTTTCAATCGCCGGCGGCACAATTGTATATATGTTGCTGGTGCAACTGGTGTTCTGAGGCACCCGACTCGTTAGTCTCTCCCTCCGCTTCGCTATGCTCAGCACCTCCCTTACAGAGGGAGGTAATCTTCTGTACCTTCCTCTGACGAGGGAGGCGGCACCGCGAAGCGGTGACGGAGGTAGAGACCCGCAGTCGTAAGACTGCGAAACACACAGCATCGGCCACAGGCCGATTCCTACAGCTGCTTCGCCACCCAATCGACGATGTACGGGGCGACTTCCTCAATCTGGTCGATGGCGACCTCGAACTCGTGCTTGCCGCCGTACCACGGGTCCACCAGATCGATCTGATCTTCGCGGCCGGGCTTCGGCTTGGGCAGATTCGGGTCGAAGCTGCGGTACATGTGCACTTCGGCGCGCTTGCCGGCCGGCAGCATGCGCAGCAGGGCGCGCATGTGGGAGGCGGTCATCGGCAGGAACAGGTCGGTACGGTCGATTTCCTCACGCGAGATGCGGTGTGCGAAGTGGTCACGCGGAATCTCATCACCATAGCCACGTTCGCGTAGCACGCGCACGGCACGCGGGTCGATCGGGTGGCTCCACTCCTCGTCGGACACACCGCTGGATTCCACGTTCACCTGGTCGCCAAGACCGCGCTCATTAAAGAAGTGACGCAGAATGATCTCACCCATAGGCGAACGGCAGATATTGCCGGTGCAGACGGTCATTACGGTGTAGGGCTGGGTATTGCTCATAGCTTTGAATCAATCCTCAATCGGGCTTCACCGGGCCGCACACGGCCCGACTGTATTGTTGGGGTCGAATGAATATGAATCCGGCTCATGCCGCTATAAAGGGCATAAGCCGGATTCGCATGCTTACTTGGTTTTGGCCAAGATACGGAAACGATAGGAATCGATGCCGGACTCCTCCTTGGCGGGCGTATGCCACTCGCCCACTTCGGCTTCCCGCCACATCCCGGCCTCGACCAGCGACGCCATATCGGGCGCGTAGCTGTCGGCATCCACGGTGGCGGCCAGATCAGTCACATAGGCTTTGTCCGCGAACGGCAAAGCCTTGGCGAACAACTGGGCGCCGCCGATGATCCAAATCTCCGAACGGTCCAGACCGTCGTCCGGAATCGCCTCCTGACGGGCCATATCGAGCGCGTCGTCAAGACTGGTGACCACAGTGGCCCCCGGCGCACGGTACATCGGATCGTGGGAAACGACGATGTTGTCGCGGTTGGGCAGCGGCCGGTACTTGCCCCCCAGCGATTCCCAGGTCTTACGACCCATAATCACCGGATGGGAGACGGTCAGCTCCTTGAAATGCTTCATATCCTCGGCACAGTGCCAAGGCATGCCACCATTGAGGCCGATGGCACCGGCGCGACCTTCCTTGTCACGGGCTTCGGCCCAGATAAGATTCACCGAGAAGGTCTTGGGATAATCGTCACCCCAGTCTTCTTCAGTGGCAGACAGCCCGGCAGATCCGGGCTCGGGTTCGTGATAGCCGCTACGGCTACTGTCATGCTCCATTTCGCTTACTCCTCCTGGATTGCGGAACTGGGCCTTAGTGTAGTGGACAGCGAAGACTCGGGGGCCGTCACCTTCACAGTATTCGCTGTCCACGAAACGGTAATCAGCATCAGACCGCAACAGGTGCCTTAATAGTGGGGTGATGCTGGTAGCCGACGACCTTGAAGTCCTCATACTGGTAGTCGAACAGGGAATCGGCCTTACGGATCTCGATGGTCGGGTACGGGTAGGGCTTGCGGCCCAGCTGCTCAAGGAACTGGTCGACGTGGTTGTCGTAAACATGGCAGTCGCCGCCGGTCCAGACGAATTCGCCCGGCTTGAGCCCGGCCTGCTGCGCCATCATCATGGTGAGCAGCGAGTAGGAGGCGATATTGAACGGCACGCCGAGGAACATGTCGCAGGAACGCTGGTACAGCTGGCAGCTTAGCTTGTCGTCGGCCACGTAGAACTGGAAGAGCGCGTGGCAGGGCGGCAACGCCATCTTCTCCACCTCGGCCGGATTCCACGCGGAGACGATCATGCGGCGCGAATCCGGATGATGCTTGATGAGGTCGAGCACATTGGAGATCTGGTCGATGGTGCGATTCGGGTCCTCGGGGGTCGGCGCGGCCAGGAACGCCACTGCACGCCATAGACCGGGCCCAGATCGCCGTTCTCGTCCGCCCACTCATCCCAAATATGCACGTTGTGCTCCAGCAGCCAGTTGATGTTGGAGGAACCCTTCAAAAACCACAGCAGCTCATAGGCCAGGCCTTTGAAGAACACGGTCTTGGTGGTCAGCAACGGGAAGTACTTCGACAGGTCAAAGCGCATCTGCTGGCCGAACAGGGAAATCGTGCCGGTGCCGGTGCGATCGGACTTCAGCGTGCCTTCGGTCAGGATCTTGCGCACCAGGTCCTCATAGGGCATCGGAATGTCCGTTTCGGGACGTGCGGGGATACGGGAGCGAATATCTGCGAGTTGTTCTTCGGTCAAAGCCATGTGCACCAGTGTAGCTTAGGGGCATAATAGAGAAGTCCACTGATGCGGGAGAGCGGCCAGGTGCCGCGCTCCCCCGCTGGCATGGCGATGGGCCAGATCGCCGGCGGCTGAAAATAAAGGAGCAGCTATGGGTAAGCGACTGTGGGTTGAGCGTAACAAGGATGGTTCGTGGGATGCGTTCAGCGACGATGGCGCACACATTAAGTTCGGCAAGGATCGTGGCCAGTTCACGCCGGGCGATCTGATGAAGGTCGCGCTGGCCGGTTGCGCCGCGCTGTCCAGCCAGTTCGCCATCGAACATACGCTGGGTGAGGGCAAGGGTGCCAAGATTGTGGTGGATGGCACGTACGACCCGGAAAATGACGCCTACACCGGTTTCGAGGAGCAGGTGGTGATTGATGCTTCCGACGCCGGTCTGTCCGAGGAGGATGCCGACAAGCTCAAGGAGCGCGTCACCC
>ENA-OQDC01000958-OQDC01000958.1-human-gut-metagenome-genome-assembly--contig:-NODE-958-length-16896-cov-3.407896_pt1 | contig 16896 bp, 17 predicted proteins | sample MGYA00242770_ERZ504601 | MGnify/ENA primary metagenome ERZ504601 (study PRJEB26092, sample SAMD00036305) | human gut metagenome | host: Homo sapiens | study: EMG produced TPA metagenomics assembly of...
CCGTTCTTTTCCTCGTTAGCCGTTGAAGTGTTTCTTTATTTTACTTATAAATCAAATATATTTACTGCTCTTGTTGGCGGGCCGGCTTCTTTCCCTTTCAACAAGTAGGTCCACATGAAGTAATTTAAATAATGCCTATATATTTATTCTTTGGAGACAGACATCAAAAGATGCCGCAAAAGTAATGATTTATTTGGAAAAACATATATTAATCCATACTTTCTCAACAATCCGTTGTCCAGGAATAGTAAGTTCGTACATTACATTCATAATTTTATACATCTATCCGGGTTTCATGATGTGATACTTTCCCTATTTAAGTCATAAAAGTGACTCTGTAAAATTAAAAAAACTGGTTATAATACTATGTAATAAAAAAATACAGCCCAGAAGAAAGACGAATAAGACACACACTGCAATGATTATTTTGGTTTTGAACAGATTGTCATTGTCCATGTCGGTTTTTTCTTTTGTCTTTCTTTGGATTTCTTCCACTTCTTCTGCCGAAATTTCAGGCAGTTTTGTACCCTTACCAATTTTCGAGAGTCTGGTACGGGTCTTTTTATGCGTTCTCTGCCCAATTTCCTGAGTTCACGGTTTTCTTTATCCCGCCTTTGCATATCATTGATACAACCTAAAGTTCCCATAGTCAAGTGATTTAGTTTCTACTAAAATACGAAAAGGTTTTGTAAAATAAAATACTTTTCGTATTTTTAAGGAGCATTATCTTGTTCTTAAAGCAAACAGGCCTATGTGTATGAGAATTTTAGTGATCGCCATTTTACTTTCGCTTGTCGGTTTACCTGTGAAAGCTACGGGACAATCAGGCGACATAATCCGCCTGGAAGGAGAAGAATGGGATTTGATGGCAAAGCCCATAGGATACGACTCTCTGCTATATATGCGGATGAAAGATTTTCTTCCGGAAAATATTAATTGGTCTACGGGCAATTATAGCGGCTATACTGCTTTCTGGGAGATACGTGACGGATATCTTTGCCTGCAACGGGTAGAAGCGGATATCTACGATGAAGTCAGTAAAAAGGAATCTACACGGGTGTATGAAGTGAAGGAGTTGCAGCCGCTCTTTGCAGCCTATTTTCAGGCGGGAATGATTCAAGCCCGCTGGTTCAGTGGGGAGCTTCGGGCCGGAAAAGGAGATCTGGTGAGATACGTGCATGATGGGTTCAACCGTAACATGGAAACGGAACGGGTGCTGACTCTCCGGAACGGCAAAGTGCTGAAAACGCAGACTTATCATAATTACCGGAGAGCCGGATTGAATCTGACAAAGGCATATGGGGAGATTGTGCGTCGGTTTCCTTGGGAGCGGTTTCCTGAATACCGTGGAGAACGGTTCCTTTTTTCGCTAAGTGATTTTCAGACGACGGAGGACGGTCATTTCGTAGACTGTGACGTACGTTTCATTTTTCTGCGTACTTCTCGGAAAATGATAAACGACGGGAATCATCCGCTGGCCCTCGCTTTTAAAGAAACGCTGAAATCCATTTATCCGTGGGAGGTGCTCTTCATCAACGGAAAGTACACGAGCGAATATCGGAATCTTACTATAACTTTGAGGGGGGATATAACGCATAATAAGAGTGATTCTGCAAAATACACGATTGTGGGTCGGGTGTATGGTGAATCCGTCCGTCAACGTCCTCCTTATGATGTGGTACATGTTGTGCTGGTTGGCTCCAATTTGAGTATGGTTGAACAACCGTTTCAAGGATGGCTGACAGATTCCACCGGCTGCTTCCGGATAAAGGGGCTGGAGGCCGGAACTTATCATCTGAAAGCGGAATATGTGGGACTGGCTCCTTGTGATACGGTAATAACTCTCCCTTCGCAGCATAATGACACGCTGCGGATGGTGCTTCCTTTATGGTATGATCATATTTTGAAATATGACTGTTCGCCGGAGTTGTCGAAAGAAAACATCCTCAAGGGACATCCTAAACTGCGCCGGGTAATACCGGAAGGGCAGGAACAGAAAATCCGCACACACTTTTTCTGGGAGAAGTATGGTGTGAGTTGTGACGTTTCTTATCCATTGAAGAAAGATGGAACACTGGACTGTTATCTGGGTGTTCCCAATCATCTGCTGACGGCTTATAATCAGGTGGTTTTTGATTATCTGGATAAGAAGTTTGGCACTTCATGGCGCAAGGAGGCTCCGAAAGGAATATTTGGTCTGGATAAATCTTTAGATGAATTTCGTGACTATAAATGGTTTATCAATACTTTACATAAGGAAAGCAAGTATCCGGTAAAGTTGCTGAGCAAGGGAAAAGAGTGTCTGCTACGCATTGAATATGCCGTGGACAGTAACGGATATGTAGTGCAACCGAAAATCATTTCTTGCAGCAACCGGTCGTTTCGGAAAACAGCATTGGACACTTTTAAAAAGGTGATGAATGTCCCTACTTTATTGAAGGCAGGTAAAGATACACTTGTAATTCAATATAAACTGGACTCTTCTACTATTGTTAATCCGGAAGCTGATGTGCTGGTTATCGGCTATACATCGTGGGATAAACCAGTGCTGATGAAATAGATATTTTTAATCAAAATAGAATGTGTAGGACATGAAAAGCAAATATATTTATTTCGTGACGATAATGGCAATATGCGGACTGGGATGCAATCGCACGGCATCAAAAAAACAGGTTGTACAGATTGGACCTGCCGATGCACAATGCCTGAACTGTGATACGCTGGGGACCATTGTGCGGATGAATATGATACAGAACCATTATCCGCTTGATACGAAGAATGTGTATGCTATCCTATTGAATCCTAAGCGTAAGTCGCTGATTTTTGGTGGTGACTGGACATTGCAGAAATGGGAAAACGGCTCGTGGATGGGTGCAAAGATGAATGGAATGTATGGCTTTGGAGATGTAGGTATGCAGTTAAACTTTGCTCCTGATTATTATTGTTTTAGTTATCCTGTCAGTTGCTATAGAATTACATCCGGAAAATATCGGATTATTCAATCATTTCATGACGGGAGAGAAGAAATTACAGTAAGTGCCGAGTTCTGGATAGACAAATAACGGAAAATTGTTTCACGGAAAAATATTATATTATGAGAACAAAATTATTGTTAGGGGTATTGGCTTGGTTTGCAGCGTGTACGTTGCAAGCCCAGGAAGTGAATGACCGTTATATCGAGGTGACGGGTACCTCGGAAATAGAGATTGTGCCGGATAAGATTCATTATCTCATTGAAATCCGGGAGTATTTTGAAGAGGAGTTCGACGGTAAGTCCAAGCCGGAGGAATATCGTACAAAAGTACCTTTAGGGCAGATAGAGCAGCAGTTGAGGAAAGTACTGGCCGATGTGGGCATTCCGAAAGAAGCAGTCCGTACACAAGAGGTGGGGGACTATTGGCGCAGACAGGGACAGGATTTTCTGGTTTCCAAGAAATACGACATTACATTAACCGATTTCAAGCAGATAGATGAAATCGTGAAGCGTATTGATACCAGAGGTGTGAATACCATGCGTATCGGAGAACTGGAAAACAAGGATATGTTGGTTTATCATCAGAAAGGGAAAATAGAGGCCCTGGAAGCAGCACAACGGAAGGCTGCTTATCTGGTGGAGGCTCTGGGAAAGAAACTGGGTGAGGTAATTCGTATTGTGGAGGATGGCAATGCAGGCATGTCCTCACTTTTTAGTGCACAGAGTAATGTCCGTGCGTCTGATACCGCTTCGTTCGATGGTTTCCGCACGATAAAAAAGCATTACTCTATGCAGGTACGGTTTGAAATTACAGATTGAATAGTTTTGAATGGATAGAGAATCATGAAAGCGGAATGGTTCATATTGTTGTGCGGATACCTGATTTTAGGTCTGGCTGGTTGTAGATGTAAAAAGTCTGACAGATAGCAGGAAATGCTTCCTGTAGAATCTGTTGATAATACTGTTGGTGTTAACGATACATTGGGAATCTCCTTACATCCTGAATACCCTGTCTATTCTACCCGACAGAAACAGATTATCTTTGTATTGTCCAACCAAAGTGGTATTGATATCAGTTACGGTTTGGATTATCGTTATACGTATGAATATGAGGCGGGTATATGGAGGGAGATTTCGAAACGGCCTGTCGTTTTTGAGGTGGAATACGTACTTCTGCATGGGGGTAAACAGTATATCTATGCAGATTTGTATAGGAACTTACCAGGCCAATATCGTTTCTTTTTCGATGTCTGGAGATACGACCGAAGTTATACTTTCATGGCTGAGTTCGGTTTATGGGACACTAATGTGGTGGGTAAATAAAAATAGTCATTATAATCGAAAAGTCTTAATGGAATGAAAACGGTAAGATTCTATTGCTTTTGGGTAATTGGTTTCCTTTTAGTAGTAAGGTGTACTGGGAAACCTGCACAAAGAGAGACGACTGCCTCCGAACAGCCTTCTCAGGAACAGATTCCTGACCAAAGTGAAGGTTGGAAAATTATTGAAGCGTTGAGTAAGGCTTACGGTGATGATCCGAACAGCATCGGAGATTTTATCGGAAGTCCCCGTTGCCCGGATTTTCTGGAAGGACGGTATTTTGACGGGAATACATTGGTTTTTCAGGTGCGTGGCGATACAACGTCGGCACGGAGGACGCTGGAAAAGGTGTCGGGAAGCAAGGCTTTCCGTATCGAAATGATGACCGACAGTATTTTCTCAGAAAAACAGCTTAAAGATTTATTGGATGAACTGAACAGACGGTATAATGCTTTACCGGAAGGTAAATTGAAAGCTAATATGATGATGTGGGGAAGTACGTTCCATTTCATTGAAGTAACCTTTATCCGTAACACTCCGAAAGCCCGTGCGGAATTCCGCAGGTTGCTGATGGATTCGCCTGCCATTCGTTTCTCAGGTCCGGAAGAGCCCATTCGGAATAATGTCACTGGGGTGTCCGAAGTGCACGGTATATCTTTGTATCCGGAGTATATTGTTTATGCAGATACGGCTTCTGCTGCCTCATTCATCCTCTTGAACGGAAGTAATGAGGCGATTACTTGTGGAGAGCATTATTTCATCACTTATGAAGGGAAGAATGGACAGTGGTATGAACTTCCTATCAATACCTTTGCGGTGGATATTGCCTATTATGTTGCTCCTGGTTCATCACGTCAGTTTGTTGCGAGATTGTATCCAGAAGTCAATGGTAATACATCGGGACGCTACCGATTCTTCTATGAGGTATCTTTGGAGTCAAGAGAAAATATCCGGATGATGGCAGAATTTCGTCTGACGAACAATTACGAGAAAGCCAAACGGGCTGAAAAAACTCCGATACCAAAAACGACAGTAAAGAATTATGTGGAAGCTCCAAAAGAAGATGAGCAAAAATTTCATGACGGAAGGGAAGAAATTACAGTAAGTGCCGAGTTCTGGATAGATAGATAAATAACGGACAATTATTTTACGGAAAAATCGATAATACAATGAGAAGAAAAGGACTTTATTTACTGGCTTGCGTTTTCTTGCTTATGGTAGGCTGCATCGGTAAAGCGGAACAAAAGGAGGTGAAAACCTCAGAAGTCGTACTTTATGTACCTGTTCCTAATCAGGATGAAGGTCAGAAAGTTATCGATGCCTTGAGTAAGGCTTACGGTGATGATCCGAACAGCATAGGAGATTTTATCGGGAGTCCCCGTTGTCCGGATTTTCTAGAGGGATGGTATTTTGACGGGAATACATTGGTCTTTCAGGTACGGGGTGATACGCTGCGGGCACGGAAGATACTGGAAGAGGTGTCGGGAAGCAAGGCTTTCCGTATCGAAATGATGACCGACAGTATTTTCTCACAAAAACAGCTTAAAGATTTATTGGATGAACTGAACAGACGGTATAATGCTTTGCCGGAAGGTCAATTGAAAGCTAATCTGATGATGTGGGGAAGTACGCTCCATTTCATTGAAGTGATTTTTATCCGTAACACTCCGGAAGCCCGTGAGGAGTTCCGCAGATTGCTGATGGATTCGCCTGCCATTCGTTTCTCAGGGCCGGAAGAGCCCATTCGTAATAATGCCACCGGGGCGTCCAAAGCATACGGTATATCTTTGTATCCGGAATATACTGTTTATGCAGATACGGCTTCCACTGCCTCATTCATTCTCATGAACGGAAGTAATGAGGCGATTACTTGTGGAGAGCATTATTTCATTACTTACAAAGGGAAAGATGGTCAATGGTATGAACTGCCTATTAATACATTTGCAGTGGATATTGCCTATTATGTTACTCCTGGTTCATCACATCGGTTTGTAGCGAGATTGCATCCAGAAGTCAATGGTAATGCATCGGGGCGCTACCGATTCTTCTATGAGGTGTCTTTGGAGTCAAGAGAAAATATCCGGATGATGGCAGAATTTCGTCTGACAGACAATTACGAGAAAGCCAAACGGGCTGAAAAAACTCCGATACCAAAAACGACAGTAAAGAATTATGTGGAGGCTCCAAAGGAAGATGAGCAAACAGTTTATCAGGTAGTGGAGGAGATGCCGGAGTTTCCCGGTGGTATGCCTGCTTTAATGGAGTTTATCCGGAAAAACCTGCGGCATGACAAGGCTGAAAAGAATGAGCGTGTCATCATTCAAATAGTAGTAGATAAGAAGGGAAATGCCACTAACCCTGTGGTGTTGCGGAGTACAAATCCGGCGTTGGATGAAGAAGCCTTGCGCATCGTCAGTCTGATGCCGAAATGGAAACCGGGCAGACAAGCCGGGAATAACCGGAACGTAAAGTTCGTTTTTCCTGTGGCGTTTAAACCTTCTGTGCAGAATACGAATTAAATTGAGTGTGAATAATGAACAGAAACAGATTTTTAGCTTGTTTTTTCTTATGGGGCATTCTGGTAGCAAATGGATTGCTGGCAGGTTGTATGGAAACCCATCATCAGTCGAATACATCAACTGATAAGAATACGCATTTGGCGTCAGACGATTTGATTGATATATCGGCAGAATATGATTATTATTCGTTGAAGACGACGAAAGTGGTGCTTCAAGTGACTAACCATTCTAAGGATATTTGTGAAGGCCGGCAAGCATATACTTTGGAATATTATGATGAGGACCAGAATATGTGGGAAGCCTTGCCGGTAGATACGGTTCCGGATACTCCCTTGCTCATTCCATCTGGATATAAAGGCGTGTGCCAGCTTGTTCCTTTGGATATTACTGGTTTAAAAAAACGGGTGGGTAAATACCGTATTGGTAAATGTTTTGTTAATAGTGTGAAGAAGCATTATGCGTTTTTTGAATTGGTAGATTCCAAGGGAGTGTTGGAGTTACGCAGACGAATCGATGACTATAATAGAAAAGGTGCAAACGATAAGACTGATACAGTAGCACAAAATATTCTTATGACTTATACTCAGGGCGATACTATTTTTGTAATGTTGATGAATAACGACCTCCGGTTTCAGGAAATGTTTCGTCGTAAAGTATTAAGTTATTCGTCTGTAAGTCACGGTGCTTTTCGAGGAGATATACCGTTGATTCAAGCTACTTATAGCGATACGTTGCAGATACGGATGAGGACAGAGCATCAATCTTATCCGGTTGGGACGGAAACAGTATCGGTGACGTTGACCAATCATAGTAAGAGGACTCTTTTTTTCGGCGAGGATTATGGAGTGGTCCGTAAAGAGGGCAACCAATGGATTCTTTTGAATGGTAACAATTCTTGGTTAGATATTGGAATTGGGGTTCCCTCGGGTAAGGATTACCATTTTGATGCGTGTCTTTACCCTATCTTTAATGAAAATTGTCCGGGTATTTATAAGGTATTTAAGGAGATTTCTTTTATTGGAGGGCAAAAGAAATGGTTGATGTCGGCAGAATTTGAGATTAAATAATGCGTTAAATACCCTTTTATTCTTATTAGGTGAACAGGGAAATAGAATTTTATTGTATAGCGTATGAAAACAAATGCATTTTTTCAATTGTTTGTGGCGGTGGCTTGCATGATGTGTGTCGGCTGCACGGGCAAGCGAAAAGTACAATCGGATGTTGCTTTGGTAAAGGAGACTCCTCCGGCAGTACAGAGTCCGGAAGTAACGGATGATACGCTTGCAGCAGAGGAGCCGGATACGGAAACTTCTACAGACACTCCGCCTCAACCGGTGGCGATGGTGCTGGAACCGGTGGTACGGGATATTCCTGTCGGCCGTCCTCTTTCTGCAGATTCGCTTTATATGCATACAGAATATGATTATTATCCTGTAGCGACTTCCAAGGTCAAGGTCTTCATTACCAATCGTGCGAATCAGAAATATGACAGTGGGGAAAGGTATAGTCTGGTATATTACAACGAAGCACTAAAGCAATGGGAACCTCAGCCTACCAATCCGATAATCAACGATGTATTGTGGGTGTTTACGCCCGATTATCCTACACACCGGCAGACTATTCAATTTTATACGGACAAGAACCGTCCCGGCAGGTATCGTATTTACAAATCATTCAGCCGGAATACACGTACGGCATACGCGGAGTTTGAACTCGTATCCAAGGCTCAGCACCGGAAACTGCTCGACAAAATTAGCCGGTACGGGGAGAAACATCCCAAGGACCGTGTCATAGAAAACCTGAATTCTTGGGGATTCCATGACAATGACACGTTGTATATGTCGTGGATGGTGAATTCGGAGGCGTTGCAGAAAGAGTTCCGGCAGAAGGTGCTGAATTATGCGGCAATCGTGGTGAACGACGGGAAAGAGGATGCAGCTACTTATTTCACCCAACCGATGTGTACGGATACTTTCGGCATCAAGATGTACACGGAGAAAGCGGTGTATCCGCCAAATACGGAATCCGTGGCAGTGAGAATCGTGAACCGGAGCGGACAGAGCATCTCGATGGGGTCGCCGTACTGGGTGCTTCGGAAGGAAGGGGAAAAATGGTTGTTTTTGCCTGGAGCAAGGGTTTGGACACTTGAAGGACGTATTCTTTCATCCAATAAGATTTATCCTTTTCCTGCCAGTTTGTATCCGTCACTTCGTATGCTTACGCCCGGCGTCTATCGTGTGGTGAAGGAAATGGATATCGGGGATAATTATCGCGGCTGGTATTTTGCGGCGGAATTCCGGATTGGCAACGAGGTGGAAGAGCGGGATGCTGCGGACAAGGAACCTTCGTCACAGCCTTTGCAGGAAGTGGCTGAGGAAAAGGATATGGATATTGCGTATGACGTAGTAGAGGAGATGCCGGCGTTTCCCGGGGGCATGTCGGCCTTGATGGATTTTATTCGGAAGAATCTGAACTATGACAAGTCGCTTGTGCCTGAAACGGTTGTAATTCCTCGGGTCATCGTGCAGTTTGTGATAGATGAAGAAGGAAATATTATTCATCCGGTGGTGGTGCGGGGACTGAATCCGGCATTGGACGAAGAGGCTCTTCGAGTAGTGAAACTGATGCCGAAATGGAAACCGGGGCGGCAGAGTGGAAAACCGGAGAAAGTGAGGTATGCCATTCCGGTTACTTTCGAGCGTGCCGCCAAGGTTTCTTGATTTTATCGGAGTGGTTTAGAAAAATAGTCTGTCATGACAATTGTTTTTCTCAAAAAGTCGTTTTTAGGTAAGTTTTTGTACTTTACGCTGTAACAAAATAAATGCCTATGAAAATGAAACCGTTGTTGTGGAGCTTGGTGGTTAGTGCCGTAGTGTGCAGTCTCTGTTTGTTCGTCACACAATGGATGGGCCTTGCCGATGATTGGCGCATCTTTGTGAGCGTATTCTTGGGGGTACTGTTGGGAAACGGTTGTAACCGGTGGTTGCAGCGTGCAAGTCATTGAAAAATTCTCAGGCAAGCGGAATACTTACCTGAGAATTTTTTTTGCATCGAATAATCCCCGTATCCTTGTCCTTCAGCAGGATAGAGCGGTTGACGTCGCGGAACTTGCGTCCTTTGGTCAGACGCCACGTCACGGTCAGGTTGACGAGGTTGCAGGCGTCGCGACTGTAGAGGGCAGTGGTCTTCTGGAGGTTCCGGTTCAGGACTTCCGATTCAAACATTTTGTATTTGTGTTGAAAGGGCTGTTGCCAGATAAGGGCAAACTGCCAGTCTTTGTAGCTGTAGGCGGCCTTCAGGGTGATGTCGCCCCCGCTGTATCCCTTGGTTTCCCCTTCCAGAAAGCGGGAACCGTTGTCGGCGTAGGCATGGAGGGAGAGGTTGCCTAAGTAGGCGTTGAGGGCTCCCGTGGCAAAGTAGGACGTGTAGCAGTGCGTGTAGTCCTGGCCGAAGTTGAAGCAGCGGAACAGTCCCCCGTAGGCCGTGACGGAGAGTTTTTCCGGCATCAGCCAGTAGCTTGCGTAGGCCATGGCGTGTAGGGCGTCAATCTCTTTCTGGTTGCGCTGGGTATAGATGAACCGGTCGTCGGAGGTGCGCTCGTACACCGCCATGTTGGGGTGAGGACATTTCTTGTAGAAGCCTTGCAGATTGACTTGCAGACGGGAGTCGTTGTACGACAGCCGGAGGGTGTGAGACGTTTCCCGGTTGGGCTTGAGGTCGGGACTGCCTACGGTCCATTCCATGCGGTTGGTGCGGATGGCAGCATCGCTGATCATGGCCACCCGTGAGGTGCGTTCGTTCAGCTGGAAATTGTAACTCAGTTGCAGGGAGTGAGTGAAGTTGTAACTCAGGGCTGCTTTCGGGCAGAAACTCCAGTAATCGTACGAATGGGCTTGCTGACGGTAGTGCAGGTAGCTGCCTCCGATGCCTGCCGAGTAGCGTAGCTTGCCCCACGTTCCCTTAATTTCCGAAAACAGATACACGCGGTTGTGGTGCATGGGGGTGACGGAAGAAACATCGCCCGTGTATTCATTGTTCGTGTATTTTTGGCTGTAGTTGAGGCCGGCAGAAAGGGTAAAGGGCTTCAACCGGTTTTCATAGATGGCTTCGCTCAGCAGGGAGTAGGTGCGTCCGTCCACGTCGTAACGGTAGGGCGAACCTTCGTCGTAACTGTCGGAAGAGCGGGTGCCGATGTATGTGCCCACGGCATTGAGGGTAAGCGACTGCCGGGGGGTGAACTGCTGGAAGTAGTAGAGGTCGAGCACCGGACTGCTACTCTGGCTTTGCTGCTGTTCGAGGGCGGTGTATGTCTGTGCCCCGTCTACAATCTGTTTCTGACTGAAATCGCCCGGCACGTGACTGAAGTCGCCGCTCAGTGAAGCCCTGAAACACGTAGCGGCTGGAGTCGGCCAGGTTGTAGGTCAGTTTCATCTCGGTTGCTCAGGCTCCGGTTACGCGAGGCGAGGTCGTTGCGCTGGATGGTATAAATGGAGCCGTCGTTCAGGTGGTAGTGTGCGGTTTCCTCCGTCCGTATTCCTTTAAAATCCCGGTAGCCGAAGCTGTAGTTCAGCGACAGCTCACTCTTTCCCGTGTTCCATTTGCCGTACACCGTGTAATCGCCGTCGCGGGTAGTCAGTGCCTGGGTGAGCGAGGTTCCTAAAGTATATCCGTTGTCCGCCCGTCGGGTAGTGATGTCAATGACGTAGGCAATGCCGTCGCCATAGCGCACGCCAGGGTTGTCGATGAAGTCAATCTTGCGGATGCTTTTCGGGTCGAGCGACAGCATCTCTGCCTTGTCTGCAATGATGCCGTTGATACGAATCTGTACGCCTCCCCGCTGGTCGATGGCCGAGATGCTGTGGCCCACCTCGTCCACACGGATATTCGGTAAGGTGAGTTGCTGGAGCAGACTGTAGCCCGAACGGGAAGAAGCTTTCTGCTGTTCGGAGGGATAGAGTAGCAGGCCGTCGGTCTTGTGGATAATCCGGTCGGCTTTGACTTCCACTTCGCCTAGTTCCACGGTGGAGGTTACTTCTTGTGCGAGAGTGGGGAGGGGCCAGCAATAAAAGAAGAAAGATGCTGGCCAGAAATCGGGAGACGGTCAGCAGAAGCCGGCTTTCGGTCTCCTGCTGGAAAAGTAATCTGAGTGTGTTCATTTGTTCCTGTGTGTAAATTTCAGGAACAAAAGTAGGAGGCTGTCACGAAGGCGTCAAAAACCGACGCTGACATTTGCCTGACAATTCCCTGTCAACTTTTCAATTCGTTGATTTCCAAGGAATAGTTGCGCCCTCTGTCGGCTACGATTTTCAGTCGCGTATGCTCCTCTACGATGGGTCTCAACCGACGGATAAGGGTGTAGAGCGTATCGTTGGCATCGTCTTTCTTGGGCCAGAGTGCCGCGCAGATTTCCTCTTTCGAAATGGAGTGGGAAGGTGACTGCCAGAACAGCCGCATCAGTTGCTGTTGCATGGGGGTGAAGCGGATAGGCATGTGGTCGACGCCGTAGAAACGGTCGTCTGCATCCGAATACGTCAGTCCCCCGAAATCTTCGGCAGATTGTGTACCATCTTCAGCCGGTTGTCCGCATCCTTCTACGGGTTGCAACACCAGATTCTCTTTCTCTCTTTTCCGTAAGTACACCATCGAACCGATGGCCCAGAGGATAGCCGCTGCCATCAGTCCGGCAGGCAAGCGCTGGTCGGACATGCCGAATACAGCCGCTGCCGACAGACGGGTATAGCCTTTCAGGGCCAGTGTCTCGCCTGCGTGTTCGTTTCTTATCATCAGTGTATCGCTGTAGATGACCTGTTCATCCGTCGAACCGCCCTGATACTCCTTGTCCACCACATCGAACGTGAGGAAAGAGGTTTCCTTCAGTCGCCGGTTCTTCAGGTGTCGGCAGAACCGTTCGTCGGACACGGCAATCAGTACCTGTCCGCCCGAAGTACGCCGGAGCTGCTTGTATGCCCGTATCGTGTCTTGTGTTACAATGGGCTCCTTCTTTTCCAGTAAAGTCAGAGCCAGTGCCTGATTCAGGTCGGCTGTTATTTCGTTTCGTGTCACGTGGTAGTTATGGCGTCCGGCCAGCAGGGAAGTCAGCATCAGCGCCAGAAACACGGTGACGGATAGTAGTCTGCTATTCATAAATATCGGGTTTGGTTTCTGCAAATGTAATGAATTCTGTGCTTCCTCTTTCTTATGGCGGATGAAAAATATTGTATTATTTATACTCCGTTTTGCTCCGGTATTCATTGGGAGTCATTCCGGTCGCTTTCTTGAATACACGAGTGAAGTGCTGCGGGTATTGGAAACCGAGTTGATAGGCTATCTGACTGATGGACTCTGAGGGGAGAAGCAGCTGTTCTTTGGCGATGCTGATAATTTTGTCTTGTATATATTCCAGAGCGGTTCTGCCTGTTTCTTTTTTGATAAGGTCGCCAAAATAGTTGGTTGACAGGCAAAGTTCGCTTGCGCAGTGTTTCACGCTGGGCAATCCCTTTTGTGCGGCATTGTCTCCCGTGAAATATTGGTCCAGGAATGTTTCGAAACGGGTTAGAATGTCGTGGTGAGCATCCTGACGGGTGATGAACTGTCTTTCGTAGAAGCGCAGGCAATAGTTGAGTAACAACTCGATATGGTTGGCAATCAGCCGTTTGCTCATCCTGTCCACACTGTGTTGCAATTCCTCCTGAATGTTCAGCAGACAGTCGATGAAGGTGTGTCGTTCTCGTTCCGAGAGGTGCAAGGCTTCGTTCACTTCATACGAGAAGAACGTGTATTCCTTGATGGACCGTCCGAGGTTGGTACCACGAATCAGGTCGGGATGAAAGCACAGCGCATAGCCTTGCGGCTGGAATGTTTCGCCCGTATCTTCTATGCCGATCACTTGTCCGGGTGCCAGACAGACCACCGAGCCTTTCTGGTAATCGTATCGCTGGCGGCCGTAAATCAGGTCGCAGTTCTTTTCGTCTTTCAGAAAAATCACGTAAAAGCTGAATGTATGCCGCATGTGGTGCATCGGTTTGGCCTGTGAAAGATCAATCACGCTGACCAGCGGATGCAGAGTTTCTACGCCGAGCATGTCGTCGTACTCCGTAACGGTTTCGATGTTTAATAAGGATGTTTTCATCGTTTCTACTGTTTCTGACGACAAAAGTACGAAAGGATTCCGGTTTCTGTTTGTCGTTGCTCTTGAAATCCGTGTTTTCATGCAGGGATTCTGTGTTTTGTATAACAACGGATAAAATGGTACGGACTACTTTTGCAGTGACATGATTAACAGATAAAGAACTATGACACAGGAAATGGAAAGCCGTATGGCTTTGAAAGATTTAGTGGACCGTTATGTAGTGGAATCGGATGGAAATATTAAAAGTGTGTGATATGGAAAAAGAAGTAATGTTGCTTACGGGTGCCGGACAAATCGGTATGGCGATAGCCCGGCGGATGGGATATGGAATGAAGATTGTGGTCGGTGACAAGCGGATGGAGAATGCGCAGGTCGTGGCCGATACGATGAACCGTGCCGGATTTGATGTGCTTCCGGTGGAGATGGACTTGTCGTCGCGCGCCTCTATTCTCGGACTGATAAATACGGCACAGCAATATGGAGAGATAGCCATGCTGGTCAATGCGGCAGGAGTGTCTCCTTCGCAAGCCTCTGTCGAGACCATTCTGAAAGTCGACTTGTACGGTACGGCGGTATTGCTGGAAGAAGTTGGGAAAGTTATCCGGCAGGGTGGAACGGGTGTTACGATAGCCAGTCAATCCGGACACCGCTTGCCGGCCCTTGGTGCTGAAATCGATGCACAGCTGGCTTGCACACCAACGGAAGAATTGCTGAATCTGGAGGTATTGCAACCCTCGCACATCCGCGATACGCTCCATGCCTACCAGCTGGCGAAACGTTGCAACGTGAAGCGCGTCATGGCGGAGGCAGTGAGATGGGGAGAACGGGGCGCTCGTTTGAATTCCATTTCTCCAGGTATTATCGTCACTCCACTGGCACTTGACGAGTTCAACGGGGTGCGTGGAGAGTTCTATAAGAAGATGTTTGCCCGGTGTCCGGCGCATCGTCCCGGCACGGCCGACGAGGTGGCGAATGTGGCTGAACTGTTGATGAGCAACCGGGGGACCTTTATCACCGGCTCTGATTTTCTGGTGGATGGAGGTGCTACGGCAGCTTATTTTTATGGTTCAAATCTGGAATAGAGATAACACATAATCAATGCGTAGCCAGATACCATGAAGTCTGCGAGTAGGAACTTGCCAAACTGTTTGTGCTGGGGGCGGAGGTGGTGATGCCGGAATAACGCTCTATGGGAAGTGGACCGCGGGCTGCAGTGAAATATTTCTCGGTGTTGCCTTGTAGGGAACGACTTGTTCCAGCAAGGTTTTAAACTGGGTCAGCTGCTCTGCATCATCGCCGCAAAGGGCACGGACGTAATCGCCGAAGTCATAGAAAATCACGGGAGAATAGCCGTCCATACGTTGAATGGAAGCCGTTTGTGGGTTGTCCAGCGAATGGCGGGAATGAATGTCTTTCATCAGGAGAGCCAGTTCGTCCAGTCGGGAGCAGTCGGTCACGGCAATGGTACCGTAGGGATATGTGTAACTGGAATAGAATTGATGGAAGGTCTGGCAGATGGCGCTGTAGTCGGGATTCTTCGCCAGCAGGTATTCTCCAATGTGGGAGTAAGGCATGCCATAGACCATGATTTCCGTGGGGCAGGCTATCAGGTGACGGGTCACGTGGCGCAGGTCGTAGGCTGCCTCCAGCGAAGACATGTAGCAGTCGTCAAACAGGATGTATTCCATTTTCAATCCGCAGTTGGAGAGACTTTTGGCGAGGGTGGTCACCTCCGTCTGGTATTCTGCTGTCAGTCCCCCGAAAAAGCGGGTCAAGGGAGTGTGTGAGTACTCCCAGTGATAGCGGGGTTTCGTAGTGGCACGTGCATTGCTTTGGGCGACGGGCAGCCATCCCATACCGTGGCAACCTACAATCAGGGAGTAGGTTTTGGCGGGAGCAAACGATTTCATGTCGTTCAGAATGCCCGTGAGACTTTCTTCGGTCGTAAATGCAGGACGGGTATATTCTTTCAGTATCTGCTGGGTGCAGGTACCGTTATTGACCGTGATTTCAAACAGTTCTGCTTCCGTGGAACTGGTAGATAGAAAGACGAGCACCCGCTCCTTGTCCAGCCCTCTGCGGGAGATGGCGTCTTCCATATCCTCGATATTCTGGTAGAAGTAACTCGTCAGGTTAGTAGACCACGGCAGGTACATGAAGAGTGTCCGCTCGTTGTCGACAGACGGAATTTCTTCTTTCTGGCAACTCGTCAGGCAGGAGAGTCCGATGAGAAGCAATATGGGAAGCAGGCGGATAAGTTTCATGAAACTTGCACTATTTTTTATAGGTGATTTTGAAAGGCAGAACCTGGAACACTTCGCAGTCGGGCGTAATCAGTTCCAGCTTGTAGGTGAGAGAAGTCCCGTCTGTACCTTCCGTCAGCTGGTCGAGCACTTCTTGCGGAAGAAGGTCCTTGAAACTGATTTTGCCGCTGTTCATGCGCAGATAGCGTGCCTGTCCGTTTGTGTCCACGGCAAGCAGGGCCACGGGAGCATACTGGCTCAGGATACTTCCGGTGTATTCCTTGCGCGGGGTGACTTCCATGCTGCCGAGGTCGTAGGAGATTTCGTGACCATCGGGTGCAAAGAGCTTATTTTCTTGATTGACAGTGATTTCCGTGTACGTGAAGTCATAGATATCCGTACCTCGGGTTCCAGTTCCTCGTCGGTAGAGAAGATAATCCACCTCAGCAATACGCAGACGGTCGTAGCCCAGTGAGATACACTCCGTTGCTCAGAGCTTGACCTTGACGTGATTCCCCTTGTGAAGTGATTTCACAACTGCCTTCTCTGGCTGGTTTGAAAGTGAAAGGACCGTTGCTGCTCAGCACGTCGAATTCCGTTTCTTTTCCGGAGATGATGAGCGGATTTTCTTGTACCGATACGGTCAGTTCGTGAATGTCCGATAAATCTGTGTGATATGTTTTCTTCACCTCCTCCAGTTCCTGATTCGTC
>ENA-OQDC01000959-OQDC01000959.1-human-gut-metagenome-genome-assembly--contig:-NODE-959-length-16892-cov-9.075097_pt1 | contig 16892 bp, 16 predicted proteins | sample MGYA00242770_ERZ504601 | MGnify/ENA primary metagenome ERZ504601 (study PRJEB26092, sample SAMD00036305) | human gut metagenome | host: Homo sapiens | study: EMG produced TPA metagenomics assembly of...
AAAAAATTCTGCAAAAGCAACTCAGAACAGATGGTACTTTTGCGGATTCAGGCGAAAAAAATGCCATTTTTTAGTCATAAAATAAGCGATTGTCTTCTATATTATACTATATATACAAAAAAATTAAAGGAGATATTTTTGGTGGAAATTGATTAAAAAAAGCAAAAAAAGAAAGGAAAAAAATTGTCAAAAAATGTTTGCGTAGCAAGAAATTATGCTATAATAGGTATAACTTACTAGAAATGAGGTGACAGAATGTATAAGAAAGAAATGATTGCCATGTTGCTTGCGGGAGGACAGGGCAGTCGGCTTGGTGTACTTACGTCGAAGGTCGCAAAACCTGCTGTAGCTTTTGGCGGAAAGTACCGTATTATTGATTTCCCGTTGAGTAACTGCATTAATTCGGGAATTGACACTGTCGGAGTACTGACCCAGTACCAGCCCCTGCGTCTGAATACGCATATCGGGATCGGAATCCCGTGGGATCTGGACCGGAATGTAGGAGGAGTATCCATTCTCCCACCGTATGAGAAGAGTTCCAACAGTGAGTGGTATACAGGAACAGCGAATGCAATTTATCAGAATCTGAACTATATGGAGACTTATAATCCGGATTATGTACTGATCTTATCAGGAGATCATATTTATAAGATGGATTATGAAGTGATGCTGGATTTCCACAAGGCAAATCATGCAGATGTAACGATTGCAGCCATGCCGGTACCAATCGAAGAGGCAAGCCGTTTCGGAATCGTGGTGACGGATAAAGAGAACCGGATCAAAGAGTTTGAGGAAAAGCCGGAGAAGCCCAGCAGTAATCTTGCATCCATGGGAATCTACATATTCAGTTGGCCGGTTTTACGGGATGCACTGATCAAGCTGAAGGATCAGCCAAACTGCGATTTCGGAAAGCACGTGATTCCGTATTGCCACAGCAAGGGGGACAGGCTTTTTGCATATGAGTATAACGGCTATTGGAAAGATGTGGGAACCTTAAGTTCTTACTGGGAAGCAAATATGGAACTGATCGATATCATTCCGGAGTTTAATCTTTATGAAGAATACTGGAAAATCTATACGAACAGTGCGAACCTGCCGCCACAGTATATTTCAGAACAGGGGGTAGTGGACAAGTGTCTGATTGGTAATGGTTCTGAAATCTATGGTGAAATACACAGTTGTGTGGTCGGAGGAAGTGTGACTGTTGGAAAGGGAACGGTGATCCGGGATTCGATCATCATGCAGGGTGTTACGATCGGTGAAAACTGCGTGATCGATAAAGCAATCATAGCAGAGGATACGGTGATCGGAGACGAAGTTTCCATTGGAATCGGCAGTGAAGCACCGAATAAACTGAAGCCGAATATTTACAGTGGCGGACTGGCAACGATCGGTGAGAAATCCGTGATACCATCCGGTGTGCAGATCGGAAAAAATACAGCCATCAGCGGTGTTACATCAGCGGAGGATTATGTTGGCGGAGTACTTGAGAGCGGAGAGACATTGATAAAGGCAGGTGAAAGAGTATGAGAGCAGTAGGAATTATTCTGGCAGGCGGGAATAGCAGGAAGATGCGGGAACTGACTTCCAAGCGTGCGGCAGCCGCCATGCCGATTGCAGGCAGTTATCGTGCCATTGATTTTACGCTGAGCAATATGACAAATTCTCATATTCAGAAAGTTGCAGTGCTTACTCAGTATAATGCAAGATCCCTGAATGAACATCTCAATTCTTCCAAGTGGTGGGATTTTGGCAGAAAGCAGGGAGGCCTGTATGTATTTACGCCAACGATCACGGACGATAATGGATACTGGTACCGCGGAACGGCAGACGCGATTTATCAGAATCTTGATTTCCTCAGGAAATGCCATGAGCCATACGTGATCATCACTTCAGGGGATGCAGTCTATAAGATGGATTATAATAAAGTCCTGGAATATCATATTGCAAAGAAAGCGGATATTACAGTGGTCTGCAAAGAACTTGCACCGGATGAGGATGCGACCCGGTTCGGAACCGTAAAGATGAATGAGTCCTGCAGGATCGAAGAATTTGAGGAAAAACCGGTAGTTGCAAGATCACAGACTGTTTCAACCGGGATTTATGTGATTCGCAGAAGACTGCTGATCGATCTGGTAGAGCAGTGTGCAGAAGAGGAACGGCATGATTTTGTAACAGATATCCTGATTCGTTACAGGAATGTAAAGAAGATTTATGGTTATAAAATGGAAACTTACTGGAGTAATATCTCAACAGTAGATGCTTATTATAAGACGAATATGGACTTCCTGAAGCCAGAGGTAAGAAAGTATTTCTTCAAGGAATTACCGGCAGTTTATTCAAAAGTGAGCGATCAGCCGCCGGCAAAATATAATCCGGGTGCTGTGGTAAAGAACAGCCTGGTCGGAAGTGGAAGTATCATCAACGGCACAGTGGAAAATTCCGTGATATTTAAGAAAGTATTTGTGGGAAATAACTGTGTGATCAAAAATTCGATCATTCTCAATGATGTGTATCTTGGGGATAATACCTATATTGAGAACTGCATCGTGGAAAGCAGGGATACGATCCGTGCAAATACAAGGCACGTCGGAGAAAACGGGGTCAAAGTTGTCGTAGAAAAGAATGAGAGATATGCATTATAGTTCAGAAAATGCTTATGAGAAAAGGAGAACGTAACTATGCAGATTACAGATGTACGTGTGCGGAAAGTAGCAAAAGAGGGGAAACTGAAAGCTGTAGTTTCTATTACGATCGATGATGAATTTGTAGTTCACGATATCAAGGTCATCGAAGGTGAAAAGGGCTTGTTCATTGCGATGCCGAGTAAGAAGGCAATGGATGGAGAGTACCGGGATATTGCACACCCGATCAATTCGGGAACAAGGGAAAAAATCCAGTCAACGATTCTCGGAAAATATGAAGAAGCTCTGGAAAAGGAACCTGAAGAGGAAGTGCAAGAGGCATAATGCATAACGGTTGATCAGAAGAACGGAAATAAATGTGGTGTGTAAATGAAGTGAAAGCCGGAGAACAAAAGCAGTCAGGTTCTCCGGCTTTTATCTTTATGTTAATAGAAGTTTAATACGGACTATTTGGGCTGAAAATATGGTACTGATTTTAAAGGACTTTCCCCGCAGACAGCGGATATTCTTCCGGAACCGGCAGTGTAAATTCCATTTTTTTACCTGTTACAGGATGGCGGAAACTGAGCCGGAATGCACAGAGGAGCAGCTTCGGGGAGGAAGTTCCTGTCAGGTTATATTTCCGGTCACCGATCAACGGATGTCCCATATGTGCCATTTGAACACGGATCTGATGATGCCTGCCGGTATCCAGATGAATTTTAAGCAAGGAACAGGAACTGCCGTCAGCAGTCGTTCCGGCTGCAAGTACCTTATAATGAAGTTTTGCAATCTTTGCCTGCGGTGTATCTTTGGAGCAGATGTGAGAGGTATTTGAGCGTGCATCTTTTACAAGATAATCGGTCAGATCCGCTTCTGCTTCAGAAGGAACTCCCTCTGCCACTGCAAGGTAATATTTGCCGAAACCGGAAGTTGTCAACTGTCGGGAAAGCTCTTTGGCGGACCGGGGAGTCTTGGCAAAAACCATCAGTCCCTCTACAGGCTGATCCAGCCGGTGAATCAGGGCGAGATAAGGTGAACGGGATTCTTTCCTGAGATGATTTTTTAAAATACTGACCAGGTCAGGCGTTCCGATTCGGTTCGTCTGTGCAGGAACACCGGAAGGCTTATGGCAGACCAGAATTTCCTGATCTTCAAAAAGAATCCGGGGAATTTTAGATAATGACATAGAAATACGTCCTTTCTTTGTTGTTTCTTGACAATTTTCGTGGCAGCGTCTAAACTGAATTATGATATAAATGAAAGAACAGGTCAAGCCTTTAAGGAGGAAATACCCTATTATGGATTATAAATGGGAACAATTTGGGGATGAAATAAAGCAATCAGTTCAGGATGCAGTGGAACGCGGCGATTTCAGCCGGCTGAATCAGACGGTAAATGACTCTGTGAGCAGAGCGGCAGATGCAATCTCACGGGGAATGAAAAATGGGGGCTGGTATCGTGATCCAAAAGCCAATAGCGGCCGGAATCCAGATCCCGGAATGGCAGGCAGCAGGAACGGGGCAGATGCCCCATGGAACAGAGGTGGACAGCAGAATGTCAGACCACAATATCCGGCACAAAGTCAGGTGCGTTATCTGAAAGGAACATCAGAAAAGATCGGAGGCGTCTTCCTTGCGGTGACAGGTGGAGTCTTTGGAACCGTGACACTTGCAGCAACGATCATCATGCTCGTAATGTTGGCGGTTACCACTGCCGAGGCAGCAACGATTGCCGGTACGCTGATCTGCGTATTTTTCTTTCTGATCTTTGCAGGAATGTTCGGGAAGGGAATCGGGATGGTAAGCCTGGTGAGCCGTTTCAGAAGTTATGTGAAAGTGATCGGTGAACGGGAGTTCTGTGATCTGGGAGAACTGGCAACAAGAACCGGACGGGATTTGAAAAAGATCCTCAAAGATGTGAAAAAAATGATTGGCAAAGGATGGTTCAGGCAAGGGCATCTGGATGAAAATGAGAAGTGTCTCATCGTCAGTGAGGATGCATGGAATCAGTACCGCAGCACGATGGAAAATATTCACAGGCAGCAGGCAGAAAAAGAAGCGGCCGAAGAAAGAATGAAGCAGGAATATGACAGCCTGACGCCGGAAATAAAAAAAGTAATCCAGACAGGAGACGAATTTGTAAAGCAGATCCGGGAGGCAAATAAAGCGATCCCCGGTGAAGAGATTTCAGCAAAGATTTCTCATATGGAAATGCTGGTGGATAAGATTTTTGACCGTGTAGAGCAGAATCCGGCATCAGTGGGAGATATCAGAAAGCTGATGGAGTATTATCTTCCGACTACGATCAAATTACTCCAGGCATATCAGGATCTGGATGCACAGCCGGTGCAGGGGGAAAATATCATTTCTTCTAAAAAGGAGATTGAGAAGACGCTGGATACTCTGAACAGGGCATTTGAAAAATTACTGGATGATTTATTTCAGGAAACTGCATGGGATGTATCTACGGATATTTCCGTACTGCATACCATGTTGGCACAAGAAGGACTGACAGAGGATGGTCTGAAAAAATAAAGAGCAGATGGAGGACGAAAAGATGAGTGATGAGTTTAAGGATGTGAGCACAGTTCCAACTCTGACGCTGGAGCCGTTCCAGCCGGAAGCGGAAAAGCAGGCTGTTGTAAAGACAGAGGAACCGCCGATGGATGAGACGATCCTGACCGAAGAAGAACGGAAGATGGTGGATGAATTTGCAAAGCAGATCGATCTGACCAATTCGGGTCTGGTACTTCAATATGGAGCTGGTACGCAGAAGAAGATGGCAGATTTCTCAGAGTCAGCACTGGAAAATGTAAAATCAAAAGATCTCGGTGAGGTGGGAGAACTTTTATCCGGTGTTGTAAAAGAACTGAAATCCTTTGATGAAGAGGAAGAAAAAGGGTTCTTTGGAATCTTTAAAAAAGCTTCCAACAAGATCGAATCCATGAAGGTGAAATATGCCAAGGCAGAGACGAATGTCAACGAGATCGTGAAAGTACTTGAATCCCATCAGGTGCAGATGCTGAAGGATGTTGCTCTGCTGGATAAGATGTATGAACTGAATCTGACCTATTTTAAAGAATTATCCATGTATATCCTGGCCGGAAAGAAGAAACTGGAAGAGGCGAGAAGTACCCAACTGGCAGAACTGATGGCGAAGGCAGAGCGGACCGGACTGCCCGAAGATGCCCAGGCTGCAAAAGATTTTGACGCAATGTGCAATCGCTTTGAAAAGAAACTGCATGACCTTGAGCTGACCCGTATGATCTCGATTCAGACAGCACCGCAGATCCGTCTTGTTCAGAATAATGATACACTGATGGTTGAAAAGATTCAGTCTACGATTGTAAATACGATTCCGCTCTGGAAGAGTCAGATGGTGCTTGCTCTTGGAGTGGAACATTCCACGCAGGCAGCCGCAGCACAGCGTCAGGTGACGGATATGACGAACGAACTGCTCAGGAAGAACGCAGAGAAACTGAAAATAGCAACCACAGAAACGGCGAAAGAATCAGAACGTGGTATTGTTGATATTGAGACACTGAAGGCAACAAATGAAACTCTGATCTCTACTTTGGATGAAGTGATGGCAATCCAGAAAGAGGGAAGAGAGAAACGTCAGGCAGCAGAGGCTGAACTGAAAGTGATGGAGCAGGATCTGAAGACAAAGCTGCTTGAGATCCACAGTTGATGACGGAACATTGGAGACACGCTTCGGATCCGCAGTTGGCAGGATCAGCAATTTCATGATGGAAAAGATAAGATTCTTGACACGTTCGGATTTATCAGTTAGAATCATCAATGACAGAAAGCGAAGAACGGGATTAGTAGATAGAATGAGTGCTTCAGAGAGGAGACGGTTGGTGTGAGTCTCCGCAGGAATCTATAGAACCGGCCCGGGAGCTGCTGTATGAAAATACAGCGTAGAGCCTGCGTTAAAGGCGAAGTGAGTGGATGATGTATGACAGATACATTATTAATTAGGGTGGTACCGCCGAGACATTCGGTCCCTATCGTGGGGCTGCGTGTCCCGGCGTTTTTCGTTTACGTGAGTAATGAGTAAAAAGGACAGAGAAGGAGAAGTACGATGGCAAAGAAATTAGTACAGAATATCACTGCCAGGGAAGAAGATTTCGCACAGTGGTATACAGATGTAGTGCGTGAGGCAAAATTATGTGATTATTCAGGCGTAAAAGGCTGCATGAATTATCTCCCGAATGGGTATGCATTATGGGAGAATATCCAGAAGGAACTGGATGCACGTTTTAAAGAGACAGGTGTAGAAAATGTATATCTTCCGGTTATGATCCCGGAAAGTCTTCTTCAGAAAGAAAAGGATCATATTGAAGGATTTGCACCGGAAGTTGCATGGGTGACTCATGGAGGAACAGAACCGTTACAGGAAAGATTCTGTATCCGCCCGACATCTGAGACACTGTTCTGCGATGTGTGGAGCAAGACGGTACAGTCTTACCGTGATCTGCCAAAAGTATGGAATCAGTGGTGTTCTGTTCTGCGTTGGGAGAAGACGACAAGACCGTTCCTGCGTTCCAGAGAATTTTTATGGCAGGAAGGACATACGATCCATGCCACATATGAGGAGGCAGAAGAGCGTACAAAGCAGATGTGGAGAGTCTACAGAGACTTCGTACAGGATGTACTTGCAATCCCGGTAGTATCAGGACGCAAGACAGAGAGTGAAAAATTTGCGGGAGCTCAGGATACTTACACGATCGAAGCACTGATGCATGACGGAAAAGCTCTTCAGTCAGGAACCAGCCATTTCTTCGGAAGTGCATTCCCGAACGCATTCGGTATCCAGTATTCAGATAAAAATAATGAACTGCATGAAGTTTACGAGACATCCTGGGGAATGTCCACAAGAGTAATCGGAGCATTGATCATGGTACACGGAGATGACAGCGGTCTTGTGATTCCACCGAGAGTTGCACCGGTTCAGACGATGGTGATCCCGATCGCCCAGCATAAGGAAGGCGTACTTGATAAGGCAAATGAACTTCTTGATACATTGAAGGCAGCAGGATACAAAGCGAAGATCGATGATTCAGACAAAGCACCGGGATGGAAGTTCAGCGGACAGGAGATTCTCGGAATCCCGACACGTATTGAGATCGGACCGAAGGATATTGAGAATAATCAGGCGGTTATCGTTCGTCGTGATACAAGAGAAAAGATCGTAGTTTCTCTCGATGAGATTACAACAAAGCTGGCAGAGGTTCTTGAGACGATGCAGAAGGACATGTTCGAGAAAGCAAAGACATTCCTTGAGGCACATATCAATACAGCGACTACCATGGACGAGATGAACGAGAAATTCAATGAAAATCTTGGATTTATCAAGGCAATGTGGTGCGGTGATGAAGCGTGTGAAGAAGAGATCAAAGCGCAGACAGGCGGAGCGACTTCCAGATGTATCCCGGAGGAAGAAGAACAGCTTTCCGATGTATGTATCTGCTGTGGCAAGCCTGCAAAGCACATGGTATACTGGGGCAAAGCATATTAAAATAAAATGATGTCGGGGTCAAAAGCCCCCGACTTTGATGCCTGCGGATTGCTCCGTGCTACGCACTCCCACAATCCTACCCAATATTCGCATATCGTGGGATTATCATCCCACTTTTATGCTCAGGAAAATAACAGAGGACATTTTCTGAAGAGAAGAGAGTGTACTCTGTTATTTTTTATGCCAAAAATGCGAAAAAGCCTTGACTTTCGGCGATAAACGTAATAAACTGAACGAGCGTGCGAAAAAAGGCAATGTTCTTTTGATGCACAAAAAAGGATAATGATTTGATTATCCGCAGCCCCTTGAGGCATAAGCCCAAGGTAACGAATAATTCATAGGAGGTGAAAAGAATGCCAACATTTAACCAGTTAGTTAGAAAAGGACGTCAGACTTCTGAGAAGAAATCTACAGCACCGGCACTTCAGAAAGGATATAACTCACTGAAGAAGCGTGCAACTAATGTATCTGCACCACAGAAGAGAGGTGTGTGTACAGCAGTTAAGACAGCTACACCTAAGAAGCCTAACTCAGCTCTGAGAAAGATCGCCAGAGTTCGTCTGTCAAACGGAATCGAAGTAACAAGCTACATCCCAGGAGAAGGACACAACCTTCAGGAGCATAGCGTAGTTATGATCCGTGGAGGAAGAGTTAAGGACCTGCCAGGTACAAGATACCACATCATCCGTGGAACACTTGATACAGCAGGTGTTGCTAAGAGAAGACAGGCTCGTTCTAAATACGGTGCTAAGAGACCGAAAGACGCTAAGAAATAAGTCGCGGATCGCAGTATAGTATTTCAGATTAAGTGTAACTAATAGTTAAATCGTATCACAAACAGAACTATGATTAGTCGTAGGTTGCGGATGCTATATAGATTTCGCGGCTGCGAGCACATGGAATGTGATCTCATAGAAAGACACATGTGAGTACCGATGAATTAATCCCGGTGAAACCGGAAAATATGATTAAGGAGGGAAGGACCGTGCCACGTAAAGGACATACTCAGAAGAGAGATGTATTAGCGGATCCAATATACAACAATAAAGTTGTTACCAAACTTATCAACAACATCATGCTGGATGGTAAGAAAGGCGTAGCACAGAAGATTGTATACGGAGCATTTGAAAGAGTAGAAGCTAAGGCTGAGAAGCCGGCTATTGAAGTGTTTGAAGAGGCTATGAACAACATGATGCCAGTTCTTGAAGTTAAAGCAAGACGTATCGGTGGAGCAACATACCAGGTACCGATCGAGGTTAGAGCTGACAGAAGACAGGCACTTGCACTTCGCTGGTTGACTATGTATTCACGTCAGAGAGGCGAGAAGACACAGGAAGAAAGACTGGCAAATGAAATTCTTGATGCAGCTAACAATACAGGTGGAGCTGTAAAGAGAAAAGAAGATATGCACAAGATGGCAGAAGCAAACAAAGCGTTTGCTCACTATCGTTTCTAATTATTTTAGGAGGAAAAAATCTTGGCTGGAAGAGAATATCCATTAGAGAGAACCAGAAATATCGGTATTATGGCTCATATTGATGCTGGTAAGACTACACTGACAGAGCGTATTCTTTACTATACCGGTGTTAACTATAAGATTGGTGATACTCATGAAGGTACTGCTACCATGGACTGGATGGAACAGGAGCAGGAAAGAGGTATCACAATTACTTCAGCCGCTACAACATGTCACTGGACATTGGAAGAGAAGACAAAAGTGAAACCGGGTGCGTTAGAGCATCGTATCAATATCATTGATACTCCGGGACACGTTGACTTCACTGTAGAGGTTGAGCGTTCACTCCGTGTACTTGATGGAGCTGTCGGCGTATTCTGTGCTAAGGGTGGTGTTGAGCCTCAGTCAGAAAACGTATGGCGTCAGGCAGACACATACAACGTACCGCGTATGGCATTCATCAATAAGATGGACATCCTTGGTGCTGATTTCTACAACGCTGTAGAGCAGATCAAGACAAGACTTGGAAAGAACGCAATCTGTCTTCAGCTTCCAATCGGAAAAGAAGACGAATTCAAGGGAATCATCGACCTGTTCGAGATGCAGGCCTACATCTACAATGATGAAAAGGGTGATGACATCTCTGTAACAGACATTCCGGAAGAAATGAAGGATGAAGCAGAGCTTTATCATACAGAACTCGTTGAGAAGATCTGCGAGCTGGATGACGACCTTATGATGGAATACCTTGAGGGTGAAGAGCCTTCAATTGATGCAATGAAAGCAGTTCTGAGAAAAGCTACATGTGAGTGTACTGCTGTTCCGGTATGCTGCGGTACTGCATACAGAAATAAAGGTGTTCAGAAACTCCTTGATGCAATCATCGAGTTTATGCCGGCTCCAACAGACATCCCGGCTATCGAGGGTGTTGATGAAGACGGTAACGAAGTAGTGAGACATTCTTCTGATGAAGAGCCGTTCTCCGCTCTCGTATTCAAAATTATGACAGACCCATTCGTAGGTAAGCTTGCTTACTTCCGTGTATATTCAGGTGTTATGAACTCCGGTTCTTATGTACTGAATGCTACAAAGCAGAAAAAAGAGCGTGTTGGACGTATCCTTCAGATGCATGCCAACAAGCGTGAAGAGCTGGATAAAGTATATTCAGGAGATATCGCTGCAGCAATCGGATTCAAGTTCTCTACAACAGGAGATACAATCTGTGATGAGCAGCATCCTGTAATTCTTGAGTCCATGGAATTCCCGGAGCCGGTTATCGAGCTTGCTATCGAGCCTAAGACAAAGGCTTCTCAGGGAAAACTTGGAGAATCTCTTGCAAAACTTGCAGAAGAAGACCCGACATTCCGTGCTCATACAAACCAGGAAACTGGACAGACAATCATCGCTGGTATGGGTGAGCTTCACCTTGAGATCATCGTTGACAGACTTCTTCGTGAGTTCAAAGTTGAGGCTAACGTAGGTGCACCTCAGGTTGCTTACAAAGAGTCCATCACAAAACCGGTTGATGTTGACAGCAAGTATGCGAAACAGTCAGGTGGACGTGGACAGTACGGACACTGTAAAGTTAAATTCGAGCCAATGGATGTCAACGGTGAGGAGACATACAAGTTCGAGTCTACTGTAGTCGGAGGAGCTATTCCGAAGGAATACATCCCGGCAGTAGGTGAAGGTATTGAGGAAGCTATGAAATCTGGTATCCTTGGAGGATTCCCGGTAGTTGGTGTTCATGCTAACGTATACGACGGATCTTACCATGAAGTCGATTCCAGTGAGATGGCATTCCACATCGCTGGTTCTCTTGCATTCAAGGATGCAATGAAGCAGGGATCACCTGTACTTCTTGAGCCTATCATGAAGGTAGAGGTTACAATGCCTGAAGAATATATGGGAGATATCATCGGAGACCTGAACTCACGTCGTGGACGTATCGAAGGTATGGATGATCTCGGTGGTGGAAAGATCGTACGTGCGTATGTTCCGCTGTCAGAAATGTTCGGATACTCTACAGACCTTCGTTCCAGAACTCAGGGACGTGGTAACTACTCAATGTTCTTCGAGAAATACGAGCCAGTACCGAAGTCTGTACAGGAGAAGGTATTATCCAATAAAAATGCCTAAAATATTATAAAAGGCTTGAAAATCGGCTAAGTTTGAAATATAATCAAACTTAGCCAGGTTTAAAATCGAAACCAAAACTAGGTTGCCCCATATCGGGCTATATTTTTAAGGAGGATATTCAAAATGGCAAAGGCTAAATTTGAAAGAAACAAACCGCATTGTAATATCGGTACTATCGGTCACGTTGACCACGGTAAGACAACTCTTACAGCTGCTATCACAAAAGTACTTTCTCACAGAGTAGAAGGTAACGCATCTGTAGATTTCGAGAACATTGATAAAGCTCCGGAAGAGAGAGAGCGTGGTATCACAATTTCTACAGCTCACGTTGAGTATGAGACAGCTAACCGTCACTACGCACACGTTGACTGCCCAGGACATGCTGACTACGTTAAGAACATGATCACAGGAGCTGCTCAGATGGACGGAGCTATCCTTGTTGTAGCTGCTACTGACGGAGTTATGGCTCAGACTAAAGAGCATATCCTTCTGTCCCGTCAGGTTAACGTACCATACATCGTTGTATTCATGAACAAATGTGATATGGTTGACGATGAAGAGCTTCTTGAACTCGTAGAGATGGAGATCCGTGAAGTACTTAGCGAGTATGACTTCCCAGGAGATGACACACCGATCATCCAGGGATCAGCTCTTAAGGCTCTTGAAGATCCAGACGGAGAGTGGGGAGACAAGATCATGGAACTCATGGACGCTGTTGACACATGGATCCCAACACCAGAGCGTGCTACAGACAAACCATTCCTGATGCCAGTAGAGGACGTATTCTCTATCACAGGACGTGGAACAGTTGCAACTGGTAGAGTAGAGCGTGGAACACTTCACGTATCTGACGAAGTTGAAATCATCGGTATCCATGATGATGTTAAGAAGACTGTTGTAACAGGAATCGAGATGTTCCGTAAGCTTCTTGATGAGGCTCAGGCTGGAGATAACATCGGAGCACTTCTTCGTGGTATCCAGAGAACAGAGATCGAAAGAGGACAGGTTCTTATCAAACCAGGTACAGTAAACTGCCATAAGAAATTCACATGCCAGGTTTACGTACTGACAAAAGACGAAGGTGGACGTCATACTCCATTCTTCAACAACTACCGTCCACAGTTCTACTTCAGAACAACAGACGTAACAGGTGTTTGCGATCTTCCGGAAGGCGTAGAGATGTGCATGCCTGGAGATAACGTAGAGATGACAGTTGAACTGATTCATCCAGTAGCTATGGAGGAAGGTCTTCGTTTCGCTATCCGTGAGGGTGGACGTACAGTAGGATCAGGAACTGTAGCTTCTATCATCGAGTAATTGTAAGTAAATACAGTAAATTCAAGGCTTCCGAGGATTTCCTCGGGAGCCTTTTTATGTGCAAAAATATGGATAATCTTTATGTAGGAAAGAGGCTGTCTGCAGGAGTTGTGGACAGTCTTATGTATAGGAGGGGTTATTCTTCAGATATATCATAGTCAGTGGTTGTATCAGAAAATTTTGTATCCCAAATGGCTTCTTCAATGGCTTGTAAACATTCTTCTGTATGTTTGGAAATATCTTGCCCCCAGAAGTGAAGAACAGTATAGCCTAGGAATAGAAGCTTTTTATCATTTTCATAATCACGATTACGATTTCGCTCGATTTTTTTAATCCAAAAGTCTGGATTTTTCCCTTTTTCAATCCGAAGCTTGAGAATTTCCCAATCCTTTCCGTGAAAAAAATTCACTATCGCAAAAAATAGCAATTTTATATTTGGTAAGAACAATGTCAGGAGAACCAGGGAGAACTTTATAATTTTTGCGATAGCGGTAACCTTTGTGCCATAGAGCTTTTCGGAGCAATAGTTCTATGGAAGTATCTTTACTGTGGATCTTACGCATATTGTTTGAAACAGTAGCGGAATCACGTGACATATAGGTACCTTCTTTCTGCCTGAACTGATGAGAAGATGTCGGGGTCAAAAGCCCCGACTTTGATGCCTACGGATTGCTCCGTGCTACGCACTCCCACAATCCTACCCAATATTCGCATATCGTGGGATTATCATCCCACTTTTATGCTCATATCGGGGCGGGTCCTAAGGTCTTTCACCCACCTATGAGCAAGCTCATGTGGGCTTAGACCTTTTGATCCTGGCATCATGAGAATATATTATCAAAAAACAGAAGAAATAGCAAAGGGGATAAGAAACATACAAGAGGAAATCTAACGATATAGTGAGAAAATTGCTTGTCGCTAATTGTGGTATATGGTAAGATATGAGTTGTACTATTTTTGATTTTGGAGGAATTTTAATGGCGATTTGTTATGACAAATTATGGAAATTACTGATAGATAAAAAAATTGAACCGCACAGAATTGAAGGAAGCGTCAGGAATAAGTTTTAATGTATTAGCTCGATTAGGAAAGAATGAGCCAGTTTCATTTGAATCAATAGAAAAAATATGTTTTACATTAAATTGCAAGATAGAAGATGTTGTAGAGATAAAAAAAGAAGAATCACCACAAATCGATAGTGATGCATTTACAACCATAGAACTGTTTGCTGGAGCTGGCGGTTTGGCTTTGGGGATAGAAAAAGCTGGATTTGAACCATTGGGACTAATAGAGTTTGATAAGGATGCGGCAGAATCTTTGAAAACCAATAGGCCGAACTGGAGAGTTATTCATGATGATATAGCTAATATATCTTGTTTGGATTTGGAAGATTATTTTGGTATAAAAAAAGGAGAACTGGATTTATTATCGGGAGGAGCCCCGTGTCAGGCTTTTTCTTATGCTGGAAAAAGATTAGGACTTGAAGATGCAAGAGGAACACTTTTTTATCACTATGCAACTTTTTTACAAAAATTACAGCCAAAGATGTTTTTGTTTGAAAATGTGCGGGGGTTGCTGACTCATGATAAGGGAAGAACATATGCAACGATAACAAATATTTTTGAACAGGCAGGATATACCATTCAGAAAAAGGTTTTAAATGCGTGGGATTTTGGTGTGCCACAGAAAAGAGAGAGACTAATCACTGTCGGAATTAGAAATGATCTAGTGGAAAGGATTTCATTCTCATTTCCAAAAGAACATGATTATAAGCCTGTTTTGAGAGATGTTTTATTGGATTGTCCAGAAGGACCAGGAGTACCATACGGAGAAAATAAAAGGAAAATATTTGAATTGGTTCCACCTGGAGGATATTGGAGAGATATTGATCCGGAGATTGCAAAAGCATATATGAAAAGTTGCTGGGATATGGAAGGCGGAAGAACAGGGATTCTTAGGAGAATGAGTCTGGATGAACCATCATTGACAGTATTGACTTCACCGTCTCAGAAGCAAACAGAAAGATGTCATCCATTGGAAGCAAGACCGTTTACAGTACGTGAGAATGCAAGATGTCAAACATTTCCAGATGAATGGCAGTTTTGCGGAAGTGTTCAATCTCAGTATAAACAGGTTGGAAATGCTGTTCCTGTCAACTTAGCATACGAAATTGGGTTAGAGATACATAAATCATTAGAGGGGGTAAAATAAATGGCGTGGAATTTAGATTTTATATCAGAAGAAGATTTCAAGAAGCATGTACGTGCAACAATTATGAAGTATGGAGAAAAACTGGAATCGTATGATTTGAAGCGGTTCAATAGTAACCTGATTGATCCGATCAAGCTGATTTTTGATAAGTCAGTTTATCGTACAAGTTGGGGAGAAATTGTAAATAATGAAATTTTCCGGCAGAGAGATAAGTCTAATAATAATGATATAGGATATTTTCATCAGAATATTTTTTCCTATTTCAAAGGCTGCGAAGTCCCACAAGCAGGCTGGGATGTTATTTACAGAAATCCAGATGGAATACAAATGCCAGATGGAGATGTTGTACATACAATATATGTAGAAATGAAGAACAAACACAATACTATGAATTCTGCATCTTCTGCAAAAACATATATAAAAATGCAAGGACAGATTCTGGAAGACGATGATTGTGCTTGTCTGTTGGTTGAAGCAATTGCAAAGAAATCACAGAATATAAAATGGTCAACAAAAGTTGATGGGAAAAATGTACAGCATAGATTGATTCGCCGTGTGAGTATGGATCAGTTTTATGCAATCCTTACCGGCGAAGAAGATGCGTTCTATAAGATGTGTATGGCATTGCCGGAAGTGATCAATTCTGTTGTAAATGAAGAAGGCGGTGTTGAAGTACCGCACGATACGGTTATTGATGAATTGAGAAAAGTGGCATCATTGTATGGTGATGAAAATGATGAGTTGTCTATGGCAATGGCTGTATATATGCTTGGATTCAATACATATATGGGATTTGGTGATAAAATGCAAACAAAATTTGCATTAGATAGTAAGGATGGAATGTTAAAGCGTATTTATGAGTATGCGAAGAATTTACAAGGACAAGACTAATCATGAGGTAAGATAAAACTGAGGGGGATTTTATGTATTTAAAATATATTCAGATAGTTAACTTCAGAAATTTACTTTCATCTAAATTTCAATTTGATGAAGGTGCGAATACTATTATTGGAGAAAATGATGCGGGGAAATCGAATGCTATCACAGCGATGCGAATTTTGCTTGATAGTTCGTATTATTATAATGTTAAGAGATTAAAAGAAACTGATTTCCCGTTTGAATTTTCAGAATGGAAAGGGCATTGGATTATAATATCAGCTTTCTTTGACAAGTTAACGGAAGATGATAAATCTGTTGAAGTATGTGCAGAAATGATTCCTGAAAATGAGAATGCAGAATTTTTGAAGTCATATATTCGTTGTGAAGGATACAATTATGGAGTCGTGACGGTATTTATTCTACCAAATAAAAGAATACGTAAAGCACTTTATGAAGCATCAGGTACAGACGAATTTGAGAAAATTCGAAATAATATTAAACTTACTGATTATGAATTTGTGTATACGGCACGTTCACAAGTAGATTTTACAAACCCAGAAGTATATAAAAACATTGTAGGTGATATTGAAAATAAGGTGTATTCAGATCCTGATGAATATTACGGTGCGGCAGAGCCGCCAGTCCGGTGTGGCGAGAGCCACCTGTCCGGACTAACGGAGCCACCCCATTTTATTTATTAAGTTACTTTGCCATTGCAGGATCCAGTCCATACACTTCTC
>ENA-OQDC01000963-OQDC01000963.1-human-gut-metagenome-genome-assembly--contig:-NODE-963-length-16804-cov-5.626851_pt1 | contig 16804 bp, 19 predicted proteins | sample MGYA00242770_ERZ504601 | MGnify/ENA primary metagenome ERZ504601 (study PRJEB26092, sample SAMD00036305) | human gut metagenome | host: Homo sapiens | study: EMG produced TPA metagenomics assembly of...
CATACGCCTTGATCTGCTCATAAGTCGCGCCCTTCTGGAAGCCGGACATATCCATATCTTCCAGCGAGAACTCCACCCGCACCTTCTTTGAGTCGATTTCTCCCTTGGAAAGCAAAACAACCGTCTCCACCTGCCCACGTGCTGGAAGCCGTATTTTTCCAGACAGCGGATCTGCTTTGGGGTGGTGAGGCCTTCGTCCCGGCGCTTGTGCAGCCGGTCCAGCAAAAGGCTGGCCTTGCCTGCGGATTCCACCGCGTCCGGCAGGATGCCCATTTTCTCAAGAGCAGCAGTCTGTTCAGCGCTGGGCGGGCCTGCTTCCCAGCCAAAGGCCGGCACATACCCGGAAAGGTCCTCGGCCTGAATGCTCATCTCGTACTGCAGCGGGTCCACCAGCTTGGCCTTTTTGCGGCGCTGTTCTTCCAGCTGCTTTGCAAGGGCTTCTTCCCGCTGGGCCACCACGTCCTCGCTGGCCTGTACGGCTGCTTTCTCGATGTCCTCCGGGCATCCGGTCTGGGCCAGATTTTCGGTCATCTGCCGGGCCACGGCGCGGTCCTCACAGACCAGATCAGCCGGGCGGCACAGCTCGTGCTTGTCGGTCATCCACAAAAAGTCGAGGAGCAGCAGGTCGGTCTTGCCCGGGGAAAGCCGGGTGCCGCGCCCTACCATCTGGCTGTACAGGCTGCGCACCTTGGTGGGCCGCAGCACCACCACGCAGTCCACGCTGGGGCAGTCCCAGCCCTCAGTGAGCAGCATGGAGTTACACAGCACGTTGTATTTGCCTGCATCGAAATCCGCCAGCACTTCCTTGCGGTCGGTGCTCTGGCCGTTGACCTCGGCGGCACGGAATCCATGGGAGTTCAGCAGGTCGCGTAATTTCTGGCTGGTCTTGATGAGGGGCAGGAACACCACCGTTTTGCGGCCTTTGCAGCGCTGGGCCATCTCGGCGGCGATCTGTTCCAGATAGGGGTCAAGCGCAGTGCCGAGGTCTCCCACGGCGTAGTCCCCGCCGCTCATGGTGACAGAAGAAATGTCCAGTTTCAGCGGAATGGTCTGGGCCATGATCCTGCACAGATAACCCTCTTTGATGGCATCGGTCAGCTTATACTCAAAGGCAAGGCTGTCGAACACCTCGCCCAGATTGCGCATGTCGCCGCGATCCGGCGTGGCGGTCACGCCCAGCACCTTGGCGCTGCCGAAGTAGTCGAGGATGCGGCGGTATCCGTCGGTGATGGCGTGGTGGGCCTCGTCAATGATGATGGTGCCGAAGTAATCATGAGGAAAGCGTTCCAGCCGGGCGGTGCGCTGCAGGGTCTGCACGCTGCCCACCACCACACGGAACCATGTATTCAGACAGGTGGCATCTGCCTTTTCCACCGCGCTGACAAGGCCGGTGGAGCGCTGCAGCTTGTCCGCTGCCTGTTCCAGCAGCTCACCGCGATGCGCCAGAATGAGCACCCGGTGGCCCGCCCGCACCTGATCGGCAGCTACCGATGCAAACACAATGGTCTTGCCGGTGCCGGTAGGCAGCACCAACAGGGTGCGGGTGTGGCCGTTCTCCCACTCGGTGTGGATGCGTTCACGGGCCTGCTGCTGGTAGGGGCGCAGGGTTTGTGTCTCGGCCATTTAGAACGCCCCCTGCGTCCAGCCCTGAGTGGGTGCGGCCTTGGGTTCCGGCGGCGGCAGGAAGCGCTGCACGTCGTTGCTCTGGCCGGTCTCGCCTGCATGAGGGCCGCTCTGCTTGGTGTACTCCCGGATGCCCAGACGGCACCAGCCCCGGGCACCCACCACTTCGTTCCAGCGGGGGCGGAAGGTCTCGCCGCGCTTGCACTGACCGATGCTCTCGAAGAAAGCGCCCAGCAGGCCCTGCGTTTTAGTGTGCAGGTACAGGCGGTGGGTGACGGTGGTGTCGCCCTTGGCCCCGCCGAAGATCTTCAGGGTCAGCTTTGCCATGGAGCAGGGCGGCAGCTTGGCGCTGCCCTCAAAGCGGGCACGCTCCATGCCGGTGACCTCAAAGGCATACTCGCCCTCGGGCAGGAGCACGAACTCCTGCTGCTCGTTGGTAAATTCGTCGTCCCAGCTCAGGGCGCGGTCGGTGGTGTTCATTTCGTTCATAAGTAATTACTCCTTTATTATAAAACTCCTTCAGTCACGCTTACACGTGCCAGCTCCCTCCGTGAGGGAGCCTGTTAAAACGGGATATCACGGTTATCCAGCACCATCTGGAACACCTGCGGCCATGCGGCGATCAGACAGCCCTCCACAAAGTCAGCGGAGTAGTCCTTGATGGGCATATCCTCCGGGAAATAGCCCCGTTTGCCCACAACGCCCTGCAGTTCTTCACAGCTGACCTTGTTGGCGCTCATCAGAGCGGCCAGCTTTTCCGGCACGCCCAGACTGAGCAGAACATTTTTCTCGGAGCTTTCCTGCAGCGGTGCGGGCTGCGGCTGAGCCACCGGCTTTGCTTCCTGCTGCGGGCTGGGCAGGATGTCGGCTTCCGGCTGGGAACGCGGCTGCGGTTCCGGTTTCGGTGCCTGTGCAGACATAGCGCCGGGGATGCAGGCGGCAATGCTGGCATAGTCAAAGGGTACTTCCTCCGGCAAGTCAAAGCGGTTTTTGGCATCCCAGCAGGGGTGATGCGCGGTGTACAGTACACGCCTGCCGCCGCTGGCCTTGCTCTTGGCGTTCTTGCCGTCGCCCACCTTTTCCACAACGGTCTTGTAGTTGGCAAACAGCAGCATATCGCACCACTCGCGCAGCAGCGGGGCCACCTGTTTGGAAGTTTTCATGCTCCAGCGGTCGTAGTTGCCCACGGCATCCGGCTGCTCAAATTTGGTAATAGCGGCATGGGCCAGCACCACCACGTTGTGCCCGGCCTGCAGCACCTCTTCCAGCGCGTCCAGCAGCTTGCCGAACTCTTCCTTAATATAGGTGTAGCCCTTGCCGTAGCCGAAATCTTCGATGCCGTTCACCTTGGCTTTGGCACACACGGCCTGAATGCACAGGCGTTCAGCCCAGTCGGCGGTATCAATGACCAGCGTGCCGCAGGGGACACTGCCCTTGCGTACCTCGGCCACCTCATCCAGCAGCATGGCCCAGCTGGTGGGTTGGGGCAGGCGCTTGACGTTCAGCCGTTTGGTGCCGCCCTCGGTGTCGATGAAAACAGGATCCGGAAAATGGGATGCAAAGGTGATTTGCCGATGCCCTCCGGGCCGTACAGCACGGTTTTGACCGGCGCGGTCTGGATGCCGGTGGTAACTGCATATTTGCTCATTTAGAACGCTCCTTTCGTCCAGCTTTTCTGCTGGGGCTTTTCGGTGACGGGCGGCAGGGTGGGTTCGGCATCCTTCACCATGCCGTCCTCAATGATGATCTGGCATTCACTGCCGGTGGAAACGCGGGTGGCAATGGCCTGCAGGTGTTCTGCTTCCAGCCATGCGGAAAACTCCTGCAGGGTGGTCATGTCCATCTGTTCCAGCTTGTCCAGCAGCACGAAACCGCAGTCCGGGTTCAGGCGGCGGACGATGGCAGCGGCCACCCGCAGCTGGTCGCTGCCGGACATATCCCGCCAGTGCTTGCCTTTATAAGTAAGGGCACCGTCCTCTACGCCAAGGCCCGGCAGGGGCAGGTCGGCACCGTTCAGCAGGGCCATACGGTCGGCACGCTTCTGCGTGATGGCTTCAGTCAGGCGCTTATATTCACTGTCATACTGGGCAGCCTCGTCCTCGGCGCGGGATTTTTCGAGGTTGGCGCGGACTTTGCGGTTGATCTCCTCAATATCCCGGATGGATGCTTCCAGTTCGGCAGTGGATTCGTCCTGAAGCTGTTCCGCCGTTTTGCTGGCATCCATGGCCTGCGTGAACAGCAGCGTGTGCTTCTTGCTCACTTCTTCCCTCTGTGCAGTCAATTCGGCGATGCGCTCATCCAGACGGTGCATTTCTTCCAGCGCCGCATCCCGCTGGCGGGCCAGCTCATGGAACTGCTGGCGCTTGCGCTGGTTCTCGCCGTTGCGGGCCAGAATTTCCTGCTGCTGGCGGATGAGGTCGGACGCGCTGACCGGCTCATCCGGCGCATCCGGGTAGGAGATCAGCTCCTCGGCAAAGTGCTTTTTCTGCTGGGCCAGCTGGCCGGTGAAGGTGCGCTTGTCGTACAGGGCCTTGATCTCCATGTCACGGGTGTGCAGCTCGGTGCCGATGCCGATGATCCGGAGCAGGATGTCTGCTTTCTCCTTGTCGGATGCTTCCATGAAGCGGGGCAAGTCCAGTGCCAGCGGCTCCACAAAGGCGTTCAGCAGCTGCTGCCCGCTGCGCCGCCCGGTGGGGTCAGTGACGGTCAGACTGGCATTCTTGCCCTTGCGTTCCACCACCACACCGTTGGAAAGCTTGACCTTCAGATGCGCCGGAGCCACTGCACCGTCCCGCTGGGCAGCGTCCGGGCGGAAACGGTCGCCGCCCAGTGCCCATGCCAGAGCATCCAGTACACTGGTCTTGCCCTGATTGTTGTTGCCGCCCACGAGGGTGAGCCCGGTGGGCGACGGCGTGAGTGCAACGGCCTTGATGCGTTTGACGTTTTCGGCCTCTAAGGCCATGATCTTTACAGACATGCGGATACCTCCCCTTGAGCGGATGCGAGTGTGTGCACGAACTGGTTGATTGCGGTCTCCCTCTGGTCATCCGGCAATTTGCGGAACTGCATTTTAGCGGACTGGACGATGCTTGTGATGGAGCGCCCGGCCAGAATGATACTGTCGTAGGCATCGCGGGCATCCTGTTCCTGCTGTGCCTTATAGTCCGCAGTCATTCCGGCCGCAATCTCGTAAGCTTTTTCGCCTGCCCGCCGGTCTACCTCTTCCTCATCCACCACGGCAGCGATGGGCTGCTTTTTCAGGGCCGCATTTTCTTCCTGCAGCTTATCCGCCCGGAGCTTTGCCGCTTCGGCCACCTGCCGGGAGCCGGAAAGCTGGTTCTCTGCGTTCTTGGCCCGGGCTTCGGCCTTGTCGGCACGGTCTTTTTCCTGTGAGACCTTCAGACCCAGCCGGTTGCAATCCTTGGCGGTGCTCAGCTGGTCAGCACGGGCCTTGTCCCGTTCGGTTTCGGCCCGGTCGGCACGGGCTCGTTCCCGGTCTGCCTGGTTCATGGCCTCCACCCGGTCGGTGCGGAGCTGCTGGTTTTCCTTGAGCAGATCCTGATAGGCTTTGTTCGTGGTGACCTCACCGTTCTTGACCTTCTCCACCAGCTCCGGCGGGGCGCTGGGTTTTGCCACGGCGTACAGCAGGGTGGGCGGCAAGCTTTCCAGAATGGCCTGCTGCCGGGGGCTGCTGTCAGCCAGCAGTGCGGAGACTTGCAGCAGCCGGTAGGCGCTGTCTTTGGTGATGCCAATGTGCAGGCACCATGCACGGAAACTGTCCTCTCCACGGTTGCCGTGCTTCGAGTTGTCGCATTGTGCGACAACTCCGCACAGCTCATCGTGTGCCAGTGCAATGTTGTCACCCATGTAAACAAGACCCTTTTCGGCCAGTTTCTTGCCGTGAAGATATCCGTTTTCTGCAAGATGCAGGGTCGCCACGGTCTGTTCAGGCAGGCCGGAATAATCAAACTCCGGGCACTTGTCCTTCCGAATGAAAGTCAGGGGCTTCTCCTGCGGGGCACCACCAGTCATTGAGAGAAGTGGTGCAGAAGAACCGCCCGCCGATGCGGCAGGGACCGATTCGCAGTTCTGCAGGGATGTCGCGGGGGTCGATGCGCTTGCATCCGCCCCGCTCTCCGAGGTGGTCGGCGTTGCCGCTGTGGCAGTCGGGACAGCATTCTCTGCCGTAGTCACAGCAGTATCCGCATTCTGGGCAGGTGCACATGCGAAAACCTCCTTTGCTTTTTTAATGTCGGCAAGAATCTTTTCCATTTCCTGCTGCGGTGTCATGTCCTTGCGGCTGCCATTCGGAGTAAAAAACTGACCAAGCAGCTCTCTTTTTGCGGCAACACCTTTCAGATTCTGAGCGCAGGTGATAGTCAGGCAGTAACGGCCATCAGATCCATAGTCCGATGCACGAATATCTTTGGAAAACGAGCCAAAAATCTCTCTGTCTGGATAAGTATCTTTGATCCATGCGGAGACCTGAGACAAAAAGTCGAAGTCCAAACTGTGCACTCGACAGGTGCATTTATCCTTGATAGAGCCAGCGAACTCTGACGCATAAGTGAGGGTCTTGCTCATCCGGCACTCGTAGCCCCGAGTCTCCCGGCTGACAGTTCTAGCACTTTCATCCCATTGAAAGTCTCCGTATGGCATGGCGTAGGGGCATCCCCAGCACTCATGGCCGGGTGCATAGCCAGACAGACGGTTGCCAGTGGTACTGGTATCGGTGGATTTCTTCACTCGCCGTCCGCATTTGCAGATATAGGTAGTCATACCCTTACCTCCGTGTCCTTGAGGCGGTCCAGCATCTCGGCCTGCACATCCTTGCTCATGGGCTGGATGTCGTTGCCCTTCCAGCCATAGCAGAGGATAGGGCCGTAGATATGCTGGCCGCGATAGATACGGTTCAGGTCTCTGCCCATGATGCCGTACACCAGCACTGCCGGGGTGCGTGGCAGGACTTTCTGCTCACAGGGGCACCGCAGCAGTGCTTCGATGCCCTGCAGCGTGTCCGGCAGGGTGGTGACTACCGGTTCTTTGCCCGGTTCGATCAAAATTCCTTTCATTGTAAAACCTCCGATTTTGTGATATCATCGGGGTGATGAAGTCGTTCAAACTCATCATCCCTTGCAGCTCGTCGGTGTTGGCGCACCGGCGGGCTTTTTTCGTATAGTGCGTACCGGCGGCAGGCTGTCCACCTCGCTGCGGTCGATACGTTCCCGCGCAAATGTGTACTTGTAAGTTCGATGGCTGCCGTTGAGCCCATGGCTGACGGCAGACGCAAAGCTGTTCGCTCTCTTGTAGCCCAGCCGCCAGGCACACATCTCAGACGTGCCGGATGCCAGCAGATCGCCGGTCTTTGCGTCCCAGACGGTGTACCACATGACGCGGGCAGGGTTTTCATTGCGCGCCCTGTAATCCCTGCAATATTGGTTGTGGCGCTCTCTGCGGCAGGAAGCGCAAAAGCGCAGGTTGCCAGCAACATTTTCCATCACCTTGCCGCAGTCCAAACAAACGCGGGTAAAGTGCTTTCCTTTATTCATGGGTGGTGTCAGCCCGCCTTCCTTCCGCTCTTCACGGTGTTGCGGGGCTGCTGGTGCACCTTCTTACTCCGCTTTTTCTCCTGATCGGCGGCGTAGAAGCCCAGCCGGGCAAAGAATACCGCCAGCAGGATCAGCACCATGGCCGTGATGAACGCGCCGTCCGAGACGGTGCCGCCGGTCTGGAAGCTGCCCTCCAGCCCCATGCCGTACAGCAGGCCCACCACAAAGCAGGCCATTGCCAGCCAGTACCAGACAAAGGATTTAATCTTCATTGGTGGGTTTCCTCCATTCTGTCCATAAGATCAGCGGCAGCTGTCATGATGTTGATGATTGTCTCTGCTGGGTCTTTGCTGTCCATACAGATTCCCGCGACCAATGCGGTGCAAAGAGCCGCTTGTTCCATCTGTGTGCCGCAGGCGTAAATTTTGGGGTTGCCATCCGATCCCAGCTGGATTTTCAACTGAGCGTTCGGGTTGATTTTCATGCTCCTACCTCCTGATAGTCAGTTGCGGGGCCGCAGCTGTCCAATGTCCATCCAATGACCGGGTGCCATTCGCCATCTGCAAAAACCTGCAGGCCGGTGTGGGTTTCGTCCTTGACTTGCCCGCCCAGCTGGTAGCAGCCGGATGCCCGGCTTCCATCCCAGCGGAACCACTTGTTCCAGAACGTCGGTGCCACGTACGCGCATCCGGTGGGCGCGTCGGCCCGCTCGGATGCAAGGGTGTACTGTTTGCTCATGTGGATTCTCCTTCCTCGACACGCGGGAAGAAATACTCCCCGATTTCATTCTGCCGGATGCCCAGCAGCTCACACATTGCAGTGATCTCCGTGCTGGTCCACGGGTTGTGTCCCTGCATCCTGCCGCTCATGGTGTCCCGGCCAATGCCGATGTACTCGGCCACTTCCTGATCGCGGTAGCCGCAGCTGTGGAACCGTCCCCGCAGCTTCCAGTATGGGATCTGCTTGAAAGTGCCGCGAATGGTTGATGTGTTCAACATTTTATTCCTCCTTCTTTTCGGCGGGCAGCCCATCCAGCAGGCTGTCCATCAGGGCGGCGTAGAACGGGTAGCCTTTGGAAACGATGGTCAGGTTGTCAATGGCGCTGGTGAGGAAGCTCTGGGAGCCGCGCACCACGTTCTCCATGGTGCGCACCGTGTCGCAATGCTGGCCGTAAATGGCCTTGAACTCGCCGCACAGGGCCTTGACCTGCATATACTTGGCCTTGCTGTCCTCGCGGTTCTTGCGGCACTCGTCCAGAAAAGCGGTGTTCTCGTCCAGCTTCTTCCGGGCTTCGATCACCCGGTCGATGGCGTTCTGGATGTTGGCATCCTGCACGGCCCGCTGCCCTTTGTGCTGCGCGGCCAGCTGCTTTTCCATTGCATTGAACGCGGAAATGTACTTCAGCTTCCACTGCACCGCCTCCTTGCCGGTAAAGCCCATGGCCAGCAGCGAAAAGCCGTCCCGGTTCATCAGGTACATGGGGTACTTCTGGTGGTTCTGAGGGTGGGTGTACTCGGATTTGAAGAACATCTGGGTCACAGCGCAATTTTGCGCTGTGATATCTTTGGGGGTCTGCGCAATTTTGCGCACCCCCTCCAGAATGTCCTCGATTGCGCGAAGAACATCTCGGTGGTTCTTCCCGAAGCGCTTAGCGACTTCCCGGCTGGATGCCACCGGTTCGCCGTTCTGGGTGGATAAGATGATGTCGTTCATGGTGAAGATGTACCTCCTTGTGGGTGGCTCCCTTCTGCGGTAGAATAGAGGGGCAGAAGGGAGGTGATAAAATGCAAAATTTTTACGAGTTGAGCTCTGCAGCTCAGACGGCAGCATACCAGCTGTCAGAACTCAGCAATTATGTGTCCGAAGCGGCGAAAATGGCGGATTCTGTTCGCATGGTGAGCAACCAGATGAAATCGATTTACCAAACCGCAGAATGGAACAACATGGCGTACCGCTTGGCGAAAGATGCCAGATTATGTGTGCCAGAGTATCAACTATCCAATCTCGCCAAGAATCTGGCTGGTCAGGCCAGAGCAAATCTCAATTTCACCAATCAGATTTCGGCGCTCTACGGATCGGCAATGGAAAGTCCCGCTTTCCGGTTATCGACAGAAATGCTGAATTCCAATGTGCTAAATCTCACCACCGCACTCCGAACAAGCAACATTACAAATCTTTACTCAAATGCTGCGGCTTTTGCGGATCAGTTAGACTCGATATGGAGCGAAAGTACTTACAGCGAAAAAGAATCCGAAACCGTGCCGCTGGCAAGTACTCAAGCTGTTCTGGATGAAGTCGAACCACTTCTACCTACAGAGGCGGTTGAAACTATCAACGCCAAAATCGCCGAAGTAAAAACTCCGGATAATGCAATCCCCCAAAAAGACTGGGTTGGAATTATCAGCATCATCGTTACAATTCTTCTGTTTTTGGCAGGTCAGGCATTGTCCAGCGAACATGACAAAAAGGAAGAATCTTCATGGTCTGCAACGGCAGAATATCAACAGGAAATGCTCGAAATACAGCGAGAGGAAGCAGAAAGGTCAGAAAACTTCAGACAGCGCACGGAGGAGCATTTCAAAATCGTTGAGGATACGAATGAGCGAATCGCCGAGGCTTTGGAGATGCTCGCCAACCAGAGCGTTGAATTGGATGATCGAGGTCAAAGTGTCCTCGATTCGGATGATTCTCAAGATGATGCAGAGGATCAAGATTCCATACAGGCCGCTCAGCAGGAACAAGCCGATGCTGAGGATTGACCTGCTCCGTTTAAGCTCCTGAACTTCCTTTTCTATCTTCGCCCAGCGTTCCTCTTCCACAGGTCCGCTGGGCTTTTTGTTGTTGTCCATGTGGTTCACCTCCTTGTGGTTGGCTCCCTCCTGCGGTATACTTGGGCAGAAGGGAGGTGGAAATCATGAGTGATGGAAATAAAATTCGGCACAATCTGGCACTTGCTTATGCAAACAACAAATTGCAGATTGCGTTGCAGCGCGGTGAGCGTCCGCAGGGTCTTGACTTGAATGACCCTGCACAGGCAGCCTGCGTACTGGCTTCTTGGTACAGCGACTGTCTGGAGCAACTAATCAATCTTGAGGATAGTAAGATTTATAGTCCCTCCAGCATGGATTAAATAATCCGGTCATCGCGCTCAGTTTTTACGGATGCAGAAAGCAGACTAATGATTCGCTCTGCGTCCGAAAAACTGACATTTTCGCTCTTGAGCTGCTCGAACAGCTTGAGGGCGATTTTCTTTAAGCGCTCGGCGTGTTCGCGGCGCTCTTGGATTTCTTTCTGGATGTTGTTCTTCATCTTCTTCACCTCCTTTGGATGAACTTGCAAAAGTGTAATTAAATTCCACTTTTCTTGCAAAAAAAATATGGAATCACGCTGCTGCATGTCCATGCCGAGAGTATTGGCCAGAGTGTCAATTTCACTGGCCTTAAACTCGGTCTCGTTATCAATTTTCATCTGCAAAGCATACGGTGTCAGGCCCATAATTTCGGCAATGGCCTTATATTTAAGCCCGGAATCTGCAATGATGGAACGCAGCGCATTGGTGTCGGTCATGGTTGTCACCTCCTTTCAAAGTGGAATTGAATTCCACTAACCACATAATAGCACCGAGTGGAAATAAAGTCAACCTTTTTTGAGGAAAAAATAAAAAATACTTGAATATTATTCCACTCTATGATAAGATAAGAGCGAAGGTTGGTGATTTTATGGCAACTCTATACGACAGAATCAAAAGCCGCCGCACGGAGCTTGGCTTAACAGTCGAAGAACTGGCTCACAAGATGGGCTATAAAGATAAATCTTCTATAAGTAAGATTGAAAATGGTAAAGCCGATATCCCACAATCAAAATTGCAGCATTTGCTGATGCGCTGCAGACCACCCCCGCCTACCTGATGGGCTGGGAAGAACAGCCGGAGCCCAAGAAGCCCACCATCCCCCGGGCTTTGAGCCGATGCCAAAGATGAAGAAGATCCCGCTGATCGGCAGCATTGCCTGCGGGGAACCCATCACGGCAGAGCAGAACATTGAAAAAATGGTGGACGTGCCGGAGAACATCCGGTGCGATTTTTCCCTGACCTGCCACGGCGACAGCATGGTAGATGCCGGCATCCACGATAAAGACGTGGTGTATATCCGCATCCAGCCGGAGGTTGAGAACGGAGAGATCGCCGCAGTGCGCATTGATGGTGAAGCTACCCTCAAGCGGGTATATTACAACCCCGGCACGCTGACCCTGATGCCCGCAAACCCGGCTTATGCGCCCATGATCTACACCGGCCCCCAGCTGGAAGAGGTGCACATTGAGGGCAAGGCCGTAGGCTGGACGCACTGGGTAGGGTGAAAAGCGATATTTCACTAAAATTTGCGAAAAATAACCAATAATTGATTATTTTGCAAAATGAGTTGACAAAATCAACAAAAACGCATATAATAGGGGTGCATCTTTACAGGATGCCGTCAGAAACATGATGTTTCAAAATGCTTAACAGACCCCTGGTAGTAAGCCCCCCGCCGATATGGGGAAGGCTGAATCCTGGGGTCTTATTTTTTACCAAAGGAAGTGTAACACAAATGGCAAAGACAGCAATTCTGGTTGATGGCGGCTTTTACCGCAAACGTGCAGCCCACTTGTGGGGCAAAAAGACCGCCGAGGAACGTGCGAAGGAACTGAATGCTTACTGTATGGCTCACCTTCACGATAAGGACGGCAACGAGGAGCGTCAGCTGTACCGCATTTTCTATTACGATTGTGAGCCAGTAGGCCGCCGCAGCGTGTACCACCCGCTGACAAAGAAGAATGTGGATTTGGACAAATCTGATACTTATACATGGACGCAGACCTTTTTGGAAGAATTGCGGAAGCGCAGAAAATTTGCACTCCGCCTTGGTACATTGTCCAACCAAATAGCCTACAATCTGCGCCCGGATGTGACCCGCAAGCTTCTTGCTGGCACAAAGCAGCTGGAAGAGCTGACCGAGGACGATTTCGTTTTTGTGGCTCAGCAAAAGGGCGTGGACATGCGTGTTGGTGTTGATATTGCGTCACTCGCGTATAAGAAGCAGGTTGATCAGATCATTCTGATTGCCGGTGACAGTGATTTTGTCCCCGCTGCCAAGCTTGCCCGACGGGAGGGCGTGGACTTTATCCTTGACCCGATGTGGGCTGATATCAAGCCTGATCTGTTTGAGCATATTGACGGCCTGAAGAGCCAGTGGCGTAAGCGCAGCGAAAAAGCTGAAGCGAAGAAGTAAGGCCAAACAATGTGCAAATTTTGCACATTGCTTCCAGCCGTTGCAAAATCTGCAACAGCTCAATAAAAACAAAAAACGCCCCGGTGCTACCAACACCGAGAGCGTTTGCAGAGTGGCTTGCCCCAGAGGGTACAATCCAACATGAACACTTGTATTGTACCACCTCCGGGCAGGCTTGTCAAAGTGTACCCTTGTGTATGGAGGTGGATTTTATGAAAAAGAGAACCAACACGGCATTTTGGGTCGAGAAGGAAAGCCGCTGGTGCATCGCGGTGCAGAAGAACGGTACCCGCAAGCGCTTTTACAGCAGCACGCCGGGCCGAACAGGACAACGGGAAGCAAACGCAAAAGCGGACGCATGGCTGGATGACAGTATCCGGGACGGCAGGAAGAAGGTAGCCACCCTCTATGCCGAGTGGGTGGAAGAGCTGAAGCTCACCTGCGGCACATCCTATGTTGAGCAGTGCAAGAAATACGGAGATTACTATATTCTGCCTGTCTGTGGGGACATCCGCATTGACGAGCTGACCGAAGGCGATCTGCAAAAAGCCATCAATATGTCTTTCAAAAAGCGATGCCTTAAAAAGGAGCGTCAGCGTAGGTCAAGCGACAAGCCTTTGAGCCGCAAGACCATTATGACGATCCGCTCAACGGAGATCAGCTTTTTGAAATGGTGCCGCCGGAACAGGTACAGTACGATGTTCCCTGAGCTGTCTATCCCGAAGAATGCCCGCATGGGGAAGAAAAAGATTTTACAGCCGACCGCTTTGAAAGTTCTGTTTGATGTGGACACCCGCCTTTACTATGGCAAGCTGGTCTTTGACGAGTATATCTATGCCTACCGGTTTGCAGTTGCTACAGGTGTACGCCCCGGTGAACTTGTGGGGCTCTGGTATGGTGATATCAAAGGAAACACGGTCAATCTGCGCCGCAGCATCAACCGGTTGGATGAGGAAACCACCGGCAAGAACGAAAACGCCATTCGCTCATTTGACATGGGCGAGGAAGCCCATGAGGCCTACGAAGCGCAGGTAGCCTTGCTGAAGGCTTCCGATATCCCGCTGAACTATACCACCCCTTTGTTCCAGATCCCGAACCAGAGAGCTTTATTCAAGCGCTGGAAGAAGTACCAGCGTGACAATGGCATTGAGCCTCAGGTCACGCTGTATGAGATGCGGCACACTTTCGTCAGCATTGAATCCGGCGTATTGACCGACAGCCAGCTGAAGATGCTGGTCGGTCACAGCAAGAACATGGATACTGCCGGAGTGTATCGGCACGAGCTTGATGGTCAGAGGGAAGATCTTGCTGCCGCTACCACCGCGGCATTCAAAAAGGCACAGGCCTGAATCTGGTAACAGTTTTGGTAACACTCTTTTTTGTAAATGTAGCAAAATACATGGGCTACAAACCAACCGCACTACCTTTTTAGCAAGTGTTTAGGCGCGTTGCAGATACGTTTTTGACGTCGCTCAATCATTTTTTGTTGTTCGACCCCCACTACCCGCATAAGAGAAAAGCGCGATGAGTTCTCAGAATTCATCGCGCTTTCTTTTATATAATAAATAGTGTTGTTCGAGGTCTGCTCCCTCGCACAAAAAGAAACCGGTACAAAATGAGTACACCCCTGATAGACATTCCTATTGATTGGGACCCGCAGGCTAAGCAACAGCAACGGGTTGCGTTAGCTGATTTTTCCGCAGCCCCTTGGCAGGGCTTTGAAAAATCAGAACGCGGCCCCAACAACTCCTCCCTGTTTCAGCCGCAGGCTGCGGTCGTCGTTGTTGCACTGGGCTGATTGCTTGCGGCATAAATGCCGCCGCCTTGTTCGAGATCCCCTCCCTCGCACAAAAAGAAAAACCAGCACACGATGTGTACTGGTTTTTGGTGCAGTAAAGCAATCCAAATCCGAACCATTTCCCTCGGATGCAATTTCTGACGCTTCTCCAAAGGTGACGGTCTGTGTTCCTTCTTTATAATTGAAGGTTATCAAAACCTTATCATCATACAGGTAAATCGCATTGATGAAGGTATCCACCAGTGCCTGCCGCTGGTCTTTCAGGCTCATGTCCAGCTTGCGGAACCGCAGCAGCCAAAAGCGGATGAACTCCTCTGTAACCTTGGGCTTCGCCAGCTTCTCTTCTGCAATGCGGGCTTCAAGCTCACGCTTGGTTTCTTCCAACTGCTCCAGCCGCTCCTTGGTGGAACTGGTTAGGATTCCAGCCTGTATCGCGTTCAGCATATTCTGGATACCGGATTCCGCATCACGAAGCTGTTTCTCATAGAGAGGAATGTTGGTATTTTCCTTATTTTGCAGTTCCATCACCTTGGCGATGATAGATTCCATGGCGGCATCGTCTTTGACAAGCTGCATCGTCTGGTTGACCACCAGATCTTCCAGCCACTGTTTGCGGACGGTCTTTTTCTTGCAGCCCTTGTGCTTTTTGGCAGTGGCACATTTATAGTAGCGGTGGACTTCACCCGTCCGGCTTGTGCCGCTTTCGCCAAACATCAACGCCCCACAGTAGCCGCAGAACAGCTTGGTGGTGAGCAGGTAGTCGTCCTCTGCCTTTCTACGGGCAGGGGCTTTCTTGTTTTTGGCGATCTTCTCCTGCACATCCTCAAACAGTTCCAGCGGAATGATGGGCGGGATAGCATCCGGTACGACCACATCCCGGAATTTCAGTTCTCCGATGTACCGCCGGTTTTTGAGCATATGTTCGACGCTGTTATAGGTAAACGCACCGCCCACCGGGTTCTTGATGCCGTTTTCGTTCAGCCAGTCCCGAATCTCCTTCATAGTGAAGCCTTCATTGTACTTCTTGAACGATTCCAGCACAAAAGGCGAGGTGAGAGGGTCAATATGGAACTTCCGTTCCGAATCCAGCGTGTAACCAAAAGTGCCACGGCCACCGTTGCAGCGGCCTTTCAGGATGTTCTCAGTCTGTCCACGCACGACCTTTTCGGCAAGGTCAGCGGAATAATACTCGGCATAACCTTCCAGCACCGATTCCAGAATGATGCCCTCTGGCCCCTCGGAGATGATCTCGGTAGCCGACATGAGCTTGACACCGTTCTTCTTCAGCTGGGTCTTATACCGGGCACTGTCATAGCGATTCCGGGCAAAGCGGTCCAGCTTCCAGACCAGAACGATGTCAAACAGCTTTTTGTCGCTGTCCTTTATCATCTGCTGGAACTCCGGGCGGTTGTCTGTCTTGGCAGAGATGGCACGGTCAATGTAGTGCTTAACAATGGTGATGCCGTTCTTTTCGGCATAGGCGGTGCATTCACGAATCTGACCTTCGATAGATTCTTCGCGCTGATTGTCACTGGAATAGCGGGCGTAGATCACGGCGGTCATGACGGACACCTCTCATTCTACATCATTGAACGGTGGAACGTTCTTCCAAAGCAATGTTTCGTATAATGGGTATACCACAGTTTGCAGAAGATTGCAAGTAAAATTTTTTCTATCTCAAAAACATCCTGCAACTGACCCTCTAAAGAAATCCGAAGAATCGCATTCTCCAGTTGATTTGAAGTTCCTCTGCGATTAGAATGATCCTGTTTTCATTTTTTCACAGCAGAGAAAGGATTATTGTATGTCGTTGAGAGAAGCTCCGGTGGTACTGGTTACAGGGCATCGTCCGAACAGCGGATGGATTGCGGCTCGTTCGATATGTGCTTGGAGAATTGAAAATCGAGCCAATCTCCGTGGAGGGCAGCTGTATTTGTTTTATCGACACCGACCTGAACGAAGAAAAAGTCCTGACACAGTTTTTATCCATTTGAATCCAAAGTAGGCCGTAAGAAGTCCTACTCTCTCCACTTTATTTCCATAAATCTTTCAAAACCCTCTTGACGATTTCCACATACAGTGGTATTTTTCTTGTAAATCCCACTGCTCTTGTGGATTGGTTACAAGCCATCCACAAGATGTGGTCGTGTTCATTTTGAACACTGCCTCGCCGTGGATTATCCCTGAAAGATTAACCGCCCCGCAACACACCTGATTCATTTTGCCGCCGATTCACCCGACAAAATCATCGCTGCGCTGCGTGGGCGGTATTTTTCTTTTCTGGGAAGCCATACCTTGAAAATTTCATGAGCCGTCTGAACGTGATACTGTGCCATAACCTCACACTTTCCGTGAGCGAGCCAGACAACGCCGCTGCAAAACAGGGGCAGGAACTTCGTTCGGAGCAAACGGCGACCCCATTACATGAGCAGAATCACCTCTACTTATTTTTTGCGTCTTAACAATTCGGAAACATTTGTTGAAAATGCGTTTTGAGCGCAGCGGTAGAGGGCAAGAACCGTCCCGTGGCCACAAATTTTCAATTCTTGAAAATTTCCTGTCCATCC
>ENA-OQDC01000964-OQDC01000964.1-human-gut-metagenome-genome-assembly--contig:-NODE-964-length-16788-cov-3.228978_pt1 | contig 16788 bp, 20 predicted proteins | sample MGYA00242770_ERZ504601 | MGnify/ENA primary metagenome ERZ504601 (study PRJEB26092, sample SAMD00036305) | human gut metagenome | host: Homo sapiens | study: EMG produced TPA metagenomics assembly of...
TTTACTATAACAGCTTATGGCGCAAATGCAAGTTTTGGCGCGGCGCGTTTTGACGTTTTTGCGCAGTTTTTACTCATGTTCACAAAAATATAAAAAGTTTGGCATTTTTTGCGGAAAACGCTTGACATTTGTTTGCGGTTTGGCTATAATAATACACGTCGTCAGGGCCACGGCCCACGGCGAAAAGAATATGCGGATGTGGCGGAACTGGCAGACGCGCTAGATTCAGGTTCTAGTTCCCTTAAAAGAGTGTGGGTTCAAATCCCTTCATCCGCACCATAAGCCTGTGACAAAAAAGATGTCACAGGCTTTTTTCTTTGCTGTACCGTCAAAAAATGGCGATTTCGCCAACCGATTTTTGGACGCGGTTTTACAGTGTTGTCCAACCATTTTTGGGCGGTTTGCCCACCCTGAAGCCCACTTTCTCTGCCACTTTTTGGAATTTGGCAGGGGAGTGGGCAATTTTTTTTGAGAAAAAATCAGAATAAATCCTGCTGTTTTCAGAATGTTTCAATTTCCCCGCAGCCAATTTCCTGTTGGCTGCGGGTTTTTTTCGTTTTTGCAGTTGCCGGCAAAATGGGAACGGCCCGCACTTTCATTCCGTTCCCCATTATGCGAATGTGTGGCGGGTTCTCAAATCGGATATCTTCTATGTAAAGACTGCAAATTTCTGGTACACGTGCGGCGGTGTCATACAATACGCATAACCCGTAAGGCCTCGCCGCCCTGTGTACCGGCGGGCAAAACGGTGCAGTGGACCATTTTTGTGAAAGGTACATACCGCGTTGTAACAAAATGTGATTATTCTTTCTCGCTTCGGTGCAAAGAAACAAAATGATACAATAAATTGAAAAAGGGCGACCTTTTGTCATTGTGGAATACAAAGGAATAATCTATCATTGAATTGTTGGAATTGCACGAATTCGGGCTTTGTTGGTTGAGAATAACTGATGAAATGACAAGGAGGATAATAATGCTCAAGTCTGTCCGTGTGAAAAATCCGGACGCAATTACGCTGCGAGACTGTTTCGGCGCAACGGCGCTGTCTACTGTAAATGGTCTGTGTACCGTGTTTATGTCCAGTATGTTTATGCAGTATATGACCGATCTACGCCGGGCTGGGCGCTATGGGGGCGACCTTGGCTACATCGCTTCTTCTGTTTGCGCGGATCTTTGATGCCGTGGATGATCCCATTCAGGGATTTTTGATGGATTGCGGGAAACGAACCAAAATCGGAAAGTACAAACCCTTTTTTCTCCTCAGCATACTGCTGACCGGCATTGGCTGTGTATGTCTCTACTCGTTCCCGTCCGAGTTTGCGTCCAGGCCCGTACTGGTTGTTGTGTGGGTTATACTTTTCTACTTTTTGTTTGATGTGGGAACATCCTTTTATAAGGATAATCTTTTGTTCCGAACGATGACCAATGATCCCAACGAACGTTCCAAGCTGGTTATCGGGCCGCGGGTTTGGACCATGATCCTGGGCGTCGTTACGTCCGCCTTTACGGCTGTGCTGGTTGCGGTCAACGAACATGTGGGCAACTATCACGACTCATTTGCCATTCTGATCACCGGTATTGTTGGTGCAGCGATGGTGCTCTCCCTTATTGGCTGGTTCCTTGTCAAGGAAAAGCACAGTGTGCAGGAAGAAGAGGCAGAGCCGGTAAAGTTTAAGGACTTCTTTCTTCTGTTCAAAGAGAACAAGCCGATGGTGGTCTACTATTTGAAAGGCATCTTTTCCGGTTTTATCTGGTCCCTTATTTTTGCCACGCCTGCGTATTACATAAAATGGGGATTCTGCACGGATTTGACCACCGGCGTCACAAACATGGAGCAGTATGGTGTCCTCAACGGCATTTCTTCCATGATGATGCTCATACCGCTGCTGGTTGGTGCAGTTATTGGTCGTCCGCTCTTGAAGCTCTTTAAGAACAACCCGATCAGAATGACTTGTTTCCTTCTGGTTGTGCAGTCTGTCGGCGGGGTGGTCCTGTTTACTACCCAGATGGCGGGTCTGCTTACGAAGGTTCCTGCGCTGTTCTTCATTACCCTGTTCATCATGGCAGTGGGGGTGGGAACTGACTTTGTCCCGCAATCCATGGTGGAAATGGAGATTATGGACTACAACATTTATAAAACCGGCAAGGATCGTTCCGCCTTGACAATGGTTGTCGGCGGTTTCATTGTCAAAGCCCAGGCAGCGCTTTCGGCTGCAATTATTGGCGCTGTGCTCATGTCAATCGGCTACAACGTGGATCCCGTCACCTCCGAATACATGGGGGAACTGTCGCAGATTCCGACCATGCTCAATTGGTTTATCGTTATCATGGGTCTTGTTCCTGCCATCCTCGGCGCATTGTCGGCTTTGATCCTGCGGACATACCCGATCAAGGACGATGAGCGCCGAAAAATCCGGGAATGCCTGGATCGCCGCAATGCCGGGTAAGGATCATTCCTCCGCAATATGGCGGCGGTATTCCAATGGGGTGAGGCCGTACTCGCGCCGAAACACTTTGTAGAATTGCGTTCTGTTCTCATAGCCCATGGATGCCGCGATCTGGCAGACCGGCAGCTCTGTGTTTCTCAGAAGCCGCGCCGCCTCGGCCATCTGTACCTTTTGACAGTACGCTTTCAGAGTGTATCCGGTGTTTGTCTTGATGATGCGGGATATATGCTCGCAGGAGTAGTTAAGTGCCTCCGCCAGATTGGTCCGCTGGATAGCCCCGTGGTGAGTTTCAATCAGTTTCTTGACCTGTTCCGCCGTCAGCAGTTCTTGACTGTTCCTCAGCGAAATGTGTGTTGCTTTGTATATGTCAGGATTCTCCAAGGCGGCAAACAGCCGGAGCAGAGAGGAGTAAACGTCAAACTGGTATCCGATCCGCTTGACCGTAAAGGCGCGAATCAATTCCTGGGTGAGCTGCGGGATCGTATCTGCTCCTAAAAGGGTAAAGTCCAGATAGTCCTTTTTATAGTCGGCACGTTCCGACAGATTGTCGCTGAAAAAACTGATTGAGAATGCTTTTGTACTGAAAGGGCGGCGGAAATGATTTGGGCCACTGTGTCAGCAGAGAGGCATCGATGCCGATGTAAACGATATCCGCATTCGACATATCTGTTTCTCGATGCATGGTGTTTCGATTGAGGAGACAAAGGTTCCCCTGCGTATAGGTGGTCTCGGCCCCCTCGATCATCACCCGGACTTGACCCCGCTGCACATACATCAGCTCAAAAAAATTATGTTTGTGCATGTAGGTCTCATGAAAGAATTCGTGTTTGTTTGGAGTGTGAACGCAAAAGGACCATGCATCCATATAGTTGGAAAACAGATACTCCTGAGGCTTCTGGATGCTGGTTACAATGGACAACGGAGAAAAATAGTCCCGTTCGGCCGTATGGTTGCGAAGATAGTTCGGACCATGGCTGCCGGTCTGGTTCCGCATTTCATCAATGCTGTCAAAAAACAGATGTTCCATGCGAGCATCCCCCCTTTTTATGGCAGTATAGCATGGAATTGAGTATAGTATAACATGAAATTGAGTATTTTTGAAGGAGGAAGTATCTGTGAAGCGGCAATGCTATAACCCCTATCTTCCCAGTTGGGAATACATCCCGGATGCTGAACCGAAGGTGTTTGGTCAGCGGCTGTACATTTATGGGAGCCATGATCTTTTTGGTGCCAAGGAATACTGTGAGGGCGATTACGTATGCTGGTCGACCCCGGTAGAGGATCTTTCCGACTGGCGGTATGAAGGCGTAATCTTCAAAAAGCAAGATACGCCGTGGAATAAAGAGAACCTGTCCTACTATGCACCGGATGTGGTGCGCGGCACAGACGGACGGTACTACCTTTACTATTCGGTGGCCAATACGTCGATCACATCGGTCGCTGTGTGTGACAAGCCTGCGGGAAAATACCAATATTTGGGCGATGTTCACTTCCCGGACGGGCGAGTCTACGGCTCAAAGCCGGAGGATTGGTTTATGTTTGACCCAGCCGTTCTGGTGGATGATGACGGGCGGGTGTTTCTCTACGTGGGCAGCGGGCAGAAATCCAATGGACAATTCGGCCACGAGATCAAGGGGCTGTTTGTGATGGAACTCAGCTCTGATATGCTGACCATCATCAGCGAACCAACCATCATCATGCCGGCGGATTTTAATCCCAAGAAGCCGAACTATTGGGAAGGACCCTCTATCCGTCACATCGGTGAGTGGTATTATCTGGTCTATCCGGCCACGGACATCACCGGGCTCAATTACGCGATGAGCCTGTTCCCCGACAAGGGATTTATCCACAAGGGACCGATCCATTCCTCAAGTGATATCGGTCTGGAGGGCAGAAAGCTCATGAATGCGGCATATCCGATGGGAAACAGCCACGGCGGTATGGTATGCGTCCACGGGCAATGGTATATATTTGACCACCGAACGACCAATGGCGCCAAACGAAACCGGCAGGCGGTAGCTGAGCCCATTGAGATCCGTGAGGACGGGACCATCCGCATGGTGGAGTCCACAAGCTGCGGATTGAATGGCGGCCCCTTGAAGGGAATCGGGACCTATCCGGCCTACATTGCCTGCGTCCTGCACCATGCCGGAATGTTTGGTCTGCGCAACCCGATGGACGGACCCGAGATCACCCAGGATGGTCCGGACTACGAGCCGCCGGAGCCCGCGGAACGGGAAGTGACCATAGAGACAGAGAGCGCGGCACCAAAGGCGTATATTTCCAAAATGAAGAATGGCAGTATTGCCGGTTTCCGATATTTTGATCTGACTGAAAGCACCCACATTGCTGTAACGGTTCGCGGCGCAGGCGGCGTGCTGGAACTCTTACCCGGGGAAAAAGATCTGTCATAGCATCCATTCCCCTTGCCGGGACGGCCGACTGGACAACCGCCGGAGTAAAATTCGATGCCGGACGTCTGGCGTTGGAGAGCGGGCGCCCCCTGGATTCCTGCCCGCTGTATTTCCGGTATAAGGGAAAGGGAACGCTTGACATCTTGAGTATTACGTTGGCATAAAGGAGGATAATGATGGACTGGACACCAATCTGGCACCAAGCCGCGGCCCCTGCCTTCGCGATGGGCTTTTTTGGCGGGCAAGAAAAAAAGCAGTGGTGTATTCTGTGATATCCCCAGGTTTCGGGCGAGAAACTTCGGATCCGTTTCTCCAACCACTATGGAAAGAAACCCTACACCATTGGGGGACTGACCGTGTGGGCACAGGGAGAGATGCATACCGTCACGCGGGACGGCAGCTGTGTTTTCACGGTCCCCGCGGGGGAATGCTGCTATTCGGATGAGTTGACGCTCCCGGTGACGATGGGGGCAAGAGCTGGAAATCAGACTCTACTATGCATCCAAGGTCATGGACAGCAATATGATCGAGGAAAATGCGGTAAGCTACCAGGGAAATCATACGGCGGACAGCGAGCTGCCCCCACCCCGGCGGGAAAAGTATATGGAACAGTACGGCCTTTATGAGGCGATTCCCGGGATGGATCAGATCGAGGTGTTTACCGGGCAGCCTTCCAAAATCATCGTGGCGTTCGGGACAGTATAACGGCTTTGAACCGCTGGGTAAAACCGTTGCAAAGGCGTCTGTTCGATGCGTATGGCGGTGACTACGCACTGATGAACGCCGGAATCAGCGGGAATTGTCTGCTTTATGATGTCCCGGGCCTGATGGGAGCTTCCTACGGGGAAAAAGGGGGTGTCCCGCTTTGAGCGCGATGTACTCCGTTTTTCAGGACTCTGCGGCGTGATTTTGGCGTTGGGGGTTCAATGATGTAGCCTACTATTCCCAAAAGGACAGGGGCGGTCATCTCGCTGGAACAATATGGTTCGGCCGTAACCGATATTGTGGATCGGCTTCATAAGGCCGGTGTCCGGGTGATTGCCCAGACGCTTCCGCCCCGCAGCGGTTTTTGTGAAAAAATGGGTATACCCCGGAGATGGAGGCGCTGAGAGTCAGCATCAATGAATGGATCCGAGATAGCGCGCTGTTCGATTATATGGTTGATGCGGATGCACTGCTGCGCGATCCGAAGAATCCTTCGTTCACCGACGAGCGTTATCACCAGGGGATCACCTGCACCCGAATCAGGCCGGAGGAATGCTGCTGGCGCAGGCGTATGATTTGCAAAAGCTGACTGGGGAGGCATAAGCATGGGGAAAAAACGTATTTCACGCTCAGCTTTGATGATGGACTGGAACAGGACAAACGGGGATCCGGCTCATGAGGCAATACGGGCTCAAAGGGACCTTCAACCTCAATGCCGGCCTGCTTGGCACACGCGGTGAGGTGAAGGGGCTTGGAACCTTCTCTTTTCAGGATTGCCCCGAAGGCGTAAAGCACAAGTTTCCATTTTCCTATGTGCAGCACAACCGAATTCCACAGGACGAGGTGCGCCAGGTCTATGAGGGAATGGAGATTGCCACCCATGGTTTCCGGCATGAACCGCTGGGGCTGTCAGCGAGGATGAAATGCGCGCATCGGTGGATGCGGACAAGACCGCGCTGGAAAAAATCTTCGGCACTACAGTCGTGGGGCACGCCTATGCGCAGGGTTCAACCTCGCCGGCTGCCCAGGCGTATCTGAAGGCGCAGGGGTATCAATATGCCAGAGTGGTCTTTCCCTCCGGCGGCTTTGCGTTCCCGGAGGATCCGATGAACTTTCGGCCTTCCTCCTCGCTGATTCTGAAAAATGCCGCAAAGCTGGTGGAGCGTTTCAAATGTGAGGAACCCGGAGAAAAGGATCTGCTGTTGTTCCTGTGGGCGCACAGCTATGAAATGGACTACGACAAGGGAAACGCCAGTTGGTATGCTTTGGAGCGGCTTTTTTGAATCAATCGCAGGCCGAAACGATATCGTATATTGCACAAACAGTGAAGCGTTCGCGCATATTTAAGGAGAGCAGGAAAGTGAAAAAGAAAGATTTTAACCGGGGTTGGCTATTTGGCGCCGTGGGAAAGGAACCGTCTATGCAGCCGGTCACGCTTCCCCACGATGCCATGCTGTACGAGAAACGCTCGAAGGATGCGGCAACAGCGGGAGCGTGCGGATACTTTCCCGGCGGGGCCTATGTCTACGTCAAACGGTTTCTTGTGCCTGAAACGTGGCGGACACAGTCCGCTGTGCTGGAATTTGAGGCAGTTTATCAAAACGCGCAGGTGTTCGTGAACGATGCGCTTGTGGCTGAACAGCGGTACGGGTATACCAACTTCTTTGTGGTGCTGGACCCGCAACTGAAGTATGGCGAAGAAAATGAAATCAAAGTGATCGCGGACAACTCGTCGGTACCCAATTCCCGTTGGTATTCCGGCAGCGGAATTTATCGCAACGTAAACCTCTTCCTGGGGGATAAGAGTCATATCCGCCCGGATGGACTGCTCGTCTCCACCTCCGGAAACAATGCGGCTCATGTGAAAGTTTCGGTCACCGGTGGTGATACGGTCAGAGTCTCTGTTCTGGATGGCGAAAAGGTGGTAGCGCAGGCCGAAGCTGCGGTCAAGGAAGGCACTGCGTCGGCGGACATTCCCGTTTCCCAGCCGCGGCTTTGGGACGCGGAACATCCCGAACTGTACCAATGCAGAGCGGAACTGCTGAAAAATGGTGAGATGGTGGATGAGGCGGACGCCTGGTTTGGATTCCGTACCCTTAGCTGGAGCACCAGAGGATTTTTTGTAAACGGCAAGAAAACGCTGTTCCGTGGCGCCTGCGTCCACCACGACAATGGTATTCTGGGCGCATGCTCTTTTGAGGATGCCGAGTTCCGCCGTGTCCGTCTGCTCAAGGAGGCAGGTTTCAACGCGATACGTTCCGCCCACAACCCTGCCTCCAAGGCGCTGTTGGATGCCTGTGACCGGCTGGGTCTGTATGTCATGGATGAATTCTGCGACAACTGGCTGGTACATAAAAACCCCTACGACTATGCGGACCGGGATTTTCGCGCATGGTGGCAGCAGGATCTCACAGCTATGGTCATCAAAAACTACAATCATCCCAGTGTGGTCATGAACTCTATCGGAAATGAAATCTCCGAACTGGCTATGCCCGAAGGACAGGAGTACTGTAAAAAAATTTGGCAGTCCTGGCACGAAAGCTGGACCCGGACAAAGCAGTGACGATGGGGGTCAACCTGATGCTGTGCAGTATGTCGGCCAAGGGCGGCGGCATATACGGCAACAAAAAGAATGGGAAAGAGAATCAAAACGGCAGTCAGACGATGGACAATGTTCCCACCAGCGCCTTCTTCAACATGCTGATGAACCTGGCGGGGGGGATGATTGAAAAAATGGCCGCCAAACCTGCCGCGGACGATGCCACAAAGGTGAGCTTCTCTTATCTGGATATTGGCGGTTACAACTACGCCGCGTCCCGATACGAGAAGGACGGTACGCTCCATCCCGACCGCGTCATTGTCGGGTCCGAGACCCTGCCCAAGAACCTGTATCATAACTGGCAACTGGTGAAAAAATTCCCCCGTATGTTATCGGCGACTTTATGTGGACGGGCTGGGATTATCTGGGGGAGGCGGGCATCGGTACCGTCCGTTACAAAAGTTTCAAAAATTCCCGGTCAGGACGCGCCCATCATCTCCGCCGGCTGCGGCGTGATCGACATTTGCGGAAAGCTTCGCCCCGAGGTACAGTGGAATCGGCTGATCTGGGGGCTGGACCATACCCCCGGCATCGGCGTAGAACCGTATACCCACGCAGGGGGAAACCGGCTCCGAATCCATGTGGCGTGACACAGACGCAGTGGCAAGCTGGTACCTGGGCCGGCTGTGAAGGCAAAAAAAACAAGGTCACGGTCTACTCTGACGGCGAAACGGCGGAACTCATTGTCAACGGGCATTCCTATGGCAGAAAAAAGACGAAGGAATACAAGGCTGTCTTTAAACACGTTGTCTATGAGCCCGGTACCATCACCGCAATCAGCTACGATGGCGAGGGAAAAGAACAGAGCCGCACTTCCATGAAGACAGCTGTAGGACCTGCCGAACTGCGTGTGGTGGCCGACCGGAGCACCTTGCAGGCAAAAACGCAGGATTTGGCCTACATCAGCATTGACCTGACGGGGGCGGATGGCATCACAAAATCTTCTGAGGATACTGCGGTCACGGTGGAGGTTGACGGTGCCGGAACGCTGCTGGCCCTTGGTTCTGCACGTCCTAACATGGGGGAAAACTTTTTCTCCGATACCCACACGACCTACTACGGCAAGGCATTGGCCGTGGTCCGCGGCGGCGATGCCCCCGGAAAGATTACGGTCACGGTGAAAGCAAAAGGCCTGCCGGCCAAAACGCTTGAATTGGAGGTAATCTGAGGAAAAGGCATAGGCCAAACGGCAAATCCCGATGTCTAACCAAAAAGACTGCAACAATTGTTGCAGTCTTTTTCTACGTGATCTACTTTATAGATTTTGCGTAAATTCACATTTTCCTGAAAGTTGGCACATCGGCTAGTTTCAACAGCATATCATCGGTGGCGTCTGTGTACTGCCCCTGTTGAATTTTCTTGTTTCGCAACTGATTTACAGCACTTCTTGCATGGCGGACTTCCTCACTGGTGAAAACTGGTTTATACCCATTGGGAGAATCCACTTTGAGTATCAGATAACCTGTTTCCTGCCAGCCTGCGTTCATGGCTCGCTGCCGGTAGTAGTAATCGCTCAGCGCTTTCAGCAAAATAATTTTATTGCAGCGCGTCAGCTTAATCTTCTTACCATTCATCATAATCCAATCGCCTTTCCCAACTTTTCCTGCGCCTCGCGCTTGTTCTTGTCAAAGGCGTGGGCGTAAATGTCCAGCGTAGTGCTGGCCTGTGCGTGGCCTAACAGGCTGGCCACGGTGCGGACGTCACCCCCCTGCGCAATCAGCAGGCTGGCGTTCGTATGCCGTAAGCCATGCACATTTAAATCCAGCGGCAAGTTGTTTGCTTTCAAAATCAGCTTGAAGCGATAGGTAAATGCTCATGTGCCATAAAGTAACACCACAATATGAAAGACGGCTATCCCCATTATTCCGTAATCAGTAAAGGTGATTTGACATTTTTCTTGAAGTGGTGTATACTTTTCATGTAAGTATGAAAAACATGAATTAAGGAGATGCTGTACAATGTCCATGCCAAAAGGAAAGCACATATTTGGAACTGTTAAGGTTGGGGAGCGCGGACAAATTGTCATTCCCAAAGAAGCGCGAGAAATATTTGACATAAATCCCGGAGACACGCTACTCGTTTTAGGCGATGAGGAACAAGGAATAGCTGTAGTCAAAGCTGATGTAATGAAAGAGGTTGCTGTAAAGATTTTGAAAGGTTTAGGCCACTTCAAGGGAGGAAATGATGATGAAACTAAATGAAACTACGCTTCCCTTTTTAGAAGTGGATTGTATTCAACAGTTTGGGCAAGAAAAAGGAAAGCTGATTTTTGAGCAAGCAGAAAAAATTTATCAAGAACTTCTGAATAACGCCGACTATCGCAATAACGCCGCAATTCAAAATCATTTGCAATTAAAGCTATTTCCAACGTTGGCTTATTACAAGGCACTTCGAGGAGAGGGTATAAACCAAAATGAAGCGTTAGAATATGTTAGAAACGAAACCCATAAAGCCGCAAACGTTCAAAAAGAAGAAATGAAAAAGTTAGGAAGTATGCCTTTTGCATATACCATCTATCGGTTAGGTGTAAAAAAGCATATGCGAAAAAATTTTCCCGATGACGGTTGGACAACGGAATGGGTTAAATGTAATGGCAAAGAGATACACTTCAATTTGCATAATTGCATTTATTGGGAACTAACAAAAATGTATGATTGTCCAGAGTTATGTTGTGTGTATTGTGAAAATGATGATATTTCTTTTTCAGGTTTATTACCCAAAATTCGTTTTGAACGAACTGGCACATTAGGAAATGGTTCGCCATATTGCGATTTTCATTTTCTAAAAGTGAGGTAAAACCAATGATTAAGAATTATTTACCACACCAGCTATTCCGATGGCAGCGGGCAGCAGTTCATCACGCTGGTCAGCAAGTCGGGTGCGACTTTTTATCTGGTCATTGACCGTAATGCCAAGGGACAGCAGACCGTCCACTTCATGAATCTGGTGGATGAAGCCGACCTTCTGACCCTGATGGAAGAAGAGGATGCCGAAGCCTATACTGCTGAAAAAGAAGCTATGGCGCAGGCCGAAAAAGAAGCCCTTGACCCCGATGCAGATTACACCGAGGACAAGGGCGATTTTGAGATTCCGATGGAGGATGAGCCGGAGGAACCCGGCGAGGGGGATAACGCAGAAGAATAATTTTACTGGCGGCGTTTGCCGCCTTACATATTGAAATTCAGATAATCCAAATCGGGACGATATAGTTATCTCGATCTATGATGCCGACTTTTGGCTTCATGCAGACGATAGCACCTTTCCCGCGTGGGACAGAGGCTTTGTCCAGCAAAGAGAACACCTTCGTCAATTCGGTGCCGGGATTCGAGGTCTTTTTGATTTCGATGGGATTCAGAACACCATCCTGCTCCAGAACAATATCAATCTCTTTTGCATCTTTGTCGCGGTAGTAGTACAAAAACGGCTCTCTGCCGGTATTCAGATAGGTCTTCGCAATTTCGAAAACAACATAGTTTTCGAGGATTGCACCGTTCATGGCACCATACTCCAGAACCTCTGCACTGCTCCACTTGGTCAGATAGCAGACCAATCCCGTATCATAAAAATAGAGCTTGGGGGTTTTTACCAAACGCTTCAGAAGGTTATTGGAGTAGGGGTGCAGATAGAAGATGATACCCAGTGTTTCCAGAATGTGCAGCCAATCTTTTGCCTGCTTCTGGTTGATGTCCGCATCCTGTGCAATCTCAGAAACGTTCAGCATCTGCGAGCAGCGGGTGGCAACCGCTGTCATAAAACGCAGAAATTTCAGCGCATCAATGGCATCGGAAAGCTCTTTTACGTCACGTTCTATATAGGTAGAAAGGTAGCTGCTGTAAAAAATCTGGCTGTTGGTATTTTTTCCGCTTGCAATAGCGGGCATGGAGCCCCGATAGATACGCTCAAAGATATCTTTGGTATCTGCGGGCACAGCTTTTTCCTCGCGGTTCAGCAGAGCGTCCAAATCTACACGGAATGGCTCGGTATCTGCACCGTTTATTTCTGACTGCGAAAGAGAAGTCATTGACAGCACTGCAACACGCCCGGCAAGTGATTCCTGTACCCCGTGCATCAGCTTGAACACCTGCGAACCGGTCAGCCAAAAGGCACCCGGCTCATGGTGAGTATCTGCATAGACTTTGATATAGGTAAATAGTTCCGGTGCATATTGAACCTCATCAATCAGAACCGGAGGCTTATGCAGCTGCAAAAACAATTCCGGATCATTTTTTGCGAGTGCCCGCTCGTTCAAATCGTCCAGTGAAACATATCCACGGGAAGTTCCTTCCATGAGTTTTTGCAGCATAGTTGTTTTTCCTACCTGCCGGGGGCCGGTCACAAGCACAACCGAATATTCCTGCGTGACCTGCTGCACAACTTTCTCAAGACTTCTGGTAATATAGCTCACGTTCGTCACCTACTTTCAATTGTTTCGGCTGATTTTTCATCTGATTACATTTTAGCCGAAGCAATATGCTTTTTCAAGTGAATTTTGCGAAAAAATCAAGAAGAAATGGAGGAATACTTATTGTCTTATCGCTTAGTAATCGCAGAAAAGCCCTCAGTCGGGCTGCTTATGCAAAAGTTCTCGGTGCGACAAACCGCCAAGATGGCTATTGGGAGGGAAACGGTTATCTTGTCAGCTGGTGCATGAACCGTTACGTCCGGCGTGGTTCCAAGGGCATTGCGCTGCTGGATGAATCCGGCGGATACCCGCGCCTGCACTATGTCTTTGATGTGTCTGATACGGCACCGCGGCGAAACGCCCTGTACCCGGACCTGTGGCAGATCAATGAATCCCTGAAAGAGCCGGTCAGGTCTATGTTGGCAGAAAACTATGGCGTTCAAAGCGAAAGTTTTGGCCAGCAGCTGGCGGATGTGGCCGGAAAACTGGTGCAGTCCTAGAGTGCGCCCTCCACGTTGATGGGCGTACAGTGTCCGTTCCGCTGTTGAACGAAAAACAGCTCGTGGCACGCAGTACGGCTGAAGCTGCTGGGAAGCGGTGTGATCCATACCGTGACACTGAAACAGACCGAGTGCCGCAAAAGGAACAAAAAAATAGCCGCCGCTGTCTACGAATATCTGGTAGACAACGACGGCGAATGGGGTAATCTGCGGTTTGACTTTGAGAACGGCACAGCCGAGATAGTAAAACTGGCAGATTGGAACACGACAACGTCCAACATCTTTGCAAAAACGGCGATCCGGTACATACAGGGATTTCCGGAAGCGAGACTGCTGAAATTTGTAGTCGTGCCGTTTTGGAAAGGCTGGACATAATTATCCACGAAGCATGACCTTTGCGCAGAACAGACCGTCCTGATAGGTAACCGTACTTGCCCCGCCGGATTTTTCTGCGATATGGCGGACGGACTGGATTCCGATGCCGTTTCCCTTGCGCTTGGACGAGCGGAAAACTCCGCTATTTTCGTTGATCTCCCCGTCAAAGGCGTTTTCCGTTTCGATCAGCACGAGCCGCGCGGCATGGATATACGCGGTGACCTCGATCTTCCGCCGGGCGGGAGCGGTGCGAAGGCTGGCTTCGAATGCGTTTTCCAGAAGATTCGACAGCACCAGACACATATCGATCTCGTCCACGGGAAGCGTCTGCGGCAGATCCAGCTTGGCACAGAAGGGGATCCCCTCACGCTTTGCAAGGGCACAGTAATAGCCTACAACACTGTCCGCCGCCCGGTTTTCGCAAAAGCTCATATCCAGCTCCGGGATGCGGGAGACGGTTTTTGCAAGATAAGCCTTCAGACCGTCCAAATCTCCCGCTTCAGCCAGCGCGGAGAGCTGATTCATCTGGTGGCGCATATCGTGCCGTGCCTGCCGGGCTTCCTCGATGGCGGCTTTCAGGCTTTCGTAGCGCTGCTGCTGCATGGAAAGAAACTGGTTCTCCTGCTGCAATCTCGCGTTCCGGTTGATGCTGATCGCCATAAGAAGGAAGATCGCGTTAAAGAAGAGCATCAAAAACAAAAGCGCGATGCTCATAACGATGTAGACCTGCAAGACCCGCCCGGTCTGAAGCGTCGTCGGATAACGCGGGATCATGAAAAGGTTCAGCAGAATGAACACAAGCGGCAGCACCCAGAACGCATACCATGTCTGCGCAAAGTTATCATCCTCCACCATCATGCGCACTGCGTGGGTGGCGGGATAATACGCTGCGGCAGTGATCAGCCAGCAGACCGCATTATAAAAAATGCAGGCAGCAAAACAGAACCACGGCTTATCCGGCGGCAGCTGCTGCCGCAGTGTGATCGCCGTGCCGATGGCGCGGGATAAGCTGTTCAGGCAGGCGAACACCGCGCAGACCGCCAGCGCAATCGTTCCGGACTTCCAGAGAGAGGTCTGCAATGTTTTGACATACAGAAGGCTCGCCGCAAGTGTGATAACCAGCAGGGGGAGCGCAGTCGGGCTGTTGAAACAATAGCAAAGCAGTCCGCCGCCAAGGCAAAGCCCGAGCAGCAGCGGCACTGCCCATGCCGCAAGCCTTGCGGGCGGCTGCTTCAAATAAGAGCGCACCGGAAAATACGCGAGCAGCAGACCCGGAAAGACCACGGTGAGCTCCAAAATCGGGCGCAGGAGGTCCTTCAACCCACACGCCCCCTTTGCAGTAGAAACTCCATAAATGCCTGCCGGGCTGCCTTTAAAAGCTCCTGACTGACATAGATGTGGCTGCCGTCCGTCATACAAAAGGCGGCATCCTGAAAATCGGCAGCGTTCTCCATATTGACGATTGCACCGCGACCGCAGACGAAAAACCGAGGGTCTTTTTTGAGCGGCTCTGTGAATGCCTTGAAGCTCTGGCGCGTGGCAAGCGTTTTGCCGGCGGTGGTGCGGATGCTGATCATGTGGGCAAAATGCTCGGCGGAAACGATATCCCGGTAGCACAAACGGATGTCACTGCCATCGACCTTCACCGTCAGGACCGGCTCGGGGCGCGGAAGCTTTGAGAGCATCTCATCCAGCAGGGCAGAAAGCTCGGCTTCGGAAAAGGGCTTGACCAGATAATGAAGCGCCCGCACCTGAAAGCCCTCGAGCGCATGGTCTGTCGAGGTCGTGGTAAAAACCAGAAGGCAGTCTGCATCGGTTTTTCGCAGCTCCTTTGCCGCCTCCATGCCGCTTAAGCCTTCCATGTAAATGTCCAGAAATGCGGCGGAAAAACGCTGCTCGTTTTCTGCCGCCAGAAAAGCCTCTCCGCTGTCAAATTCCAGAAGCTCCGCCTCTGTGCCGCGCGCGCGCAGCTGCCGCACCAGGCGCTCCTTCAGTTGCGCGCGCTCCGCATCGAGGTCATCGACAATTGCAATTCTCATGCTATACCGGAAAGCTGCTTACAAACAGCTTCCAACCTCCTTTATAAAATCTTTCATCCTGATTATAGCACAGTTGCCCGGTTCTGTCGCAGCAGAAACCGGGATTTCGTGCCGGAAACCGGGCTTTCGTGCCAAATGCCTTGAAAAGGCTGCGCCTGCTCGTATACTGAAGACAGAAAAAAAAACCAACGACGGCAGAAGGAAAGGAGGGGTGTTGTGCATCGAATCGCCGTGCTGACAAACAGCATGGCGCAGGAAGCCTTTTTAGCAGAGCAGCTCCTACGGTTCTGCGCCGAGCATTGTTTGTTTCCCCAAATGGATTGTTACCGCGATCAGGAAAGCTTTTTTGAAGCCGCACACAACGAGCCGCTGACCAATGCCTTGATCGCCCTGCCGGGTGTCGATGGCTTGAACGCGGTAGAGCATCTGCGCACACTTTGTCCCCAAACGCGCATCATCTGGTGCAGTGACCTGAATTTTTCGCTCCACGCCTTCCGGCTGCGCGCAGACTACTTTCTGCTCGAGCCGGTGACCGAAGACGCTTTACGGCAGGGCTTTTGCAGCTGGCTGGACAAGAAAGCGCCGCTCCGGTCTGACCGCAACGAACACAACAAGGAGAACGGTTTATGAAAAAGAGAAATATCATCCATTCTGCGTTAAGCCTGTCCCTGACAGCTGCCCTGTGCCTTTCCATGGCTGCCTGCGGCGGAACGCAGCCCCCTGCGGACAGCAGCGCCGCTTCGGCAGCTCCCGCACAGCCTGCTGCGGTACAGCCCGCGGCGGAGGAACCCACCTCTACGGCACTGCCCGTGAAAGCCCTGCACCCCAAGCAGGTAGATGAGAACCCCTACATGGCAAAGAGCGATGCCAACATCCACCATGACGGCTACAATACTGACTCGACGGATGAGATCCTGCCGCTGGGCATCTACCCCGAGATCAACGTTTCCTACGAGAAAACGAACGCAAACGCTTCTCCCGCCATCTACTTTGACAGCTACGGTCATGCCGTTGTGCCGCTGCTTGGCGGCATCGCCATCCGGGATCTGAACGCCGAAGAAACAAAGACGCTCGGCTATTTCTCCCCGAAGAAGCACGACGGCGGCGGTTACGTTATCCAAAGCTCCTATACCTTCTTAGATGCGTCCAACCGCATCGTCTGCCCCACGAGCAACAATCATGTGCTGATGCTCCGCGCAACAGACGAAAGCGGCAACGTGCTGCCCGAATTTGAAAAGGTGCTGGACATCGACATCAAGGCGGCAGCCGAAGCTGCGCTTGGCAAGGAGCTGACCCAGAATCTTCTG
>ENA-OQDC01000966-OQDC01000966.1-human-gut-metagenome-genome-assembly--contig:-NODE-966-length-16783-cov-9.180055_pt1 | contig 16783 bp, 20 predicted proteins | sample MGYA00242770_ERZ504601 | MGnify/ENA primary metagenome ERZ504601 (study PRJEB26092, sample SAMD00036305) | human gut metagenome | host: Homo sapiens | study: EMG produced TPA metagenomics assembly of...
TGACAGAAAAAAGCAGGCTTGAATTTCAATGCCTGCTTTTTTCTGTCATTATTTATTTCAAAGATAGTTTCGGACACCCAAATTTTTTTGCCCAAATACTTGTAATAATTGGAACTAAAATTGCAGTAACAACAACAGATGCTGCTATCTGTGTTGTAACAATAGCCTGATATGGTGCCCAGCTTGGATCAATAAGAACGACTGCTGCTGGAACCGCTACTGCATTACCCGCTGTAGATGCAACTGCAAATGCCGCATATCCAGGTTGTTTACATATAAATCTATCAAAAAGCAGTGTAAAGAATCCACCAACAAATACCGTAATCAATCCCAAGAGAATTCCCTGCGATCCCCCTTTTACAACATCCTTCAGATTAATACCTGCTCCAAGTGTTAGCCCAACAAATGGAATCAGGATATCTGCCATTGGCGCAAAAAATTTCATCATTGACTTATCAATATTTCCAATAAGCATTCCCAACAGCATTGGTACAATCACCGCAACCAGTGACATCATTGGAATACTGGCCATTCCAGATGCACCTAATGCCAGTAAAGTAAAAAAAGGGCCATCATTTAAAGCAAGGAGTGCAACTGACGCCGCATCTGCATCATCTCCATAGGTCTTTACTAGTGATAAATATAAAGAGCCATTACTATTTGTTACACCTGCAACAATTGATAACGCTGTAAGACCCCAAAAATCCAGCTTGTCCAAAAACTTTCCCTACCACGATTCCAAGAATTGCACCTATCAGAAATTTAGACAATAATAGCGTCCCTCCTCTTTTCAACACAGCAGGCATATCTTTCAACTGAAGTATCGTACCCAAACAAAACAACTGTAGTCCCATGCATGTTGCGGCTCCTGCATTGGAAAATGCAGCCGTCGTCAAACCACCTATTTCCAATACATTTGGAAAAAACCGTATGTATTACTGCTCCCATAAGCAATGGCACAAGCATCAAGCCCGCAGGTACCTTTTGTAAAAATTTCATAATCATAATGAATTCCTCCTGAGATATGTTATATTCTATGATGTATATATCATAGAATACATTAAAGTCTGTCAATATTTACAACTTAAAAAATTAAAAACAGTCATTTTTTATGAATATTTTTATATATTTTTGTGTATTTTTACTATTTAACTTATATGCTATTATGTATGTAAATACTCATTCTCTTTCAATGCATATATCAAAAAAGAACAGAAGAGTTCATTAAGTTCTCTCCCGTTCTTCAATATACTTATATAATATTCTAAAGGCAGTTCTTCTTCAATTACAGATAATATGCCTGAACAGCGTTGTCGTAAAGCACTTTTTGACATTCTTCTTCTGTAAAAATATCTGACTCAGATATAAAACGATATAATTCCTTGTACTCAAATTTTGTCAATACAGTTGGAAGATCTGTTCCCCATATCATCTTTTCTGCTCCCAGAATACTCTTAGCTAAAGAAATATACTCCTGTGCTGTTGGATATGGATAAGCTTCTGGTGACACATTCCACGGTAATGCAGAAAGATCTACCCAAACATTGTCATGTTTTAAATATGGTAATGCATTTTCAAGTGACTGTCGATCTGATTTTCCCGGAGCCAATAAATGACACACTACAATATGAAGATTCGGATATTTCTGTGCAATACGTGCAACAGCCTCTGGCTGGCATCTTGCCATACATGGACTTCCAATATCAAGTACCAATGTTACATTTTCTTCCTCTGCTATTCGTGCATATATCTTATCCATAGGCTTTCCATCAATGATAAAATCATCATGGTATCCCATCATACCTCCTCCTACACTTACTTCAAACTTAAAAATTTTTGCGTGCAAATCTTTAATAAAATGTTCCAAAATTTCTTCTGCATCTTTGCAAAATGGATCAACAGTAACAGCGGCTTTAAAACGATCTGGATATTTTTCAGCTGTTTCTATTGCATATTCATTCTGGAATCCATACATACTTCCCTGAAGTAAAATTGCTCTCTCTACATCTTCTTCGTCCATAATTTTTAAGAGCGATTCTGCAAGAAATTCTCTGTCCCCATATCCTTTCGGAATAATAGCAATTTCCTCCCCATTTGCCCAACGGCACATTCCATTACCAATTGGGCGTAACTCTCCACGTTTACCAAAACTTCCAATTCTCTCAAAAATGTGTGCATGTGCGTCAATAATTTTCATCTTTTTTCTCCCTTCAGTTTGTTTTTATATTATTTTTAATAATCCTAATAAAGTATGTCTATCTGTTATTTTCCTCTTCTGCATTGTCAATGTCCGGAATTTTAACAAATAGTGTAAAAACAAATGCAAGTCCAAATGAAACAAGTAACGATATTACAAACCAGCCAAAAGCATGACTCATAAAAACAGGCAACGTAGTTACTGCTGGCAATGCAAAAGAAATTGTCCGACAACCTGCAAATCCAGCAATCGCACTGCCTATTCCACCAGCTATGCATGCACATACCATTGGACGTTTTAAACGCAGATTGACTCCAAACATAGCTGGTTCTGTAATCCCAAGCAACGTAGTTACTGCCGCTGAAAATGCCTGCGATTTAAATTTCTTATTTTTTGTTTTTATTGCAACTGCCAGTGCTGCACCGCCTTGTGCAAAAATTGCACCACCAAACAGTGCCATAATTGTATCATATCCGTATACTGCAACATTGTTTAAAGCAATTGGAAACAAAGCCCAATGAAGTCCAAAAATGACCATAAATGGTTGTAATGCTCCAATAAATGCTCCTGCAACTAAAGGACTCAACGCATATATTTCTTCATATCCTTTTGCCATCCAGTTTCCAACAAAACCACCAATTGATCCAAAAAACAATAATGTTAAAGGGGCTGTAATCAAAATACAAATTGGCGGTGTAAACAGTTCTTTAAATGTTTCCGGAATAATTTTGTAGCAAAATCGTTGTGCATATCTCATAAAATAAACAGCTAAAAGAATCGGCAAAACAGCTGATGAATATGTAACTTGCTGAACTGTAATTCCGAATAAATCAGCAGTTTCTCCTGACATTACACTCATCATACTTGGATGTAATAAAATGCATGCCATCAAAATAGCCGTAAATGGTTCAACTTCAAACTTTTTAGCAGCAGTATAAGCCAAAAACACTGAAATGAAATAAAAGAAAGCATCACTCATAGCATTTAAAATTTCATATGTAGTTGTCCCTTCTATCACCACTCCCATTACAATCAGTAATGTCAGAATTCCCTTTAAAATACCAGCTGATACCATCAAATTAACAAAAGGTAAAAAAAGTGAAGATAATACATCTATAATCTTCTCTATTCCCTTTTTCAATATATTTTCCTTTCTATAATTTGTTCTGCTCATTTTTCATCTCCCTTTACTTTTGTCATCTTCATAAGTTTTTATGTGCACATACTTCCCATACAATTAATGACTCATTTGTTTTGTATCTTACGTTGTATACATTATCGCACACAACAAAAATTGTCAATGCTTTTTTACTAAATAAAGTTTTTTTGAATATTTTACATTAAATATATAACTTTATTTTGTGCAGTTTCACTATATTTTGTATTTTCATTTCTAGTATTTCCATAATCATTTACTCACTTTCTATTTTATAACAGCATGCCCAATTTTTCTTTTACTTTTCTGATTTTCTATCCTTATCTGAAAAGTTCCTTTAAGGACTGCAAGACATATCTTTTTAGCTCCCCTTATGCAAACTTTTCTTTTGTGTCTGAATCTGTTCTGCTAATACATATTTTTTCTTTACTGGTGCTTCAGAAACCTCCTTTTTCATTTCCACAACCTATTCTGTCTCCTGCACTCTTCCAAGTTTCTCACCCGAATATTTTTCTTTATCATTAATTGCATCCTGTACCAATAGGCTTTCCTTATAATGCTGAATCATATCTACCAAATCTCTATATACCTCATCTACACTCATCAGTTCATATCTCTATTTTATGAATTTCCAACTGTTCATCCTCAATCTCTCGTATCACCAAAATTAAACATATCACCACTTCACCTCTTCCAATATTAATACATTTATAAAAAGGAATCCTATTCCATACTCTCCATTGGAACAATATCTCTTGCATCTATCTCTACCTGTTATTTTATAGCTTTCCTTTGTCATGCCTTACTTCCGATTCATCTATAAAATTCTACAGACCCATCAACAAATGGAAACAATCTTCTTTATCAAAAGTTATTGTCAATTTTGCAGCAATGCCTTTTTTCCCAGAATAATCTTATACTCTGTCGATAAGAACGGAACAAATGCTGAAACACAATCAATTCCCGCTCTCATCAACTCTATTTTACAACTCCTCTTTAAAATAAACAAAAGAAAGGTCCTGCACTTTGGCAGAACCTCCCGGCATTTTCTTTTAAGAGTTTTCGCTCTCTAGCCTGATTGTGGTAAATACTAAACCCTTATAAAGTTGGTAAGGCACTGCTTTCTGGCACAACACCCTACTTCAACCCTTGACAGACACACTTGTTGCCTGTTGTTAATATTATACTAATCTAGGTGCTTAAATATGTCAATCATGTTTCTATCCATCATCATGAAAAATCCATTAAAAAGCGGTAATTTCACCTTACATTTTATATAAAACCAAAGGTAAGTACATTTACAGTATCCCTATCATCCATCTTTCAGATTCCATTTCAAAAACTCTTCCTCACCCAGCTCATAGATCCTGGCTTTTCCCTCTTTTGCAAGGCTTTTATAGTAGGCTACACTTTCTTCGCTTAATGCCTCCAGACTTCCGGGAGATTTTATGGTCTGGTACTGTCCCTGTTCATTGAGTTTTACTACTACGGGATTCTGGTATCTTCCCAGGCTCTTTGCATGTAGGAATATCTTATCTGCAAATGGACGCACTTTATCATCCAGGACCGGCTGCTGTCCCTCCAAAAGGATGATGCATTTTTCTCTCGGCATTCTTCCAATCTCTGCAGGAGTCATAAGGTCTCGTCCTGCACGGTCGAAGTTTAAGCTACTGTTTCCGCTTTTTCCCCTGTTCTCTCCCTCTGTCCGTTTATCTATGGTCGCCTGTCCGAGGAGTTTGGAGATATATTCCTGGGTATTGAGGGATCCTCTGCCAGATCCTAAAAAGATAAATGCACTGCAGGCATCCATCAGGATTCCCCAGGTATCGCCCGTATAGATCTTCTTGATCTGATCCACACTCTGCAGAAAGATCAGTGCGGAAATATTTCTGCTTCGCAGAGTTGTGATAAGGTTCTCAAACCGGTCCGGTCTGGCTCCATTTGCAAACTCATCCATCCAGACTTCCACCGGAACCGGCAGTGGCCCGTGGTATTCCAGATCCGCCACATGAATCAGGGTTTCAAAGATCTGCGTATAGAGCATTCCCATCACAAAGACAAAGGAATTGTCATTGTCCGGGATGATCAGAAACAGTGCGGTTTTTGTCTTTCCGTCCCTGTTCTTTCCGGTCCCCAGAGATTCCAGCTCCATATCATCATCCTCAAAGATCCGGCGAATCCCCGGTGTTTCAAAGAATTTCAGTTTTGCATTTACCATCAGGATAATGGATTTTACGGTTGGGGGTGCGGACAGAATCCTGGACCAAATAAGTTTTAGGAGGTTCATATGTATTCATACGAAGACCGTATCCGCGCTGTAAAGTTTTATATTAACTGTGGTTACAATGCTGCGTATACTGTACGTAAATTGGGGTATCCTGATGTGACCAATTTAAAGCACTGGTACCGTGAGTACTCTCAGTACAATGATCTGCATCAAGGTCGTAAAAAAGTCAGCAAATTTTCTGATAAAGAGAAACGAGATGCTGTTGATTACTACTTTAGTCACGATTGTAATGCATTGAAGACGGTTAAGAATCTAGGGTATCCCAGTCGACCACTTCTCATTCAATGGGTTAAAGAACTTTATCCAGAAGAAGGAGAAAGACGTTGTAAATCTTTTAAACCACATGTAAGATGTTCTCAAGAGGAAAAAATCCAGGCAGTTATGGAATCATGCAGAGGTAACTTAAAGATATCACAAATTGCTGAGATATACGGTGTTACCCCTTCTGCGGTTTCCACTTGGAGAAAAGAGCTGCTTAGCGAAGGGAGAATATTGAAAATGCAACAACCCTCTGCTAATGATAAATCTATTGATGAACTGATGCGCGAAAAGGCTGAATTAGAAGCAAAAGTCAAACGCCTCGAATGCGATGTATACAAGTTGCAATTAGAACGAGATGTCCTTGAAAAAGCCGGTGATATCTTAAAAAAAGAGAAGGGCATCAGTCTCGATAAATTGACAAATCGCGAAAAAGTATTCTTGATTGATGCCCTACGAAATCAATATAAGTTAAATGAACTATTACCGGTTCTAAGGCTCTCTAAAAGCAGTTATTGTTATCAGGTACAATGCATAAAACGTGAAGATAAATATAAAGAGATTCGCGAGAAAATAAAAGTACTCTTTGTGCACAATAAGGAAAGATATGGCTATCGGCGTATACATTGTCTGCTAAAACGAGAGGGCATTATTGTCTCTGAAAAAGTCGTTCGTCGTATAATGAATGAGGAACAACTACTAGTAAAAACAACAAAGAAACGTAAATACAACTCATATAAAGGTGAATTAAGTCCAGAGGTTGAAAATGTAATCAATCGCGATTTTTCAGCACCTCAACCAAATCAGAAGTGGCTTACCGATATAACTGAATTTCATATACCTGCAGGAAAAATTTATCTTTCGCCTATAATAGATTGCTTTGATGGTATGGCTGTTTCATGGACAATAGGAACTTCACCAAATGCTGAGCTGGCGAATACCATGCTTGTCAACGCAATTGACACATTGAAAGATAATGAACGTCCTTTGGTTCATTCGGACAGAGGTTGTCATTATCGATGGCCAGATTGGATAAACTTGATGGATGGGGCTGCACTGACCCGTTCTATGTCAAAAAAAGGATGTTCTCCGGACAATTCTGCATGTGAAGGGTTCTTTGGCCGCCTCAAGAATGAAATGTTTTATAACAGAAACTGGAATCATATTTCTATAGAATCGTTCGTTAATGAACTTGATAAATATATGCACTGGTATAATGAAGATCGAATCAAAATGTCACTTGGTGGAATGAGCCCACTTGAGTATAGACGTAGTCTAGGAATAGCAACTTAGTCCAAGAAAACGTCCGCACCCCCGGATTCTGTATTACTGAATTTTGATTTTCACAATTCTTAGGTTGCTCATTCTCCTGGACTTGCTGCTGTTGTTCTTCAGCTTCTTTTATCATAAAATTTTTCACATAAATGATATTAGGCTTTCCAAACCCCTGTCTTATTTTCTCAATGAGTCCAATTCCCTCCTCTGCATCAAGTTCTTTCATGATCTTAACTGCTTTCTGGCTTTTGCAATTCAAAAGTTCCATTACATCCTCTATTGTAAAAATGATGTATGCCCGATTCTGCTCATCAAACCATTTGTTCTTTAAGCTCAAGCTCATACGGTCTAACATAAGACCGTACAATACCTTTGCTTCACAAGAAAGTGAGGAAAAATATTCCTCTGTAAACAGTAGTTTCGGAATGCGATAAAAACTATACTGCTCAGAATCATCATTATAAAAATATTCAAACTGTACTTTCTGCATTTATTCCTCACCTGCCTTGTTCTCTTTCCATTCTGCCAAAAGTTCAAATACGACAGCAGTTATCTGTTCCTTTGTATACTCCGGTGGAAAAAATTTTCCGATTGTCTTATATGAAAGAATATCCTTTTTCTCCGGTGTATCCTTTTTAATAAGAAGTGATACTATCGTTTCCTCTGTAAGCATTTTTTCAGAACTTAATTTTTTCAGCTGTTCTGCTTGATCCTTTTTTATACGGATGTTTCTTTCCACTAATAATTTCAACAGGCATTCCTGCTCATTCTTTCTCAGATAAGATAATCTTTCACCAATGCCTACATTGATTATATTGTTATCTACCATTTCCAGCATCCCAGAGATCAGCTCAGTCAAACGAATATAACGATGTACGGTTCTTCCACTTTCTCCTGCTTTTTCACCTACTATATCAGCTGTAAACCTTTCCCCTTTACTTCCCTGATGCTTTAACGCTTCAAATTTCATTTTATAAGCAAAAGCCTTTTCACTGGGAGCAATATCTTCTCTCTGAATGTTGGAATCTACCATTATAATAGTAGCTTCATCATCGTTCAAATCTCTGATCAGGACAGGCATGTCATTCATGCCTGCCAGTTCACACGCTCTACACCGTCTATGTCCAGAAATAATCTCATATGTACCATTTTCAGAGGGACGAACAATACCAGGGACCAATATACCATACTGCTCTACACTAGCTACCGTTTCCTGCATTTTGGAATCATCCTTTACCTGAAACGGATGATTCTTGAATGGATGCAGTTTATTAAGAGGAACGTAAGTAATTTTCTCTCCATTGTCCTGATCAGTTTCTCCAAACAGATCTTCATATGATGTAAGTTTGATTTTTTCAGCACTTCTACTTCTCATTTCTCAGCACCTCTTTTGTCAGACTCTGATATCCCTCTGCTACAATGCCTTTAGGATCGTAATAATAAATACTTCTTCCCTCTGCAGATGTTTCTGCCGCCCGGATTGACATTGGAATGCAATTTTCAAATATATGAATGTTCCTGCCGTACACTTCTCTGATCTGATCGCAGATATCCTTAGAAAAATTTGCACGGCGGTCTACTTTTGTTAATAATATTCCCAGGATTTCTAACGACGGATTCAGCCTGCGGTGAACTTTCCCGATTGTTTTTATCAACTGCTGTAACCCTTTTGTTGGAAGATATGCAGCTTCCACTGGAATCAATACATAATCAGCAGCTACCAGTGCATTAATCGTTACCATTCCCAATGACGGCATACAGTCAATCAATATATAGTCGTATTTGTCTTTAATATTATCCAGATACGATTTCAATACAAATTCACGACTCATTACACCAACCAGAGCAGTTTCCAATCCGGCTAATTCAATATTGGCAGGAATAAAGTCAACGCCCTCTTCATGGTGCATAATTCCCTCATTATCGGCTATATCTTCGTCATTGATTACTTTTTCCATGATATTTACGATTGTATGATCGAGATTGTCCGGCTCTCTGACTCCAAGACTTACAGCCATACTTCCCTGCGCATCTGCATCTACCAATAAAACCTTTTTTCCTGCCCTGGCAAGTCCAATCCCTAAATTCACACAAGTGGTTGTTTTTCCTGTTCCACCTTTCTGATTTGCTACTGCTATAATACACATATCTTTTCCTCCTTAGTTTTACAGACAATATTCTGGATATCTTAATTTAACTGCTTCCCAAAAATATTTAGCATGATCACAACAGAAGATCTGCTCTACGGAATATTCTTTACATTCGTCAATCTTCGCTTCAGTATCTTCCATATCATTAACACTCGGTGTTCCATTGCAGTACAGATTAAACGCTAATCTTACTACCCGGATACTTCCGCTTGTCTGCCATCCCTGACAAAGACATTCTGTTTTAATACTTCCTGTCTTAAAATCATAAATACTGTTTATGTTTTTCCTTGTAGTTTCACTAATACCCAAACAATAAATCAGAGCCATATGGTATACATCCTGGCATCTGCATTTATCAAGGTTCTCAAAGAAAAAAGCTTCATGCTCTTTGTCTGCAAACTCTAATACCTCCATTGCACTTAGCGCTGTATTCCTCATTCCTATCACCTGACCCTTTCTACACTGGCATCATCTTTTTTATTTTCTCGTTTCTACTTCCATATAAATTCTGCCATACTTGCTTGTACCTTTATTGGTGTAAAAATCTGATATTTCCATGATTTCAATATCCTTAATCTGATATAATTTTTTTATCATTTCATGCATATCTTCTTTTTTCCCCATTAATCTAATCTTGACCATTTTCCCCCTTTCTTTTAGTTTGAAATTTTATAATTTTAAGTTTGAAAATTATGGTGATCTGATGAAACCGCTGATAACTTGAGTAAACTTCGCTGAAGATTTCTGACCTCGGTTTTTACTCAACTTTTACTCAATTTGTACTCAACTTATTGCGGTTTTCGATGATTTCCAACGATATTTGGAGATACTTTAGACTTTTTAGAAAAAAATATAGAAAAAAAGCCCAGAAAACCTTACAAACACTCCAGAAACATAGTGTTTATAAGGCTTTCCGAGCCTATAAATACTTAAATTTAATTAGACAATTAATCCTTACAGATTACTTACCCATCTGCTTTGCAACTTCTTCTGCAAAGTTCTCTTCTTTCTTTTCGATACCATCACCTGTCTCGTAACGTACGAAACCTTTAACAGTGATCTTAGCACCGTTTTCTTTAGCAACCTGCTCTACGTATTTAGCTACAGACTGTTTTCCGTCTTCAGCTTTAACGTATGTCTGGTCAAGAAGGCAGATTTCTTTAAGCTCTTTTTTGATACGTCCTGTAATCATTCCTTCGATAACCTTAGCCGGTTTCTGGGATTCTTTCGGATCGTTCTGGATCTGAGCCATAAGGATTTCTTTCTCATGCTCAATGTATTCTGCGCTTACTTCGCTATCGCTTGTGTACTGTGGTTTCAGAGCTGCAATCTGCATTGCTACGTTCTTAGCCATTTCTTTAACAGCATCGTTAACTACGTCTGTTTCAACGTCTACAAGAACACCGATCTTACCGCCCATATGTGTGTAGGAAGCAACGAAACCGTTCTCTTCTGTAACCTGAGCAAATCTTCTGATGTTCATGTTCTCGCCGATAACTGCGATCTGAGCTGCAAGAGCTTCTTTAACAGTCTTAGTTGTATCAAGTGCCCATGCTTCTGCAAGGAAAGCATCGATATCTGCTGCTGTTGTGTTCATAGCCTGAGCTGCTACATCTGCAACGTAGTTCTGGAATTTTTCATTCTTAGCTACGAAGTCTGTCTCAGCGTTAACTTCTACAACAACTGCTTTCTTTCCATCTTCGGAAACTAAAGTTTTGCAAAGACCTTCTGCTGCTACACGGCTTGCTTTCTTCTGTGCTGTAGCAAGACCTTTTTCGCGAAGGAATTCTACTGCTTTATCCATATCACCTTCTGTAGCTGTAAGAGCTTTCTTACAATCCATCATTCCGGCGCCAGTCATTTCTCTTAATTCTTTTACCTGTGCTGCTGTGATAGCCATTTCATTTTCCTCCTGAATAATATTCGTAAATCGCCCGGAGGGGCTTTTCCTTTTTCAATGACAGGAAAGCCTGTCGGCTTTCCTGTACTGGTTCAAAAAATTATTCTTCTGTAGCTGCGAACTCTTCAGATTCAGCTTCGATTTCACTGTCTACATCTGCAGTACCCTGTTTTGCTTCGATAACAGCGTCTGCCATTTTGGAAACGATTAATTTTACTGCACGGATTGCATCATCGTTACCAGGAATTACATAATCCAGTTCCTCCGGATCGCAGTTTGTATCGCAGATACCGATAAGCGGGATTCCTAATGTATGAGCTTCCTGTACGCAGATTCTTTCTTTCTTAGGATCTACGATGAAGATTGCATCCGGAAGTCTCTTCATTTCTTTGATACCGCCGATGTTTTTCTGTAATTTTGCAAGTTCTTTTTTCAGCTCAATAACTTCTTTCTTAGGAAGAACGTCAAATGTTCCATCAGCTTCCATAGCTTCGATTTCTTTCAGTCTTGCAATACGGCTCTGGATAGTTTTGAAGTTTGTAAGCATACCACCTAACCATCTCTCGTTTACATAGAACTGTCCGCAACGCTCTGCTTCTGTTTTGATAGCATCCTGAGCCTGTTTCTTTGTTCCTACGAATAAGATGCTTCCACCGTCTGCTACGATATCAGCGATTGCATTGTAAGCATCGTCAACCATACCTACAGACTGCTGTAAGTCGATAATGTAGATACCGTTTCTCTCTGTGTAGATGTATGGAGCCATTTTAGGGTTCCATCTTCTTGTCTGATGTCCGAAATGTACGCCTGCTTCTAAAAGCTGTTTCATTGAAATAACGCTCATGTTTGTTCTCCTTTTTGGTTAATTTCTTCCGCCCGGTTCTTTTTCCTGGGGACCCAGCCTCACACCGCAGGGCACCATCCGCGGGAATCTCCGAACGTGTATATTTTTGTATGCGCAATAGATGCGCATGACTCGCAACTTCTGTAGTATAGCATACAAAAACCCTCCATGTAAAGAGGGTTTTTTGCAAATTTTTTTATTATTTTTACAGTTTCTTCCAGGTTCTGATCTGCTTCTGACAAACTCAGTTTCCTGCACTTTACCGACACATGTTATAATGTCCATTATATCAGCGGACAATCAACCATGTATTCTTACAATTTTACTTATTTTGTGACAACACTTTCTTTTAATCTCTTTTCTTCTTCTGCAGTCAACTGTCGGCATTCGCCTTTTTTGAGATCATCCGGCAATGTCAATACTCCCATGGAAATTCGTTTCAGATAGACGACTTTCTTTCCTACTGCTTCTGTCATTCGCTTGACCTGATGGAATTTCCCCTCTTTGATCGTAAGCTGAATTTCTGATGACCATCCTGACGGGTACTGTTCCAGTTCTGTCTCTTCAACTTTTCTTGTACTGAGGATCTCCAGTTTTGCCGGCATTGTGGGATTTTTTTCTCCGATTTCCAGACCATCTGCGAAGCGCTGCACATCCTCTTTGGTCATACATCCGTCTGTAACCGCATAATAGGTCTTGTCCACATGTTTCTTTGGAGAAAGCAATTCATGCGCCAGTGCTCCGTCGTCTGTGATCAGAAGCAGTCCTTCCGTATCTTTGTCCAGTCTTCCCACCGGAAACAGGCCTTTTCTGTCTGATGCTACAAGTTCCATCACTGTTTTGTCCCGCTTATCTTCTGTGGCACTAACATACCCTGCCGGTTTGTGCAGAAGATAATAGACAAATTCCGGTGCCTGGGAAATTCTGTTTCCGTCCAGAACTACTTCATCCTCTTCACTGACCTTGATCTCCGATTTCTTTGCAGTCACACCGTTGACCTGGACTTTTCCTTTTTGAATAAATTTTTTTTACCTCACTTCTGGTTCCTGCTCCTGCATCTGCCAGGAACTTGTCCAGACGAACTGCTTTCTTCATTCTTCTTCCTCGCCAGTTTCTACTATTTTCTTTATAAATTCCGGCTCTTTCGCTTTCAGTACAGCAAACTCTATTCCGTTTAGCGATTCTCCGGCAGACTCTGTACTGTTCAGAGCCACTTTCACACTCACACCCGCCTCCGTTTCCAGCCATGCCGGACACTCCCATTCACGGATCAGGCTCTGGGCTAATTCTTCTTTCTGTTCAGGATCTGTGACATCCATTTCTTCTGCATTATATGTCACTGAATAATCGTACTGTTTCAGATTTTCTTTTTCCATAACAAAAGCATAACCTTTTTCTTTCAGGAAAACAAGTGTCCGCTTAAATGTCGGGAAAATATATCTTCCTACTTCTGCATAGGATTCCGGTGCAATATGCTCATCCATATCTGCATAGGAAGTAGCGTAAAGCTCCATCTGTCCACACGGGATTCCTATAAGTTCCTGCGGTGAGGCTTCTGCTATATCCTGTTTCAGGAGATCCAGCAGCTTCTGACTGTCAGATTTTTCCAATGTTACAGAGTACTGATCATCTAATTCATTTAAAGGATCTACTGTTATAAAAGACACTTTCTGTCTGTACTTTTCCAGAATATCATATTTATTATCTTTTAATGTTCCCTGCTCATAACATGCTTCCAGCAGTCTGCCAAGCTGCTCCGCTGTCACTATATATTGTCTGGTAATATCGAAACCGCTCTTCTTTTTAAACTGAACTCCTATTTCTGTTCCGCTGCACTCCTTACTGTTCTGATAAGACGCAATTTCTTTTAACACTTCATAGATTTTATCTGACATTCCTGCATCTGTCCATCTGCCATAATTTCCGCCCATAAAATAAAAGAGTCTGTCCAGTTTATATGAACCAGAACTCACTTCCATCTGCGGTTCATTCACACTCTCAGTTCCTATCCACTCCAGATTCAGACTGATTCCCTCAGTTTTTGCCATTGTCGGAATTCTTGTATCATATCCGATGGCATCTGTGTGTAATATCCAGGCACTGACAGCTACACATATTCCCAAAAGCAGAAGCTGCAGCTTATGTGCTGCCATTTTACGGAAATCCATTGCAAAAATAACCTGCAAAATTCCATAAAATACAACTGTCCCCAGCACAAGCCCGAATATCCACCAGCCAGTCCTGTTCTCTTCCGGTCCGATCAGCGCAAACATCGTTCCAATTGCCAGAGCAGCAGGGATTACGACCATAAACAAAAGGATTGGTTCCAGAAATCCGTAAACAAAAGATTTTCCTGTTTTCTCAGCTGGACGCTTTGTATATGCCAGATATGCACATACTGCCAGAACAATCAGAAGCAGTATCCCGCCCACTATAATGATCCAGAAATTCTTTTGTCCTGAATAAGTCCGCAATGCCACGGAAATAGATACAGGTGAAAGAAAAACAGATATCTTTTCTGCCATTCCCTCTTTAAGTCCCATATTCGTTCTGAAATACATCATTTCCAGCACCCATAAAAGAATGCCCAGTACCGGTCCGTAAAGGTAAACACAGCATAATGACAGAATACCTGCCAGAATATTTCCCGCAATTGCCAGTGCCAACACTGCTCCGAAATACAGCAGCAGATACATAAGCAAATGTTCCAGAAACATTTTCCCCGCTGCCGTGATCAGATGACTACCATGTCCTTTGCTGACTGCGATCGCCATTGTGATCAGTTCCATGATCACATATGGAACCAGATACAGCACCAGACCTCTGATTGCTTTTTCCCAAAAGAACCTGCTTCTTGTTACCGGAAGACTGTGATAAAAATCAATCTTATCTCTGGAAAAAAGATACCAGAATTCATTCAGGGCATTTACAACGGCCGCAAGCATTGTAACCAAAAAGCCTGGAACTATCAGATAGGAACAGATCATGACAAAAGTCATCCTGTGGATTTCATCCGTCTGATTTCCGATCAGCATCAGTTCTGCTACCGGAAATGCAGCCATAAACCCCAGTAACAACAGCACCAGAATCCAGGTACTGCCTTTTAAGCTGCTTCTTAATGATCTACCAGAAAATGTTTTTGACTTCATAGCCTGCCACCTCCGTTTCGCTGATAAATATCTCCTCCAGTGTCAATGGAATCACTTCGCAGAATATTGGATTCTGTGTCTGTACTTTCTGAAGTATTTCTTCTCTGGTTCCTCTTGCAGTAAGTATCAGAAGTGATCCCTGATGTTCTTTCTTTAAAACGTCCAATTCTTTCAAAAGTGCTTCTTCTTTTGTCTGATCCGGCAGTACACACTGGATCTTATGGATATGGAATTTCATGTCTTCCAGTTCTCTGGATAAAAGAATTCCTCCTTTGTGCAGGAATCCTACATGGTCACACACGTCCTCCAGTTCTCTCATATTATGAGATGCGATCACCGGGGTAAAATCCCGATTCATGATTTCAGACACAAACAGACTCTTTACTGCCTGACGCATGACCGGATCAAGTCCATCGAACGTTTCATCGCATAACAGATATTTTGTCCCTGCACTGATTCCCATAATGACCAGAAGCTGTTTCTTCATTCCCTTGCTGTAGGAACTGATCCTGCGTTTCTCATCCAGATGAAACTGGTCCATTAATTTACTGTAACGGTCAGTCATAAAGTCCGGATAATATTCTCTGTAGAAATCTTTCAGATCTGCTGCCGTATATCCCTGTGGAAAATATCCACCGTCTGAAATGTAAAATATCTGCTGTTTTATCTTTTCATTCTCATAGACCGGTTCCTGATCCACCAGGATTTCTCCTTCGTCCGGCTTTATCACTCCGGCAGCCATTCGAAGCAGCGTGCTCTTTCCTGCACCGTTGGTCCCTACCAGTCCGAAAATCTGGCGTTCACCGATTTCCATTAATACATGGTCAATGGCATGGATCTCTCCGAAAGCTTTACTGCAGTTTCTGATCTCTATCATGATTCGTCCTCCTTTTCAAAGATTTCCGCAAGCATTTTCTCCAGTTCCTCTCTATTGAATCCTGTGTTTCTGCCTTTCTGTATCAGTGCTGTGAATTCTTTTCGGTAGCTCTCTCTGTTTATCTTCTGTACCTGAGAGCTGTCTGCTACGAAATTTCCTCTGCCTTTTACAGGATAGATCAGTCCCAGTTTCTCCAGCTCCATATATGCACGCTGGATCGTGTTGGGATTGACGGACAGTTCTGTGGCAAGCTGCCTTACTGACGGCATCTGCGATCCCGGCGGCAGGACACCGTTCAGGATTAGGATCTGAAATTTATCTGTAACCTGTTCATAGATTGGACGCCTGTCCTGATAATCCAAAACAATCACTGATGGTTCCTCCTTTCTGTTACGTGTTTCATGATGTGTTGTTTTATTTTATGTGTGTACTTAGTGTATTAGTTGTATTGATACATTCATAATACAGAATCCTGTTGTATCTGTCAAGTACTTAATAGCTAAATACTTATTTGTCAAACAGATATTCTCTGTTTAATTCAGTAAAAGGTTATTTCCGAATCCTAATCAAACTGTTAGGTTTTACTCTTTCCAGTACATCTAAATTTCCGTATACTGATTATTTTCTTTTTGCCTTAACATAATCTTTTTTCTAATAACAAAGACACCTGCATGTGTACTGTCATTCCAC
>ENA-OQDC01000968-OQDC01000968.1-human-gut-metagenome-genome-assembly--contig:-NODE-968-length-16773-cov-3.475069_pt1 | contig 16773 bp, 15 predicted proteins | sample MGYA00242770_ERZ504601 | MGnify/ENA primary metagenome ERZ504601 (study PRJEB26092, sample SAMD00036305) | human gut metagenome | host: Homo sapiens | study: EMG produced TPA metagenomics assembly of...
CAATGTAGATATCGATGGCTATGCAGGAGCGTTTGTCGCATTATTTGTAATAATAGCAGGATTTAAAGCAGCTAAAGAAACGCTTTCGCCACTTCTTGGCCAGCCGCCATCAAAGGAATTTGTAAAGGAGCTGGAAAGATTAATATTAGAGGACGAACATATCATAGGTGTCCACGATTTAATCGTTCATAATTATGGACCGGGAAGAGTATTCGTATCAGTACACGCAGAAGTTCCGGCAGATATGGATATTCTTGTGGCACACGACTGTGTGGATATGGCAGAACGCCGCATAGAAAAACGAATGGGTTGTTTTATAAGCATACATATGGATCCTGTAATAACAGATGATGAGGTTATTAATGAACAGAAAGCGGTTGTTCAGGAGATAATTGATGATATATCACCGGATATAAGCATGCATGATTTCAGAACAATAAAAGGACCACATATAACTAATCTTATATTTGATGTGTTAGTTCCATTTGGATTTGATATGAAAGACGATGAGATAGTTAGCAGGATAAAAGATGCACTCCGCGATAAGCACGAGAACTGGAGAGCAGTAATACAGGTTGATAAGAAAATGTTCTGAAATTAATGATGGAGACTGGGATTATATCCAGCCTCCATCATATTGTATTATCTGTCCGGTAAGGTAGTTGTCGGAGTTTAAAATAAGCTTTGCAAGATTGGCAACTCCATAAGGTGAGCCAAGTGTTCCACAAGGAATTTCTTCTGCTAATTCTTGAAGCTCTTCAGGGCTTAAATGTCCATTCATCTCAGTGTCTATAGCTCCACAGGCTATTGCATTAACCTGTATGTTACTTGGCGCAAGTTCTTTAGCTAAAGCTTTGGTAAAAGAATTGATTGCCCCCTTGGTAGCAGAGTAGGCGACTTCACAGCTTGCACCATACAAGCCCCACACTGATGATATGTTGATGATTTTTCCACAATGACGTCTTAACATATCCTGCACTGCAAAATGGCAGCAGTTGTATACAGAATTTAGATTGACAGACATTATATTATTCCACATATCAGGTGTCATATCCTGAAATAGTCCTATAGATGCAATTCCTGCATTATTAATAAGAACATTTACTTTTCCATAAATGCTTATGGCAAGGTCAAACATTTCATTAACTGTTGAATAATTGCTGACGTCCCCGACAAAGGTTTCACACAATGCTCCCTTTTTAATAATTTCTTCTTTGACAAGTTCAAGCCTGCCAGCACTTTTGGAACAATTGATAATAAGTGCTGTATCAGGTGTTGCTAGGCTTAAAGCAATAGCTTTGCCAATTCCGCGTGAAGCACCGGTTACCACTATGACAGTGGATACATTAGTTTCCATAATAAATCCTCATTTCTATGAATGATTTTTGCACACATCAGCACTTATTGTGTCAGAATAATCTGATATTTAAACATAATAATGCAAATGTGAGCATATACTATATTTATCATTCTATATCAAAAAAATACATTGGACAAGCTTGACATTTAATGATTTGTGCATACTTACTAAATTTGTAAACACTTACAAAAAACTAAGAAAGTTATTCGACACGAATTGACAGATAATCAAGGAGTTATCCACAGATAAAAAGTATAGATTTGCTTAGAAAAATAGTTATACACCAAGTTATCCACATTATCCACAATTTGATATGGGATAAACACTGTGGATTATATTGTGGATAATAGAATAAATGTTTGTTCAATTATACAAAATTTAAAATTATTAAAAAAAATACCAGTATTAGTGCTTGACATTGAAATGCCAGTATTACAGGGGGTTCACGGCTCTTTGACTACTAAAATTAATAAAATATCTGTAAAATTGTGTGAACTTACTTGTCTAAATGTGAAATTGTGTTATAATAACATTATCAAAAGTCGTGAAGCACAATGAAGCACAATTGAATTGGCAACATTCCTTGATCAGGCAACACGATAATAAAGTGATAGAAGGAGTTGGACATCATGCGTTTTATTATTACAGGAAGAAATATTGATGTAACAGATGGTTTAAGATCAGCAGTGGAGGAAAAGTTAGGTAAGCTGGATAGAATTTTTTGCACCAGAGACAGAAGTCAATGTAACATTAAGTGTTGAGAAAGAAAGGCAGAAGATAGAAGTTACAATACCTGTTAAAGGTAACATTATAAGAAGTGAACAGGTAAGCAGTGATATGTATGTGTCTATAGATCTTGTTGAGGAAGTAATTGAGAGACAGTTAAAGAAGTATAAGAACAAGATTGTAGATAAGCATCATAATGAAGCCGCATTTGCCAAGGAATATGTAGAGAATGAATATGAGCCAACAGATGAGGTTAAGATTATAAGAACTAAGAGATTTGGTATCAAACCAATGGATCCTGAAGAGGCATGTGTCCAGATGGAATTATTAGGTCATAATTTCTATGTATTCTTCAACTCAGAGACAGAAGAAGTTAATGTTGTATACAAGAGAAAAGGCAATACATATGGTCTTATAGAGCCAGAACTTGACTAATTATAATGCAGCTGATTATGAATTATAGTTGATTTATATAATTATATTCAAGTCTTTATGGTGTGATTAATGAATTATATGTAATGTATTATATTAGATATAGTTGATGAATTTACATTAATTATAAGGTATAAGTTTATAGTAATTTAATTAATTAAAGATTATCTAAAAGAAGTGCAGTATCTTAGTATATCTGCACTTCTTTCTTGTTATGGGTGATGCTTGCCTAATTATATAAATGGTGATACAATTACAATAATTTCAGCTTTTCGTAGTGTGGAAAAGGTAAAGTAAGGAGAGTATGTAATGGGTTTAGTTCAGAAAATATTCGGAACACATAGTCAACATGAGTTAAAGAGAATTTATCCTATTGCTGATAAAGTAGAAAGCTATAGGGAAGAATATGGTAAGTTAAGCGATGAACAGCTTAAAGGAAAGACTAAAGAATTCAAGGAAAGATTATCTAAAGGCGAGACTTTGAATGATTTGCTTCCGGAAGCATATGCAACTGTAAGAGAAGCTGCCAAGAGAGTTCTTGGGATGGAACATTACAGAGTACAGATTATCGGTGGTATTATTCTTCATCAGGGACGTATTGCAGAGATGCGTACAGGTGAAGGTAAGACACTTGTATGTACACTTCCGGCATATCTTAATGCACTTGAAGAAAAGGGAGTATTAGTAGTTACAGTTAATGATTATCTTGCTAAGCGTGATGCTGAATGGATGGGACAGGTACACAATTTCCTTGGACTTTCAGTAGGTATAGTTCTTCACGATATGAAAGATGATGAAAGAAGAGCGGCATATGCAAGTGATATTACATATGTTACTAATAATGAACTTGGATTTGATTATCTTAGGGATAATATGGCTATATATAAGGAGCAGCTTGTACTCCGTGACCTTCATTACTGTATTATCGATGAGGTCGATTCAGTACTTATTGATGAGGCACGTACACCTCTTATTATTTCAGGACAGAGCGGCAAGTCAACTAAGTTATATGAACTTTGTGATGTACTTGCAAGACAGCTTGTAAAGGGTACTTACCATGGTGAACGTACTAAGATGCAGGTTATGATGCAGGAAGAGATAGAGGAAGATGGTGACTTTATCGTTAATGAGAAGGATAAGGTTGTTAATCTTACAGAACAGGGTGTCCATAAGGTTGAACAGTTCTTCCATATTGATAACTATGCTGATATTGAGAACCTTGAAATACAGCACAATGTAACACTTGCATTAAGAGCACATTATCTTATGTTCAGGGATAAGGATTATGTTGTCAAAGATGATGAAGTTCTTATTGTAGATGAATTTACAGGACGTATTATGCCAGGACGTCGTTATTCAGATGGTCTTCATCAGGCTATTGAAGCTAAGGAACACGTTAAGGTTAAGAGAGAGAGTAAGACACTTGCAACTATTACATTCCAGAATTTCTTTAATAAGTTTGATAAGAAAGCTGGTATGACAGGTACTGCTCTTACAGAAGAGAAGGAATTCAGGGGAATATACAATATGGACGTTGTAGAAGTCCCTACTAATAAGCCAATAGCAAGAATTGACCATAATGATGCTGTATTTAAGACTATGAAGGGCAAGTTCAATGCTGTTGTAGAAGAAGTTGTTGCGGCACACGAAAAAGGACAGCCTGTACTTGTTGGTACAATAACAATTGATACATCAGAACTTTTAAGTGAAATGCTTAGAAAAAGAGGAATACCTCATAATGTACTTAATGCCAAGTATCACGAGCTTGAGGCTCAGATTGTAGCCGATGCAGGTAAGCACGGAGCTGTAACAATAGCTACTAATATGGCAGGACGTGGTACTGATATTAAGCTTGATGAGGAAGCAAGAGCGGCAGGAGGACTTAAGATTATTGGTACAGAAAGACACGAGTCAAGACGAATTGATAATCAGTTAAGAGGTCGTGCAGGTCGTCAGGGTGACCCAGGTGAATCAAGATTTTATATATCTCTTGAAGATAATCTTATGAGATTATTCGCTCAGGAGACTCTTATGAATACATTTAACAGATTAGGTGTTGGTGAGAATGACCAGATTGAGCATAAGTTGTTAAGTAATGCTATTGAGACAGCACAGAAGAAGATTGAGACTAACAACTACGGAATAAGATTACATTTGCTTGAATATGATCAGGTAATGAATGAACAGAGAGAGATTATGTACGCCGAGAGAAAGAGAGTTCTTAATGGCGAGAGTATGCGTAACTCAATTATGAAGATGATAACTGATTTCGTTGAGGGCGTTGTTAATAGAAGTGTCAGCGAAGATAAGAGTGCTGATGAGTGGAATTATGATGAGATTAACGAGCTTTTACTTCCAACTATACCTATAGCACCAGTTGCGTATGATGAGAATATAAAGAACAAGAATGAACTTATTTATGCATTGAAAGAGAAAGCTGTTAAATTCTATGAAGATAAGGAAGCTTTATTCCCAGAACCAGAGACAATAAGAGAGATTGAACGAGTTGTTCTTCTTAAGGTTATTGATAGAAAATGGATGGATCATATTGATGATATGGATCAGCTTAAGCAGGGAATTGGACTTCAGGCATATGGACAGAAAGATCCTGTTGTACAGTATAAGATGATGGGATATGATATGTTTGATGAGATGACAAGAGCTATTACAGAAGATACTGTAAGACTTCTTATGCACATTCAGGTAGAAGAAAAAGTTGAAAGAGAGCAGGTAGCTAAGGTTACAGGCACTAATAAAGACGAAGGACCTTCTGTAAAAGGACCTGTAAGACGTACAGATAAGAAGATTTATCCTAATGACCTCTGCCCTTGTGGAAGTGGGAAGAAGTATAAGAATTGTTGTGGACGTCAGGCATAATGTCCGGGAAGTGATATAGTAATTTATAGATTATAATATTTGACGGATTGGGGCTGTCACACTATGCGAATATGACATTTTGTGGTATTATAATATGATGTAAGTGTTAATATATTATGTTAATATATTAAAAGAGTTAAGGCTTTGACACTTAATCATAATACTTGGAATGTTTAACATAGTGTGCAGCTCCTTTTTTAATATAGGACCTTAATATAGAATGGTGATTTGTAATTATATACGGATAGCAATGAGCCTGTGAACAAGAGCGTTAATAAGAGAATAAGTAAGTTAATAAAAGAGGTATATAGTGGTAGAATTAGATCAGTTTAAATATAGGATTTCAGGGTATGATGCACAGATTGAGAATATAAAACAGTCGCTCGACCTTGACAGTAAGAAGAAAAGAATAGAAGAACTGGAAGCAGATATGGAAGCACCCGGATTTTGGGACGATCCAGATAAATCCAATAAGGCTATGAAAGAGCTTAAGACTTTAAAGGACTCATTTGAAGGTTATAACAGCTTAAAGTCAGGGCTTGAGGATATTAATACACTTATTGAGATGGCAGATGAAATGCAGGACGACTCATTAATTTCTGAGATAGAAGATGAGATAACTGTATTTGAGGAGAAAATGGACTCAATAAGGACAGAGACACTTCTTTCAGGAGAATATGATAAATGTAATGCAATACTTACATTACATGCCGGAGCAGGCGGAACAGAGAGCTGTGACTGGTGTCAGATGCTTTTTAGAATGTATACGCGATGGGCAGAAAAGCACGGCTATTCAACGCAGACAATTGATTATCTTGAAGGCGATGAGGCTGGAATAAAGTCTGTTACTATAGAGATTTCAGGAGATAATGCATATGGACATCTTAAGTCAGAACATGGGGTTCACAGGCTTGTAAGAATATCTCCATTTAATGCGGCCGGAAAGAGACAGACATCGTTCGTATCGTGTGATGTAATGCCTGATATAGATGAGGATATTGATATACAGATTAATGATGATGATTTAAGAATTGATACATATCGTTCAAGTGGAGCGGGTGGACAGCATATCAACAAGACATCATCAGCAATCAGAATTACACATCTTCCAACAGGAATAGTTGTACAGTGCCAGAATGAGAGATCACAGCACCAGAATAAAGATAAGGCAATGCAGATGTTAAAGGCAAAGCTTTATATGATGAAGCAGGAAGAAAATGCACAGAAGTCATCAGATATAAGAGGTGATGTTAAAGATATTAATTTTGGCAATCAGATAAGAAGTTATGTATTACAGCCATACACAATGGTAAAAGATCATAGAACTAATAAAGATATTGGTAATGCAGCAAGTGTGTTAGATGGCAATATAGATCCATTTATTAACGCATATCTTAACTGGATATCGACAGGAAAGAAAGCTGATGAAGAATAATGAGATAATTAATTTATAATAACTATAAAATGCAGTGGCATTAAGAAAGGAGTAATTATGGCAGATTATATCAGACCGGTAGTATTTACACTTGGAGGTCAGAAGTTTGGAGTGGATATTAACCTCGTTCAGTCAATTGAAAGACAGGTAGATGTTGTTCCAGTTCCTAATGCTATGAAGTACATAAGTGGAATTGTTAATCTTAGAGGAGAAGTAATACCAGTAATGAGTCTTAAGAAGAAGTTCTCTATGGATGATACCGCTGAATCTAAGGGTAATAATACAGTTATCGTTAATCTTCCGGATATGAAGATAGCACTTGAGGTTGATGAGGTTCTTGAAATTGGTGAACTTAACGCAGAGAAGATTGTTGATATGCCAAGACTTGCTAAGAATGAGGAAACAGAATACCTTGACAGAGTTGCAAGTGTAGATGGTGATTTAGTTATTCTTCTTGATATTAACAAGATATTATCAGAGGATGAAGCACAGGGCGTTAGGGAATTTGCTGAACAGATGAGCAGGAACGACTAATACAGTAACTGTTAATTAAGTGTATAGCGAGAAGGAGTGTATATGGGTAATAGCAATGTATTTAAAAGAAATGCAGGTATTCTTATGGCAATCAGTTCGCTTCCATCACCTTATGGAATAGGAACATTAGGAAAAGATGCCTATGAGTTTGTGGATTTTGTAAGGGACAGCAATCATAAATACTGGCAGGTACTTCCGGTAGGACCAACAACATATGGTGACAGTCCTTATCAGCCATATTCGGCGTTTGCGGGTAATCCTTATTTTGTCGATCTGGATATGCTGATAGAAGAAGGACTTCTTCTTAAATCAGAGGTTATAGCAGTTGACTGGGGAGATGGAATAATACCGGTTGAGGTGTCAGAAGATGATGCGGTCAATAACCGATATCCAGTCAACCATGACGGCTATCTTGGTGATGACCGATATGTAAGTTATGAGAAAATGTATAATGAAAGATTTAATGTACTTAGAAAAGCATATGAGCGTTTTAAGGGAAAATGTGTTTCAGCAAAGCTTACCCTTGATAAGGGACTTCCACTTTACAAGCGTTTTGATAATTTTGTTAAGGATAATGCATATTGGCTTAAGGATTACGCAATGTTTATGTCTTTGAAAGAGCATTTTAACCAGAAAGCATGGGGAGAATGGGACAGGGACATTAAGTTCAGAGAACCAGAGGCTATGCAAAGATATGAGGACGAACTTTCTGATGATATAGGATTTTGGAATTTTATCCAGTATGAGTTCTATACACAGTGGGGTAAGTTCAAGGCATATGCTAATTCTAACGGAATTGAGATAATCGGCGATATACCTATATATATGGGCTACGACAGTGTTGATGTATGGGCCAATCAGGCAGAATTCCAACTTGATGAGAATCTCACACCGGTAAAGGTAGCAGGAGTTCCACCAGATGCATTTTCAGATATGGGTCAGAAGTGGGGCAATCCATTATATGACTGGGCTAAGATGGAGAACAGTGATTTTGGATGGTGGAGAATGAGAATGGCTAATTCTGCACGCCTGTATGATGTTATAAGAATAGACCATTTTCTTGGTATTATTAAATATTATACTATTCCATATGAAATGCCTGATGCAAGACAGGGCTCATATGAGCTGGGGCCAGGGCAGAAGCTTCTTGATGCTATTAATGAATCAATTGGCAATAAGAAGATAATAGCAGAGGATCTTGGAGTATGTATGCCGGAGGTTGACCAGATATTAAAGGATAATAATTATCCGGGAATGAAGGTGCTTGAATTCGCATTTGGTGGCGACAGAAAGAATCCACATCTTCCATATAATTACACTAATAATTGTGTATGCTACGGTGGAACACACGACAATGAAACACTTCTTGGATTTTTTAATGACAGAAATGATGGCGAGTTAGGTTATGCATTTGATTATCTTGATACAAGGGATAAGTACAGAATGGTAGATATGGTGTTCAGAGCTGCATATTCAAGTGTTGCTGTGCTTACAATATTTGCTGTTCAAGATATATTAAAGCTTGATAATTCAGCAAGAATGAACTTCCCATCAAGCTTTGGTAATAACTGGAAATGGCGTATGCAGAAAGGGCAGCTTAACTGGGATCATCTTAATGCAATGAGATATCTGGCAAGTGTATTCGACAGAGAAAGAAACTGATGTGGTACTAAGGTACTATTTACAATTAAAAGTAAAATGTATATAGTCTACTTCATAAGTTAATATTTTAGCAAAGCAGTTGAAAAGCTGTGACGCAAAGCCAAAGGGTCCTCACCTTTATAGCAGTATTTATATGGCAGCCTGGTAACACCAGCAGGAATATTAATATTGCTTATGTTAAGGAAAGACAGCCGGTTGCACTGTTTATTCATTGAGTTATTATAATGGTTTAATTAACATTTGCCTGTAATATTATTAGCGTGGCTGATGTTAGTAAGGTCTGTTTGATATATTATGAAGTATACATTTAAAGCATCCGGTAACGGGTGCTTTTTGTTTTGCGTTTAATATCTGGTAAAGATGATGCATAAGCATTATTTTTATATACTAACCCTCGCATTCCTCTCCCGTTGTGCGAGGGTTATTTTTATTGTAACAGGAAATTCTTATAGAATTTCCTGTTACAATAAAGGCACTATGTGCTGGTGATGCACACTCGCGTGAAGATGCAATTTGGTGCAAGCGACCACGCTCGGCGCGGGAATGTGCAAAGCACATTCTTTTTTGTAATAGAAAATCTCTTGCAATTAAGTGTAATTTATGATACCATTCTTTGTGCGTAGCACAATTGTCTTTCTGAGATGAACAATTTGCTGCAGCAGGACTATATATATAAGGAGAAGTATGAAAGAGAATATTAAGTATTATGTTGTTAAGCAGAAAGCTCTTCCAGAGGTACTGTTGAAGGTAGCAGAAGCTAACAGACTTATAGAAAATCAGAATATCTCCATAGCAGATGCGACAGAAAAAGTGGGAATAAGCAGAAGCTCTTATTATAAGTATAAAGATGATATATTTCCATTCAGGGACAATTCTAAAGGTAAGACAATAACATTTGTATTATCAATGGAAGATGAACCGGGGCTTTTATCAGTTGTGCTTAAGAAAGTTGCAGAATTTAAGGCAAATATACTTACAATTCACCAGACGATTCCTGTTAATGGCATTGCTTCTCTTACGCTTAGTGTTGAGATACTTCCAACGACAGGTGATGCTTCTATGATGATAGAAGAGATTGAACAGCTTAACGGAGTAAGATATTTAAAGATATTAAGCAGTGATGCGTCACTTTAATATATTGGTGGGGAACTGATATATTAGTGAACATATTAGTTTCTTGAACCTGCATAATGAAGAACAATAAGATTAAATGGAGGATAATATGGCGAAGATAGCAGTTTTAGGTTATGGTACTGTTGGATCAGGTGTTGTAGAGATACTTGATGCGAACGCAGAGTCGATATCAAAAAAAGGCAGGCCAGCCTATTGAGGTAAAGAGTGTGTTAGATTTAAGAGATTTCCCTGGTGATCCAATTCAGGAAAAGATTGTACACGATATAGACCTTGTTATTAATGATGATGAGATAGATGTAGTAGTAGAAGTTATGGGTGGTGTTGAACCGGCATTTACATTTGTTAAGAGAGCACTTGAAGCTGGGAAGAGTGTCTGTACATCTAACAAGGCGCTTGTTGCGGCACACGGAGCAGAGCTTCTTGCTATGGCTAAGGAACGCAGCCTTAACTTTATGTTCGAGGCATCAGTAGGCGGTGGAATTCCTATTATCAGACCACTTAATCAGGCACTTACAGCAGATGAGATAACTAAGATTACAGGTATTATGAATGGAACAACTAATTACATTCTTACAAAGATGAGTAATGATGGAAGTTCTTATGAAGAAGTGTTAAAGGAAGCACAGGCATTAGGTTATGCTGAAAGAAATCCGGAGGCAGACGTTGAAGGATATGATGCCTGTAGAAAGATAGCTATTCTTACTTCTTTAGCAGATGGCAGGACGGTTAATTTTGAGGAGATAACAACAGAGGGAATTACTAAGATTTCCAATGAAGATTTTGCATATGCCAGAAAACTTAATAGCGTTATAAAGCTTTTGGCAACAAGTTACAGAAAAGACGGAAAGGTATATGCTATTACAGCACCATTCCTTATTGATACAACACATCCGCTCTACAATGTAAATGGAGTTCTTAACGGAATATATGTTAATGGTAATATGGTAGGCGATGTTATGTTCTTTGGTGCTGGTGCAGGAAAGCTTCCAACAGCAAGTGCTGTAGTTGGAGATATAATAGATTGTGTTAAACATAAGGGAACTAATGTCTGTGTAATCTGGGATGATGAAAAGCTCGAACTTGCACCTACCAGAGATGAAGTCAGAAGCTTCTTTGTAAGAGTTAAAGGTAATGCTTCTGATACAGCTATGGTTAAAGAACAGTTCGGTGATGTAGAGATTATCACAGTTGATGGTCTTGATAATGAATTCGGCTTTATAACCGACAAGATGACAGAAGAAGCATTTGATAAAGCAGCAGCTAATGTAGATATGATTTCAAGAATAAGAATAGACGATACAAAGCTTCAGTGATATCAATGGGTGTTAATATAGTCAGATGATAGATATATGAAAGTGCTGAATATATAAGAGTGCTAAAAGTATGAGAGTGCTGAATATATAAGAATGCCGAGATATTTAGAGTATAAATACTAAACAATTAAGATATAATTATAAGGGAGAATTAGTAATGGTTAAATGTAGTTAAATTCGGTGGAAGTTCACTTGCAAGTGCAGATCAGTTTAAGAAGGTTGGTAACATAATAAGAGCTGAGGAAATGCAGAAGATATGTAGTTCCATCTGCACCAGGAAAGAGATTTTTAGAGGACACCAAAGTAACAGATATGCTCTATAAGTGTTATGCAGAGGCAGAAGCTGGAAAGAATTTTGACAAGCAGTTAAAGGCTATTGAAGAAAGATACAATGAGATTATTAAAGGACTTGGCTTAAAACTTTCATTAAAGGAACAGTTTGAAACTATCAAGAAGAACTTTGAAAGTAAGGCGGGCAAGGACTATGCGGCTTCAAGGGGTGAATACCTCAATGGTATAATAATGGCTAATTATCTTGGTTATGAGTTTATAGATGCAGCAAGTGTTATCTGCTTTGACCCAGAAGGAGAATTTGATGGTGAGAAGACTAACAAAGTTATGGCTGACAGATTAGCTAATGTTGAGAAAGCTGTAATTCCAGGCTTCTATGGTGCTATGCCTAACGGAGAAGTTAAGACATTCTCAAGAGGTGGTTCAGATGTTACAGGTTCTATTGTTGCAAGGGCAATAAAGGCTGATGTATACGAGAACTGGACAGATGTATCAGGATTTCTTGCAGCAGACCCAAGAATAGTGGACAATCCAAGATCAATTGAAGTTATTACATACAAGGAATTAAGAGAACTTTCTTATATGGGTGCTACAGTTCTTCACGAATCAGCAATATTCCCGGTAAGAAAGGAAGGAATTCCAATCAATATCCGTAATACTAATGCACCACAGGATAAGGGTACAATGATTGTTGAGACAACTTGTAACAAGCCAGACTGCATAATTACAGGTATTGCAGGTAAGAAAGGTTTTGTATCAATCACAATTGATAAGGATATGATGAACTCGGAGATAGGATTTGGACGTAAGGTGCTTCAGGTGTTCGAGGACAATGGAATATCATTTGAGCATATGCCATCAGGAATTGATACAATGACTGTATTTGTACATCAGGATGAATTTGTTGAGAAGGAACAGAAGGTTCTTGCACAGCTACACAGAGCAGTTAATCCAGATAGCATTGAACTTGAATCAGATCTTTCGCTTATTGCTGTTGTTGGACGTGGTATGAGAAATAACTCAGGTCTTGCAGCTAATATATTCTCGGCTCTTGCAAAGGCAAAGATTAACATTAAGATGATTGATCAGGGCTCTAGTGAACTTAATATTATTATTGGTGTAAGAAACAGATACTTTGAAGATGCTATTAAGACTATTTATGATGTATTTGTTCCTAATAACAAATAATAAAAAAACATAATATAAGGGGGTTTTACATATGAAGGAAGCAAAGAATGAATTAATGCAGTTTGTTGCAGGCATAATAATGCTTGTTGTAGGCTTGTATATATTCTCTCAGAAGGTAATTGTATTTTCAGGCTTTTTCTCATTCGGTGGAGGAAGATTTTCTTCCGGTTTAATAGTTGTGCCATTGATAATAGGCATAGTATGGATGTTTGTCAGCGGTGCGAATTTCGCCTCAAAGGTATTTACAGTATTAGCGGCGATTATAATAATTGCATCAGTTGTTATGACAACTAATATACATTTAAGTGCAATGACACTCTATGACTGGATACTTATACTTGTTCTTATATTCGGCGGTGCCGGACTTGTTGGAAAAGTGCTTTTTGCTGGCAATTTCTCAGATGACAAAGGCAGAAAAGGCGGAAATAAGAAAGCTGATGATGTTTCATCAAGCGTAAAGAATATTGATGATGAGCTTGAGCAGTTAAAAAAGAACATAAAGTAAATACAGGCTCACAACCAATATTGGTGGAATGATAAATATTTATTAAGGGATAATATATTTACAATAAAAAATGCCTCAAACGGCATAAAACAGCACCATATAAGCTGTATCTTAAATCATACTGTATACACGGTATAATAAGATATTGCTTATATGGTGCTTTTTCATTTAAGGCTTACAATTTAATGTGGCTTGATAATAGATTGCTCAATTGGTATAATTAATCGTTAGATAATTATTATAAATATATAGTTGAATGGAGTTTAATAATGGATATTATTAAGAAAATTGCGGAAGAACTTGAAGTTAAGACATCACAGGTAGATGCAGCAGTCAAGCTTATTGATGAGGGCTGCACAATACCATTTATTGCAAGATACCGAAAGGAAGTTACGGGTGCATTGAACGATGAACAGCTCCGTGCTCTTGATGACAGACTTAAATATCTTCGTAATCTTGAGGATAGAAAGACACAGGTTATAGCAAGTATAGAGGAGCAAGGAAAGCTCACGGAGGAGTTAAAGGAACAGATTATAAAGGCTGAAACTATGGTTTTAGTCGAGGATTTATATAGACCATATAAGCAGAAGAGAAGAACAAGAGCAACTATTGCCAAGGAAAAAGGTCTTGAGCCATTAGCAGCTTATATTAAAGAACAGAATGCTGTTAAAGATATATTAACAGAAGCTGCTAAGTATATATCTGATGAAGAAGGTAAGGAAGTAAATTCGGCAGATGAAGCTGTTGCAGGAGCACTTGATATAATTGCAGAGCAGATATCAGATGTCGCTGATTACAGGACATATATAAGAGATATAACATTTAAAGAGGGCAAGCTTGTAGTAACTGCCAAGGACGAAAATGCAGACTCGGTATATGAGAATTACTATGATTACAATGAAGCTATAGCCTCTATTCCAGGACACAGAATACTTGCTATCAACAGAGGAGAGAGCGAGAAGTTCTTAACAGTAAAGGTCGAAGCACCTAAGGACAGAATATTAAGATATCTTGCCAAGCAGGAGATAACAGCAGATAATGAATTTACAACACCATATCTTACAGCATGTATAGAAGACTCTTACGACAGACTTATTGCACCAGCAATAGAAAGAGAGATAAGAAGCACATTGACAGATAATGCACAGGACGGGGCTATCAAGGTGTTCGGAAAGAACTTAGAGCAGCTTTTATTGCAGCCACCAATAGCAGGCAAGGTTGTGTTAGGCTGGGATCCGGGCTTTAGAAATGGCTGTAAACTTGCTATAGTTGATGCCACAGGAAAGGTGCTTGCAACTAAGGTTGTATATCCAACAGAGCCATTTAACAAGGTTGAGGAGACTAAGAAAATAGTAGCAGACCTTATTAAGAAATATGGTGTTACACTTATATCTTGTGGAAATGGTACTGCTTCAAGAGAGTCAGAACAGATAATCTCAGATATGATAAAGGAATATAATCTTGCAGGCGTAGATTATGTTATAACTAATGAGGCAGGAGCATCTGTATATTCGGCAAGTAAGCTTGCTACAGAAGAATTCCCTGACTTTGATGTGAACCAAAGAAGTGCCGTATCAATAGCAAGAAGAGTGCAGGATCCACTTGCAGAGCTTGTTAAAATTGATCCTAAATCAATAGGTGTAGGACAGTATCAGCACGATATGAACCAGAAGAAGTTAAGTGAGACGCTTGGCGGAGTAGTTGAAGACAGCGTTAATAAGGTTGGTGTAGATCTTAATACAGCTTCAGCTTCACTTCTTGAATACATTTCTGGAATATCTAAGTCAGTTGCCAAGAACATAATTGATTACAGGGAAACTAACGGAAGATTCACTAACAGAAAGCAACTTTTAAAGGTTGCCAAGTTAGGACCTAAGGCATTTGAACAGTGTGCAGGATTTATGAGAATAACAGGCGGTGATAATCCTTTTGATGCAACAAGCGTTCACCCAGAAAGCTATGAAGCTGCTGCTAAGCTTTTAAAGGTTATGGGCTATGATATTAACCAGATAAGCTCAGGAGAACTTATCGGTCTTAAATCAAGAATTGAAGATATGAGTAAGCTTGCAGATGAACTTGGAATAGGAACTATGACATTAGAGGATATCGTTAAAGAGCTTGAAAAGCCGGGAAGAGATCCAAGAGATGAAATGCCAAAGCCAATACTTAGAAAAGATGTTCTTGATATGAAAGATCTTACACCGGGTATGATACTTAAAGGTACAGTAAGAAATGTTATAGATTTCGGTGCATTTGTCGATATCGGAGTACATCAGGACGGACTTGTACATATTTCACAGATGAGCGCAGAAAGAAGAATTGAACACCCTCTTGATATCGTGAGCGTTGGAGATATTGTAGATGTCAGGGTTATAGATGTTGATACTAACAAGGGTAGAATATCATTATCTATGATTTTAGATGAAAAGGAAGCTGCCAATAGAAGCTATAAGAACAATTCAGACAAGAATGGCGACAAGAAGAATAATAAGAATAATGGCAGCAGGAATAATAAAAATAATGCTGGCAGAAAGTCATCTAAACAGCAGGGGCTTAATTTAAGAGGCCTTGAGAAGTTTATGCACTAATTATCCTGCACTGACAGCAAAGAAAGTATACAGAAAGCCGTAAACAGGCTTATAGGCAGGTTGAAATTTAAGATGATTGGAATGCGTTTTGTTAAGGAGAAGGTGTATGGCTGATAATATTATGAATGATAATGCAAAAGATAATAATGCAGACAATAATGTAATAGAATTTGACAGCAAGGTCACAGAAAAGGATTTACTTAGATTTAAGTTTTATCATAAGTATCACACAATATCAGGTATGGCAGAGATAATGCTGGCCCTGATAATGATAGTTCTCTGTGTTATATCAATAGGCAGGGTTAACGCTTCATATTCACTTATGGTAGGTGTGTTTGGTGTATTCTTTCTTGTGTTCCCATCGGTTGATATGAAGCACAGGGCTAAAAGACAGATGGAAAAGGTTGTTACATTTAAGGAGCAGGTGCATTATAGAATAGATAATAAAGGCATAACTGTGAGTCTTAATGATGTAACAGAAACACTTGGCTGGGACAAGATTTACAAGATTAAATTTGATGGTGCTAATATCGATGTTTATATGACAACAGTCAATGCCAATATTATTCCTGTAAGGGATTTTAACGGCAGGGCAGATGAGTTTATAAGAATGGCACAGCAACATCTTAAGCCATTCCAGATAAAAGTTGATGTTAAGAAAATGAATAAAGCAGCATAAAAGGAATTAAATATGATAATAGAGACATTTGATTCAAAGCAGACATATG
>ENA-OQDC01000969-OQDC01000969.1-human-gut-metagenome-genome-assembly--contig:-NODE-969-length-16758-cov-5.998918_pt1 | contig 16758 bp, 17 predicted proteins | sample MGYA00242770_ERZ504601 | MGnify/ENA primary metagenome ERZ504601 (study PRJEB26092, sample SAMD00036305) | human gut metagenome | host: Homo sapiens | study: EMG produced TPA metagenomics assembly of...
TCTTCTTGAAGACACCGACCAGTTCCTTCAGGTCATCAGCAGTCAGGTCAACGTCGTTCTTGACGCCCTTGGCTTCCTTCATCTTGTCGATCTCGACCTCGAACAGGCTCTTCGGGACCATCATAACGACGTCCGCGAACATCTGCACAAAGCGGCGGTAGCAGTCGTATGCAAAACGGGCGTTGCCGGTCTTCTTTGCCAGACCTTCAACAGCCTCGTCGTTCAGGCCCAGGTTCAGGATGGTGTCCATCATGCCGGGCATGGACTGACGTGCGCCGGAACGGACGGAGACCAGCAGGGGGTTCTGGTTATCGCCGAACTTCTTGCCGGTGATCTCTTCCAGACCCTTGAGGTGCTCAAAGATATCAGCAGTGATCTCGTCATTGATCTGACGGCCGTCTGCATAATACTGGGTGCAGGCGTCGGTGGTGATGGTGAAACCCTGCGGCACCGGCATACCGGCTGCGGTCATTTCTGCCAGACCAGCACCCTTGCCGCCCAGAGTATTCTTCATGGTGACTTTGTCGCCGCCGAAAGCATCATTGCCTTCGCTGAAGTAGTACAGATACTTTTTGCTCATGCGTTGTTTACCTCCCATTCGTGACTGCAGCACAGCCGCACCGCAGTCTCATCGTTTGCCTTGTCTTAAAAACTCGACCGATGAACATTGTTTGTGAATGCTAAACTATTATACCAGAAAATCCATTCCTTTCCACCATGCAAAATCCCGAATTTGTCTGTTATTTTTTATGCAAATCCCTTGAAATTTGCCAAGTTTTAAGGTAGTATAGAATGGGAGAAAGTTCGAGAGGTTTTTCGTTTTCTGATGCGGATTATCCGTCTGTTGGATACAACTTTCTATCCCTGTAATTTCAGCTTTTTCTTTTTTGTCGGCGCAAAGCTTCTGTTGTATCCATCTTTGGATATGGATGCATCATTTTTCCGGGTCGGGCCTTATCATCCACCCGCCGGGAGCCGCCGTGCCGGAAGGGAGATCTATCGTATGGAAAATTCTGTTTCTTCTGCTGCGCTGAATGCAGCGCGTGAGCAGCTGGATGCCGCCGAAGCCGCCCGCGAGGTCATTCTGCTGCAGCACATCGCAAACGGCGTGATCATCGACAGCCGCACCGTGCAGATCGCACCGGACGTGGTCATCGCCCCGGGTGCCGTCATTCTGGCCGGTACCATCCTGCGCGGCAGAACGGTCATCGGTGCGGGCTGCATCATCGGCCCCAACACCCTCATTGAGGACAGCATCGTAGACGAGGGCAGCACCGTCAACGCCAGTCAGGTATACAGCAGCCACATCGGCCCTCACAACAACATCGGCCCCTTCACCCATGTGCGGGTGAACACCGTCACCGACTACGGCGTGCATCTGGGTGCCTATGTAGAAACCAAGAACTCCAACTTTGCCCGGGGCAACACGGTGAGCCACCTGACCTACATCGGCGACAGCGATGTGGGCAAGTACTGCAACTTCGGCTGCGGCACCGTCACCTGCAACTACGACGGCAAGGATAAGTTCCGCACTACGATCGGCGATTACTGCTTCATCGGCTGCAACACGAACCTTGTGGCCCCCGTGAAGGTGGGCGATGGTGCCTACACCGCCGCCGGCAGCACCATCACCAAAGACGTGCCCGCGCAGGCGCTGGGCATCGCCCGGGAGCGCCAGACCAATCTGGAGGGCTGGGCAGAGCCCAAGATGGAAGCCTACATTGCCAAGAAAAAGAAGCTGGAAGACGAGCAGAGCAAGTAAGCTGTCCGTTTTTCGCGTACAGACCGCTGCACAGGATGGCCCTGCGCGGCGGTTTTTGTTTGCAGGTGCATCTTTTTCGCTTATAATGTATATCTTTTTGCACGCGCGTATGTTATACTTAGGACTTGCATCGGACAATTTATCACAAAAAGGAAAATATAACACTCATGAATACAAATGACATCTGGCTGATCGCCGGTCTTGGCAACCCGGAAACAAAATACGACGGCACCCGCCACAATGCGGGCTATGCCGCGCTGGACTATCTGGCCGACAAGTGGGGCATTTCGGTCAGCAAAACCAAATTTGAAGGCCTGTGGGGTCAGGGCGAAGTGGACGGCCACAAGGTGGTGCTGCTCAAGCCCCTGACCTACATGAACCTTTCGGGCGACTCCATCGCCCCCACGGCGGGCTTTTTCAAGATTCCTGCCGACCACGTCATCGTTCTGTGCGACGATATCACCCAGAGCCCCGGCAAGCTGCGCATCCGGCCCTCCGGCTCCGCAGGCGGACATAACGGCCTGAAGAGCATCATCGCCCGCTTGGGCGGGGAGAACTTCCCCCGCATCCGCATCGGCGTGGGTGCCAAGCCCCACCCGGACTACGACCTTGCCGCGTGGGTGCTGGGCAAGTTCCCGGCAGAGGATGCCAAGGCTCTGAGCGGCCGCTACCCTGATCTGGAAGCCGCCGCAAAGCTCATCATGGACGGCAAGCTGAGTCTGGCACAGAGCAAATATAACGGGTAAAGCGGAACGAACCCTCTCAGTCGCCTAACGGCGACAGCTCCCCCGAGAGGGGAGCTTTTCCGCATCACCCCATAAACTTTCCCTTAAATGATAAACGAAATCTCTTTGTCAAAAGCTCCCCCTTTCGGGGGAGCTGGCATCGCGCCAGCGATGACTGAGAGGGTTTCGAGAAAGGAGGTTTTTTCCATGTACGAAGCCTTACTCAAGGCCACACCGGAATATCAGAAGGTCGCCGCCAGCTTTGCAAAGCCCGGCCCGGCAGCGCTGTTCGGTCTGCCGCCCGCAGGCCGTGCCCTGCTGTACGCCGCGCTGCAAAAAGACCTTGGCCGGGTGCTGTGCATCGTGACCCCCGGCGAGGCCGAGGCCACCCACTTTGCGGACGACCTCAAGGCGTTGGGCCTTTCTGCCGCCGTGTTCCCGCCCCGGGACTTCATGCTGCGGCCAGTGGAGGGCGCGGGCCGCGAGTACGAGTACCGCCGCCTTTCGGTGCTAGGCTCTCTTGCAGGCGGGCGGCTGAACGCGGTCTGCGTGCCCGCCGAAGCGCTGTTGCAGTACACCGTGCCCCGGGATGAATTTTTAAAGAACACTCTTACCCTCAAACCCGGCATGGTGTACAACCGCGAGGGTCTTGTGGCCCGGCTGTTCGCCGCCGGGTATGTGCGGCGCAGTCAGGTGGACGGCCCGGGACAGTTCAGTGTGCGCGGCGATATCGTGGATATCTATGCGCCGGATATGCGCCAGCCCGCCCGCGTGGAATACTGGGACGATGAGATCGATTCCATTTCCTCCTTCGACCTGCTCACTCAGCGGCGGGACAGCGCACTGGACAAAATTTACCTTTCCCCTGCCCGCGAGGTGCTGTTCGGCGATACCGCCGAGACTGCCGAGGCCCTGCGTTCCGCCATCAAAAAGGCGCGCGGCCGGCACCGCACCGCACTGGAAAAGGCCACGGAAGCCGACCTTGCTCAGCTGGACTCCGGCCTGATGCCGGAAGCCATGGATAAATACTACGGCCTGCGCTATCCGAGCCCGGCCACCCTGCTGGATCATCTGGACACACCGCTGTTCATTCTGGACGAGGTGGGCGGCATCCGGGACGCCCAGAAGGCCACCGAGTTTCGCCGCAGCGAGGAACTGACCGGCCTGCTGGAGGAGGGCGTGCTCTGCCCCGGGCTGGATGTGCTCTACCAGACCATGGACGACCTTGCCGCTGCCGCCCAGAAGCAGAGCACCCTGCTGTGCGAGAACTTCCTGCGCGGCATGAACGAATTTAAGCTGAAAGATCTTATCAACACTGAGGCCTTTGCCGCCCCCAACTGGAACGGCGACCTTGCATCCCTGCGGGAGGATCTGGAACCCCCTCATTGCGCAGGGCTATGCCGTCACCCTCTTCTCCGGCACCCCCAAGGGTGCCGCCGCCCTCACCCGCGACCTTGCCGACAAGGGCTACTCCGTGAGCATGAGCCGGGATGTGCGGCCCACAAAAGGCATCGTACAGGTGCTGCCGGGCCATCTGACCGCCGGGTGCACCTTTCCGTTTGCCCATGCGGCAGTGCTGTCCAGCCGCAGGCACGGTCTGGAGGAAGAGACCTCCGCCGAGACCAAAAAGCGCAAAAGACAAGAACGCCTTTCCAGCCTTTCGGACATCAAGCCCGGGGACTATGTGGTGCACCAGAGCCACGGCATCGGCATGTATGCGGGCATCCAGCGGCTGGAAGTGCAGGGTGCCACGAAAGATTACCTGAAGGTGCAGTACTCCGGCTCGGACGTGCTGTATGTACCGGTGACCCAGCTGGACCTGCTCAGCCGCTACACCGCCCCCGGCGACGAGGAAAAGGTAAAGCTGGCAAAGCTGGGCGGTGCCGAGTGGCAACGCACCCGCGCCAAGGTAAAAAAAGCCACCGAGGAGATGGCGCAGGAACTGATCGAGCTCTACGCCCGCCGCCGTCAGGCCACGGGCTACGCCTTCCCGCCGGACGGCGACTGGCAGCGGGACTTTGAGACCCGCTTTGACTACGACGAGACAGACGACCAGCTGAACGCCACCGCCGAGATCAAGCAGGACATGGAAAAGGGCTGGCCCATGGACCGCCTGCTGTGCGGCGACGTGGGCGTGGGCAAGACCGAAGTGGCCCTGCGCGCCGCCTTCAAGTGCGTGATGGGCGGCAAACAGTGCGCCATCCTTGCCCCCACCACCCTGCTGGCGTGGCAGCACTACAACACCATTCTTTCCCGCATGGAAGCCTTCCCCGTAAAGGTGGAGATGATGTCCCGCTTCCGCACCGCAAAACAGCAGAAGGAGACCCTCCGGGGCCTGCAGTCGGGCAGTGTGGACATCGTGGTGGGCACCCACCGGCTGCTGTCCAAGGACGTGAAGTTCCACGACCTCGGCCTTGTCATCATCGACGAGGAGCAGCGCTTCGGTGTGAAGCACAAGGAAAAGCTCAAGGAGAACTTCATCGGGGTGGACATGCTCACCCTTTCGGCTACCCCCATCCCCCGCACGCTGAACATGGCCATGAGCGGAATCCGGGACCTTTCCACCATCGAGCAGCCGCCCATCGAGCGGCAGCCCGTGGAGACCTTTGTGCTGGAATACAACGACGTGATCCTTGCCGAAGCCATGAAGAAGGAGCTTGCCCGGGGCGGGCAGGTGTACTACCTGCACAACCGGGTGGACAACATCGAAGCCTGCGCCGCCCATGTGAGCAAGCTGGTGCCCGGCGCACGCATCGGCATTGCCCACGGCAAGATGACCGAGGAAGAGCTGAACCCCGTGTGGCAGCATCTGCTGAACGGCGAGATCGATATTCTGGTGTGCACCACCCTCATCGAGACCGGCATCGACGTGCGCAACTGCAACACCCTCATCATCGAGGACGCTGACCGCATGGGCCTTGCCCAGCTGTACCAGATAAGAGGCCGGGTGGGCCGCTCCGGCCGCAAGGCCTATGCCTACTTCACCTTCCGGCGGGACAAGACCCTGACCGACATCGCCCAGAAGCGGCTCTCCGCCATCCGGGAGTTCACGGCCTTCGGTTCCGGCTTCCGCATCGCCATGCGGGATCTGCAAATTCGCGGTGCAGGCAGTCTTCTGGGCCACAGCCAGCACGGCCACATGGAGGCCGTGGGCTACGACCTCTACGTGAAGATGCTGGGGCAGGCCATCGCCCGGGCCAAGGGCGAACCTGTCCGGCGGGACAAGAGCGAATGCCTTGTGGATCTGCGGGTGGATGCCTTCATCCCGGAGAAATATATCGCAGACGGCCCGGGCCGCATTGAAGCTTATAAGCGCATTGCCGCCATCCAGACGGCAGAGGATGCCGCCGATGTGCTGGACGAGCTCATCGACCGCTACGGCGACCCGCCGCCCTCGGTGAGCGATCTGGTGAACGTGTCGCTGGTGCGCGTGCAGGCCAGCGCTGTGGGCGTGACCGAAGTGACCCAGAAAAAGGACACCCTCACCCTGCAGCTGGAAAGTCTGGATCTGCCCATGATCCGGGGCCTGCTGGTGGCTTTCAACGGCCGCGTCACCGCCGGTGCAGGCAACCGGCCCTATCTTTCTGTCACCCTGCAGCCCGACGAAAAGCCGCTGGAGCTGCTGCAGAGCATCCTCAAGGCGATGGCAGAGATCCTGAATGGCGGAGAAAAAGCAAAAGACAGCAAATGATCTGCAGCGTCCTCGCCTATCAATCATCAAATACTAGGAGCAACAACCATGAAAAAGAAACTTCTTGCACTGGTCTGCGCGCTGGCACTCACCTTCAGCTTTGCAGGCTGCACCATTTCCACCCCGGATACCGTGGGCAGCATCGGTGATTTTGAGATCACCTCCGGCATGTATCTGCTGGCCCAGTACGGAGCCTATCAGCAGGCGGCACAGCTGGCCGGCAGCGATCAGGATGCCTCGGATGTAAAAGCCTTTCTGAAGGAGACGATTACCACTGACTCTGACAGCGGCGAGACCGCCGTGGTCAGCGACTACGTGGCCCAGCAGACCCAGCAGACGCTGGAAACGCTGGCCGCTGTGGATGCCCGCTTCAAGGCGCTGGGCGGTGAGCTGACTGCAGAGCAGCTTTCCACTGCCGACCGTTATGCCCAGCAGATGATGGACCAGTACGGCGACACCTACACCGCCAACGGCATTGGTCTGGAGACCGTCAAGGCATATGAACGTCTGCAGGTGGAGCACACCGCCCTGCTGGATATGGTCTACGGCCCGGACGGCGAGACCCCGGTGGAGGACGACGAGCTGACCAGCCATCTGGACGACAGCATGTATGAGATCTGCTACATCAGCATCCCGCTGTACAATACCAGCACCTACGCCTTTGCGGACGATGACCAGAAGGCCGAGATGCTCAAGCTGGCACAGGCCGCTGCCGACAGCGTCAATGCTGCAGGCGGCGAGACGGTCTCGGATCAGGTGAGTGCCCTGCATGAGGCCGCACAGAATGCCCTGCCGGACATCTACGCTGTGCTGGACGGCGAAACTTCCGACGACAGCGCCAGCGTCCAGACCGAGCTGCTGACCGAGAGCGATGTTGCTTCGGCCTTTACGCAGGACGGTGCTGCCGATGCTCTGCGCAGCCTTTCCTACGGCGAGGCCGCTGCTGTGCAGATCAACAGCAACACCCTGCTCCTGATGGTGCGTGTGGACCCGCTGAGCGTTTCTTCGCTGGACGACCTGCGCAGCCAGATCCTGAGCGATATGAAGGGCGGCGAGCTGGACGACGCACTGGCCGCAGGCGGTGCAGAGCTGGCACACGATCTGGACAGCTCTGCCATGAACAAACTGCCCGCCAAAAAGATCGTGAACAACAGCGCCAACAGCTGAGAGCTGCTGTAACATAAAACTCCCTCAGTCATCGCTGCGTGATGACTGAGGGAGTTTTTTCTTTCACCGCGTCACTTTTGCGAACTCTGCGGCAAGGGCAGCATTCACCGAGCGGACGGCATTGGCATCCGGCTTGATCTCGGCCCGGTCATAGGTAAACAGACCGTTCACCTCATCTTCCACATCCGTCAGCTGGGTGTACACCAGCGCTGAGAGTCCTTTTTTGAGCTGCGGCAGCACCGTGCCCAATTGCAGCTTTTTGCAGCGGGCGGTCAGGTCTGCGCGGCTCTTGGCCGTGCCGTAGCCGTAGGTTTTGCCCGGTGCTTCGTGCCCCGGCATGGGCCATGCAATGCCGCCGTATTCACTCAGGGCCACGGTACGGCTTCCGGGCTTTACATGCAGCGGATAGAAATAGTTGTGGATGGAGCACACATCTCCGCCGCCCTGATCATACCAACCGCTGGCCTCGTCCACAAGGCGGGTATCGTCCAGCGTGCGGATGGCCTGCACTGCCCCGGCCGCATCAAACTGACCCCAGCCTTCGTTGAAGGGCACCCAGCAGCCGATGCACGGATGGCAGCGCAGGGCTTCCACGGTGGCTTGCAGCTCTTTGCGGTATGTTTCCCGGCTGGATGCTTTTCCGCGGCTCAGCAGGCCCCAGAGCGGCTCTGCGTCGGGCAGGCGGCGCACAAGGGGCTGCAGCACATTGGTCAGGTAGGTGACGAACCACAGGTTGTATCTGCTGCCGCCGTTCACCATGTCCTGCCAGACCACAAGGCCCAGCCTGTCGCAGTGGTAGTACCAGCGCTGCGGCTCGATCTTGGCGTGCTTGCGCAGCAGATTGAATCCCAGCGCTTTCACCTCGCTCAGCTCCCGCTCCACCGCCGCATCGGAAGGCGGGGTATACAGGCCCTGCGGCCAGTAGCCCTGATCCAGCAGGCCGTTGAGCAGGATAGGCTCTCCGTTCAGGCAGAAGCGCAGCACGCCCCGCGCATCCGGCTCACAGCTCCACTTGCGCAGGGCAAAGTAGCTGTGCACGGTGTCGAACTGCTCCTCCTCTCCCTGTGTGGTGCCCACGGTCAGGTCATACAAAAAGCGGGGCTATCCGGGCTCCACGGAAAGAAACTGTTCCTCCGGGATGTTCAGCGTCACCTCGCCGTCCCGGTCCGCTTCGTCGCTGCCCCAGTCCTCGGCAATGGTCACGCCCCGCCCGCACCACGGCCCACAGGTTCACTGCACCTCCGGGCATGGAAGTATGGGCTTTCACGGTCACGGTGCGGGCATCGTAGTCCGGCGTGACCGTGAGCGACTGGATGTAGTTTTCCCGGCACACGCTCCATCCAGACCGTCTGCCAGATGCCGCTCTGGGCCGGATAGAACATGCCGCCGGGCTTCAGGGTCTGCTTGCCCCGTGCCTGCGTGCCGCCGTCCGTGGGGTCCTGCACGGCCACCCACAGGCTGTTGCGGCCCGTATCGTTGAGCTGGGCGGTGACATCCAGTGTGAAGGGCCAGTAGCCGCCCCGATGGCCGCCCACCAGATGGCCGTTCACCTGCACCGCACAGGCATCGTCCACCGCGCCGAAGTGCAGAAGCACCCGCCCCCCTTCTCCCGGAGGGGGAGCAAAGGTGCAGTGGTAGTGCAGCCACTGGCCGGGCTGCAGGGTGCGGCCCACGCCGGAGGCCTTTGTTTCCGGAGAGTAGGGCACCAGAATGCTGCCGTCCCACGCAGCGGGGTATTCTGCTGTCTGAGTAATGGCGTACTTCCACAGGCCGTTCAGGTTCTCATAGCTGTCCCGGCGCATAGCCGGGCGAGGATATTCCGGGAGTGGGTGCATGGTCTCACCGCCTTTGATTTGTTGGTTTCATTCTAGCACAGGGCGGGTGGCTTGTATAGACTGAGCAGCAACGATTTGGAATTGCCGCCGCGTTCGCTTTGGACGAGTTGTGGCACCCAGCGTCTGCTGGCCACGGCCCCACGCGATTACGCTCTGCACCGGAAGCATTTTCCACATACAAAAAGGCTACTGCACCAAATGGCGCAGCAGCCTTTGCTTTTGCAATGATAAAACAGAAAACCAGAAGTCAGAGCTTACTCTTCGTCCTCATCCTCGTCATCCTCTTCGTCATCATCGTCCTCTTTCGGCTTATAGAAGATGCCGCTCAGGAAGATGCTGATGAAGTACAGCAGCACCATGGGGCCGGCCACCATGCACTGAGACACGATATCCGGCGGGGTAACAACGGCCGCGATGAAGAAGATGATCACGATGGCAACGCCGCGCACCTGCTTGAGCAGCTGCGGGTTGATAATGCCCATCTTGGACAGGATGATGGTGATCAGAGGCATCTCAAACACGCAGCCAAAAATGATGAACATGGTCAAGCAGAGGTTGACATAGCTCTCGATACTGGTGGTGGTCTGGATGTACTCGGCACCCTCGATGCCAGTGCTGAGGAAACGCAGCATGAAGGGCATCATGAGCTTGTAGGCGAACAGCACGCCCACGCAGAACAGGATAAGACCCAGCAGCATGACCAGCTTGAAGAAGGTGCTCTCGCTCCGTTTCAGACCCGGCCTTGCAAATGCATAGATGTGGTAGAACGCCACCGGCACAGTGACCACCACGCCTGCCAGAATGGAGACGCGGAAATACTGCATCAGCTTTTCCTGCGGGGCAATGGAAACAAACTCGTAATAGTCGCGGCCCATGGCAGTGAGCAGATCGATCAGACGGTCGGCGTATGCCAGCGAGACCACAACACCCACCACGAACACCACCGCGCAGATGATCAGCCTGTTCCGCAGTTCTTTCAGATGGCCGGTCAGCGTCATGCTGCCGTCCTCTGCCATGACTTCGGCTTTTTTCTTTTTGCGCTTAACGTTCGTAGCCACAATTACTCCTCGTCTTCGTCCTTCTTGGAAACCTGCTTCTCGGTCTTCTCCTCGGAATCATCGGAGCCTTCCTCGTCCTCCATGCCCTTCTTGAAGCCGTTGATGGTCTTGCCGAACATCTTGCCCAGCTTCGGCAGGTTCTTGGGTCCAAAGATCAGCAGAGCGACGACCAGGATGATCAGCAGTTCGTTAGTACCAATACGCATAATAAAAATCTCCTTTTTTACTTTGCCGCGCCGCGTGGCGGGCTTATTGCATGTATCAGGCAACCGCGGGCGCGGGTGCATCCAGTAAGTAATCAGTCCTTCGGCAGAACATCATTCTGACGAGGGTCTTCCTCCACCGGCTCGGCCGCAGGAGCAGCCTCGGCAGCTTCCTGTGCGGGAGCCGCTTCTGCAGCAGGCTCGGCCTTTTCCTCTGCGGGTGCAGCGGCAGGCTCAGCCTTTTCAACCGGGGCGGCGGGTTCTTCAGCCTTCTCGGCAGGTGCAGCGGTCTCCTCAGCGGGAGTGCTCTCCTCTGCCTTGGCGGCAGATGCAGCGTCCTCTTCCAGCTCTTCCACCGGCTCCTCGGTCAGCTCGGTCACTTCCTCGGCGGCTTCTGCCTTGGCAGCTTCCTCCTTGCTGGTCTTGCCGATACCGGTAAAGCTCTTGGTCACATCCTTGACGCTGTTGTCGATATCCTTCTTGATATCGGTCAGCGGGGCAACAGCTTCCTTCAAGGGAGCTTGGATCTCATTCAGCGGCTCCACAACGTTCTTCTGGATCTCCTCAGAAGCAGCGCCGGTGTACTTTTTCAGTTCACGCAGCATCTTGCCGATCTTCTTTGCGTAGACAGGCAGCTGATCCGGGCCGATGAACACGAACGCCACGATCACGATGACGACAAGTTCCCAAAAACCAATTTTCATACTAACTCGTTTCCTTTCCTGTGCGGCGGGACGTTTTCCGGGGCCGACGCACCTGCATTGCAGTGCGTGCCGCGAACCGTTCTTTGCCCTGTTCTTCGTCCGCTTCCGTGGGAGTTCGGCGCTCTTTGCGCCTGTGTTGCCCTACTTATACCGAAAAGTGGTGAACTCATTCTGAACAATATATGAATTTTTCGTGAACGAGTAGGTGAACAGGGTGTTTTTATAAACTTATGATATTTTATAGTCAGTTTATTACAAATCGGATAGGATACAACAGTGCCAACTTTTCAAAACGGCCTGTTCTCACAGTTCAAAAGTCATGCCAGCGCTTTGCGCAATACGTCCGGGCTGACAGAGCACATAAGATTGTAGGCATTCAGTACATCCGTGATAGCCTGACGATTTTGCTGCGTTAATACATAGTCATAGTTCTGATATCCGCTAAATCGGAAAATTGCTTCCTGTGAACTTAATGCATCCCGCAGCAGTTCAATATCGAAATCTTCTGCTCTTGTTACAAAACCCTCCACCCATTTGAGTTTACCCGTATTGATTTTACAAATATCTCGGCCGATCGCACTAAAGGCATCTTGATTATAAGTATATTTGTTATCCCCTACTCGCACGATGACCCTATTTGCATTTAGGAGTTCATCTCCAACATAGACAAAAGAAATCATTAAAACCAGTTCGTCTCTATCACCATAAACACGAATGCTCGGTGCAATCATACATAGCCCTGTATTCAGCGTACTCTCAACATAAGAATCCGATATTGTGTAATTATTTTCTACTCTATCGTGTTCGACATTCAATTTCGCCAGCGCGTCCTTGATGCCAAGAATCTGCTGTGCTTCGGCCAGCACATCAAAATTTGACACGCCCGCTTTAGAAGCATCGTCTAACTGGTTATAAGCATTGACAGCCTTTTCGACTGCACTGCGGTTCTCGCGCGTGACTGTCCCGATCTGTGCAATCAGCGTTTCCACTTCCTGCACCGAAGGCACTGCCGCAAAAGCCCCCATTGGCATTACCATCAGCATTATCAGCACTGTTACAAGGATCGCTGAAATTTTTCTCCGCATTCTTATCTCCTCCTATTCACGATTCAACTTCTGTATACGAAATATCTGCAAGTGCTTTTGCACGCACCTTCTCACTGGCATTCAGATACAGGTAATACGCATTCAACACATCTGTGATAGCCTGTCTATCTTCTTCCGGCATTTCGCATTCTACGAAAACCGGCTTTGCGGTGTTGTATTTTGCGAATGTCAGACCAACTTCATCCGATTCCACAATATCCACTAATGCATCCAAGTCATCTTCTGTCGCAAGGCGAAATGCAGCCTCTTCTGTTTTTTCATCGCCATTCGGAGATATTGTCAGCTTGTCCTTCTGAACATCAGTTATAAACGTTGTGTTTCCATAGGTATATCTATAGTTAACCGTATCAATTTCCACCGTATCCATATCCAGATACGTATCACCTATGTAATCAAACCCTATACATGCTATTGGGTCCACCGACGGACCAAAAACATAAATAACTGGGACAATGCAGCTTTTTCCCTGTTTTTCGTTATTTTCGCAATTGGGGCTTACCCCCATCAGAGCATCACCGCCGTCAAATTCTTCATAATAGAAATTAACTGCATTCAGCGCATCTTGAAGTTCTTTTACCTGCTGTTCTTCGTCTGCCGCAATCTGTTTTGTTTCATCTTCTTTCTCACGAAGTATCTCATAGGGCTGTTTTTCTTCCGCTGTGCTTTCGCTTACAGCCGTACTTTTTACCTCGCTAGTGGAACCAGCAGACACCCCCGCAGAATTGCCACAGGAAGTAAACAGAACAATACATACACTTAACCATGCCATCGCCGCAAGTTTGCATTTTTTCATATTTCCTCCTTTTTTGAAAAGGCAACAATCTTTTCTCTATTATATCATTTTTCAATATGCTGTAAAGGATTCCCATTTCCACAAAAAAGAAGCCTGCCATCGGGCACATTGTCCAATAGCAGGCTTCCATAATGCGGGGATCAGTGGCCGCAGCTCTCGCAGTGGTCGCAGTCCTCTTCGAGCTTACCCACGATGGGTTCCGGATCGATGCCCTGACGGCGGTAGTAGTCGGACAGAGCAGCCTTGACGGCCTGCTCGGCCAGAACAGAGCAGTGCACCTTGATGGGAGGCAGACCTTCCAGAGCTTCCACAACGGCCTTGTTGGTCAGCTTGAGAGCCTCGTCGATGGTCTTGCCCTTGATGAGGTCGGTGGCCATGCTGCTGGTGGCGATGGCGGCACCGCAGCCGAAGGTGAGGAACTTGACATCCACGATCACGTTGTTCTCGATCTTCAGGTACATGCGCATGATGTCGCCGCACTTGGGGTTGCCCACTTCGCCCACGCCGTTTGCGTCGGGGATCTCACCCACATTGTGCGGATTTGCAAAATGCTCCATGACCTTTGCGCTATACATGCTTGCCATAATTACTGCTCTCCCTTCAGGCTGAACTGGCGGGCCGTGTTCTGGCCCTGCAGCCACATACAACTCATAGCACGGCGGCGGGGGATCACTTCCTCCAGCACGTCGCACAGATATTTTGCTTCTTCCATGGTGTTCTGCGGGCCAAAGGTGAACCGCATGGAGCCGTGGCCGATCTCCTCAGGCACGCCGATGCTCAGCAGGACGTGGCTGGGGTCCAGACTGTCGGAGTTGCAGGCAGAGCCGGTGGAGGCGCAAATGCCGTGCATATCCAGATCCAGCAGGATGGTCTCGCCTTCCAGACCCGGGAAGCTGATGTTCACATTGTTAGGCAGACGGGGGCTGCGGCCACCGTTCAGGCGGGCTTCCGGGATGTTCTTGAGGACGCGGTCGATGACATAATCGCGCAACTCGCTCTCGTGGGCCATGCGCTCATCCAGATGCGCCGTGGCGATCTCCAGTGCCTTGCCCATGGCAGCAATGCCTGCCACGTTCTCGGTGCCTGCACGGTGGCGGGCCTCCTGACTGCCGCCATCGATCAGGTTCTGGGGCCATACGCCCTTGCGGCAATACAGGGCACCCATGCCCTTGGGGCCGTTGAACTTGTGGGCGCTCATGGACAGCATATCCACGCCCAGCTCCTTCACATCCACGGGGATGGCACCCACAGCCTGCACCGCGTCGGTGTGCATCCAGACACCGTGCTTGTGAGCGACCTCGGCGATCTCCTTGATGGGCTGGATGGTGCCGATCTCGTTGTTGGCCATCATGATGCTGACCAGCGCGGTATCGGGACGGATGGCAGCTTCCACGTCCTCGGGACGGATGTAGCCCTCGGCGGTTGGCTTGATATAGGTCACTTCAAAGCCCATGCGCTCCAGTGCAGCCATGCTGTGCATGATAGCATGGTGCTCAAAAGCGCTGGTGATGAGGTGCTTTTTGTTCTGGCGTGCCTTGGTGAAGGCAGTGCCCTTTACGGCCCAGTTGTCAGCCTCGGAGCCGCAGCTGGTAAAGAAGAGCTCAGCCGGACTTGCATTGATGGCCTTTGCCACCTGCGCACGACCGGTGTCCACGAATTCCTTAGCCTCATAGCCCACACTGTAATGGCTGCTGGGGTTGCCGCAGGCACCGCTCAGGGCTTTGACCATCATTTCCAGTGCCTCGGGAGCACAGGGAGTGGTGGCAGCATTATCCAGATAAACCACTTTTTCCATGTTTTCCATAGGAATGATCCTTTCTTATTGAACGCGTCTGCGGGAGCCTTGAATGCCCTGTGCAGATGCGGAATCCTTTCAACGGATAAGTTATACCATATCATTCCCTAGTATGTCAATATGAATACTGGATTTTCGTGATTCAGTCACCTTTTTTGCCCTTTCCGGTCAGTTTTCCCAGTACCACCTTCCACTTGGGGTAGCCCCAGCGCTTATCCTCGGCAAAATCGTCCGCCAGCTTCCACGGAAAATTGCTGCCGTCGAAGTACAGGCTGCCCTGTTCGTCCACGCGGTCCAGCTTTTTGGGCAGATACGCCTCATCGTAGTAGCTCTTGCGGCGGTCGGGCAGCACCCAGTGCAGGGTGCCGTCCTCGTCCATGCCGGATGCCCATACGCCGAACACGAAGGTTGCGGCTTCGCCGTAGCAGTGCTGCTCAAAGCGGATGGCACCATCGTAATAGAACTTGATGACCTCCAGCGTGCCGGATTCCTTTTTGCCGTCGCGGCCCAAGGTAGGGCGGTAGTCCTGCTGGTAGCGGCAGCCGCAGTGACTGCCGGCAAAATCTTTTGCGTGGAACGACATGGAGTTATCCTTCTTTCTTTTTAAAAATGCCCTTCAAAGTCGCCCTCGATCTCATAGGGCCAGCTCAGGATGCCGCCCAGATCGTACAGGCGGGTGTAGCCAAGGCTTTCCAGCTTGCGCACGGCATCGGCACTGCGGCGGCCGGTGCGGCAGTAGATCAGCCATACAGCGTTCTTATCCGGCAGCACCTCAGCCGCACGGCTCAGCACCTGACCCAGCGGCAGCAGCTTTGCGCCGGGGATGTGGCCCACGGCAAACTCGTCCGGCTCCCGGACATCTACAGCAGCCGCCTCGTGTGCATCCAGCAGACGGATGGCATCGGCAGCCGTGATCTTCTCACTCATACTCTCACTCCTTATAATATTCTCTTATCCATCCTATGATAGCAGACCTTTTTTGTTTGCACAAGAGGATACCTTTGCAAAATCCGAGCAACGTGCTATACTATAGGAAGCAATAAGGAGAGGATCGCCATGAAATTTTCGACCAAAAGCCGTTATGCCCTGCGCCTGATGGCCGAGCTGGCACGTTATGCGCCGGGCACCACCGTGAGCCTGAAGGAGATCAGTGAGCGGCAGAACCTGAGCCTGAAATATTTGGAGCAGATCGTGACCCCGCTGGCCCGTGTGGGCCTTGTAAAAAGCGAGCGCGGCAGTCAGGGCGGCTACCGCCTGACCAAGGCCCCTGCCGACTACACCGCCGGCGAGATCCTGCGCGCCATTGAGGGCAGCGTGGCACCCATTCCCTGCCTTGGCAGCGAGACCAACGAGTGCCCCATGTGGGAGCAGTGCTTCACCCTGCCCTTCTGGACCGGCCTTGATGAGGTGATCAACCAGTATATCGACAGCGTAACGCTGGAACAGCTTTCCAGCCAGCTGCCTGCATCCGATAAAAAAGAAGGCTGTTGCAGCTGCGGCACGAAAAATGCCTGAATCTTGAAAGAAATGCTTGACATTCGCCTTTGCATCGGCTATAATAACAAAGCATTCAGCGAATGCCTATAGGGGTATAGCTCAGCTGGTAGAGCAGCGGTCTCCAAAACCGCGTGCCGTGAGTTCGAAACTTACTACCCCTGCCATAAACGCACAGGTTCTTCGGAGCCTGTGCGTTTTGTTTTTGTACTCAAAGCAATCCGCACTCCGTCAGCCTGCTTTTGCAGTCATACAACAAAAAAACACCCCGAAGTCCTAAGGCTTCGAGGTGTCTGCTATGGAGCTGCTATCCAGATTCGAACTGGAGACCTCATCCTTACCAAGGATGCGCTCTACCAACTGAGCTATAGCAGCAAATGGCGACCCGGATCGGGCTCGAACCGACGACCCCCAGCGTGACAGGC
>ENA-OQDC01000970-OQDC01000970.1-human-gut-metagenome-genome-assembly--contig:-NODE-970-length-16750-cov-20.605186_pt1 | contig 16750 bp, 8 predicted proteins | sample MGYA00242770_ERZ504601 | MGnify/ENA primary metagenome ERZ504601 (study PRJEB26092, sample SAMD00036305) | human gut metagenome | host: Homo sapiens | study: EMG produced TPA metagenomics assembly of...
ATTCTCGCCTTCATCATCGTGGAATGCCCAGGGGAAGCGATAGTTCTTCGGTCCGACCTGCACCGGCTGCATGATGGCGCTGTCGAAGGTGTCAACGTTTTTGTGAGTGGTGACGAAGATGCGGATGCGCTGTTTGTTATATTCCTTGATGGTTTTCGCCGCTTCGATTCGTTCGTTGAGGTCGTGCATATGAATGGACGCAAGCCGCTTCATCTCGAGGAAACGAACGACATCGGCCCCTTTCGCATTCAGTGGCAGTATGCAATTGTTCGCGATATCAAACCATGCTTCCAGCTTGGAGATGTCGGAAGTGGAGTTTCCTTTGACGATTCGGTCATAGGCATCATCACGTACGAAACGGTACAGTTCACGTCCTGTAATGGCCGGACCAAACACGGCCCCCATTTGCTTGGCGGCCTCAGCTTTCTCCTCTTCCGGAACCCTGACCTTCCAATCATTGGCAAGGATCTCAGTCGCCTTACGTTGGAAACCTTGTGCGCAAGCGTGAAGCATGTCAGAATGCTGCGCGTCGGCGAATTCGTAGGCTGCATCGAAATCGGCCTTGAAATGGCCGCAATAGCGGGCATACTTCGCAGCATCAATCATATTGGTGCCGCTGATACCACGGCCGTAGTAATACACGTATCCACGGCATTCCTTGAAGGAATGGTAGCTATTGGCGAATGCCGAAACCACAAAGCACTCGTAGCCGTCCTGGGAGCGGCCCAGGCGGTCGCGGGTCATGGCTTTAAACGCTTCCTTCAGCATGGAAGTCTTGTACAAACGTTGGGTCACGCGCCAATCAACCTTATATCCGCGATCCTCGTCGAAAATATCGCGGACAATGTCTTCTCCGGTGGAATCAGGCGTAGGAGTGTTGTTGAAGGTTTCGAAGGCCTGGCGCTCGTTTTCCAGTAGCTCGTTGGCGGCGACAACAGTAAGGCCGTAATGCAGCACGTCTACGGGGTGTTTGTCGATTTCCGCGGCAAGCTGTTCGCACATGTCCGGCTTGAGAGCATCATCGCCATCCAGGAAGAACGTATATTCCCCCGAAGCGTTTTCTACACCGGCCATACGAGTGCGGTGTGTGCCCATATTCGGGTTGTTAGTTACTACTCGAATGCGTGGGTCCTGTTCGGCCGCCTGCGCTGCGATTTCTCCGACATTGTCTGGGCTTGCATCGTTCACGACAATCGCTTCGATGTCGGAGAAAGTCTGATTCCGTACCGAATCAAGACATTCCTGCAAATAATCGCCGACATTGTATGCGGGAATGACGATTGAAATCTTAGGCATTGACTCTTCCTTACTAGCCGCGGTCCTATTCACTCGCTGGTAACAGTGTACTGTTCAACTTCGAAAAGCACACGTCGGGCTACTATGTGACAAGTGCGGAACAAACGTGAGGAGAGGATTGTGCTGTCTGATTGGTTTCGAGTTAAGAAAAACAGGTTGCGTCGTGCGGGCACGCATGTTTTGCGTGTTGTAAAGCATCGGCGTCCTCGAATCATCGTCTCCATGACCTCTTATCCCGCACGTATCAATACCGTGCATCTGGCGATTCGTTCGTTGCTTGCGCAAAAGGTATTGCCTGACAAAATCGTGTTGTGGCTTTGTAAATCGGATTTTCCGAATCGTGAGGCCGATTTGCCGCAGAGCTTGCGCGATGTACTGTGGCACGACGTTGAAGTGCGTTGGGTTGATGATGACCTGAAGCCGCATAAGAAATATTTCTGGGCTTTGCAGGAATTCCCTGATGATTACGTCATCACCACCGATGATGATTTGCTGTACCGCAATACGATGATTGGCGATCTGCTTGCAGCGCATGAAGCCCATCCTCATGCGGTTGCCGCCGTGCGTACGCATTTGATTATGTTCAACGAGGACGGCTCCCGTACTAATTATGAGGATTGGATCTATGAGGCACCTCATTACCATCCTGCGCTTGTAGGTGTGCCGTCCATGCGGATTTTCGCCACGAATGGGGCAGGTACGCTGTATCCGCCGCATGTGATGCCGCAAGAAACGTTTGATGCTGGGATGATTAAGAAGACCTGCCTGACTGCGGATGATTTGTGGCTGAAAGTCATGCAGGTCAAAGCAGATATTCCTGTGGTTGCGGCTACGGATGATCAACTGCTGAATTATGTGCCCGGCACGCAGGGTGAGGAAGCGCTATGCCATCAAAACACCGAAAGCGGCGTAAACAACATCGTGCTAAAGACAATTCTGGAAGAGCTGCAAGCCAAAGGTGTGCTGGCTGACGATTTCGACAAGCTCGTTGCTGATTCCAGCCTAGATGCTCTGATTGTTTGAGTGGACGGTTCGAGACCGTCCACTCAAACAAATATCTCAGGCGTAGTGCCAACGAGGCTTGTTGTCACCGCTGGCTACTTTGCAAACGATCAGCTTGCCATTCCTAGCATCGTGATCCGTCTTATTCAGATCAGCTTTTTTGCAGAATTCACCTGCTTTATGAGTGCCATAAACCGGATCATTCGGTTTGGGCTGCGGATTGTCTGGTTTGGGCTGCGGATTAGGCGTTGGCTGCGGAACGTATTCTCTGTCGCTCAGACCAAAGCTGCTGGAAATTGCATTGAACGTTGCCGGGCCAATGGCGTTCTGCCCGCCGAGGACGTACACGGACCCAACATTCGGCAGCATGGATGATGCGTTGACTGTTGGGGAGGAAGCGTTTTGGGCAAGCAGCAGCACTGTCTTATTGATACCGGCAAGGGCGCTTCCTGAAAGTGCGTCCGGGAAATTAGCTCCAGTGGCGTATACGACGCTAGAAGGATTAAGCGAGAGATTATTCAGCGTGAACATGCCGATTTCCAAGCTGGTTTCATAGCGAGTTGTTCCCTGTATCCTCGAGGTTGCAACGCCTATGGATCGGAGCTGCTGCTCGACGGATGAAGGAACCGCGTTTGTTCCGCCGACGATGATTGCAGATTGGAAATCCTTGAGCGCGGCAAGGGATTCTTCATCAAGCCCCGACTGAGAGCTCAGGAAGAAAGGCGCGGATTGCATGTATGAATATGGTGATGCGGAAAGCGCATCGGCAAAGTTAGCGCCAGTGGAAATAATGGCGGTCTTAGACTCCGCTCCGAGCTTGGTGAGTTCGCTATAGATTTGATATGCGGTATCAAAGCGAGTGTTTCCTGCAAGTCGTCTAATGGTTGCCGACGGGCGAGAAGCCTGGATTGCTTTTTCAGCGTTGTTTGAGACCGCGTTTGTGCCACCGATAATGTAAATCGTATCGGCATCAAGCCGATCAAGTTCGTTGGCTGTTGCGTTGGAAAGCGTTTTGGGGTCAGTGAGCAGAATCGGCGCATTGAGATGCCCCGCGAGGGAAGAGGCGGCAAGTGCGTCTGGGAAGCTGCTTCCTGATGCTACGACTGCGGCTTTGGATGCAGCAGAAGGGAATGCGGTCTGCGACACCATTGCCATGGTCTCATATCTGGTGCTGCCGGATATTCTGGTAATCGATGTGGCCGATGCATTAGCTGTCAATCCTGTCCCAGCAAAAGCGGCAGAGGCCAAGAAAATGCTAGATAACACAGCGGTGATTCTTTTGAAACGGGTGGCAGTTTTCCGGTTCACGGTTCTTCCCCTTTCCTCATTGATTGGTAATTGTCTAAAAGTATAGAAGGGTAATTCCTCTAGCGCGATTATCCTCCATTATGAGTGAGAGGACGGCATTGAATGGTACGACTTGCAAAACATGTGACGGGCTTTTTGGGAATGTTGATAGTTGTCGTTTTTCTTTTTCAAGGTGCTGCCACGGCAAGCGCGGATGAAGGGGAGAACGCGCAATCTGCGTTACAGTCGTTGGCTGTAATAAAGCAGACTGACGATTACCGATCGTCGGAACGTGCGGAATTATTCGGTACATGGCTTCACAGCAAGACTCTTGGCGGTAATGCGACTACCCGAGACGATATTTTGAGCCGTGACCTGAAGAATGTCACATATACCAATGATCATCATGTCGCGACAGGCGTCCTGAATGATCCCTATACCGGCGAGACAATCGCATTTCAGCGCGGACAGGGCACTTCGAATGCGGTACAGATAGACCATGTCGTTGCTGTCGGAGAGGCATATGAAAGTGGTGCCGATTATTGGACCAAGGAGCAACGTGTCGCTTATGCGAATGATCCATATGTGCTACTTGCAGTGAAGGGGTCCGCGAATGCTTCCAAGTCAGACAAGGACGCTGCGCACTGGCTTCCAGGGCATGGCTATGATTGCGCCTATGTCAGCAGGCAGATAGGTATTAAGCAGCATTATCATCTAGCGGTGGATTCTTCAGAGAGAAACGCTATGAAGTCATCTCTTTCACAGTGTCCGCTTGGACAGACAGTTCCGCTCTACGACGGTAACAACGCAACGCCGAATACTCCGGAGCTTCCGTCTGAACCATCAAAACCCAATACGCCGTCTACTCCTAGCGAACCTACATCTGGTAAATTAGCTCGGCTATCCGGTATAACGCGGTACGACACCATGTCATGGATTGTGGACACCGCTTTTCCGGATTCCACGTCAACGGTAATTGTCGCTTCCGGGGAGAACTATCCGGATGCGCTGGCGGCGTCGGGATTCGCCGGAGTGCTGGATGCTCCGATTCTTATGACGGATCCTCTGTACCTCAGCAATCAAACAAAAGATCAGATCAGTCGTCTGAAGCCGGGGAAAATCATTATCGTCGGCGGGCAGAATGCAGTATCCAGGAACGTGGAGCAGTCATTGGTCCAATATGCCACAGTACAGAGAATTGGGGGTGTTACCCGAGGTGACACTGCTCTGAAACTGTACGACAGCGATGTCCAAGGCGAAGAGAATTGGGGAAGAACGGCGATAGTCGTTACCGGTGGAAACGGCTCATCTGGTTTTGCTGATGCTTTGTCTGTCTCGTCATATGCCTATGCGTCTAAAAGCCCTATTTTCCTTTCGGATATTAATTTCGGCCTGTCTTCCGAACAGTTGGAGGCATTGTCCAGCGGAGAGTTCGACAGAATCCTCGTTGTGGGTGGGCAGCAAGCTGTTCCAGATTCGGTGATGAAGCAGATTAGAGATTCCTCTGGCTCTGCGGTATCCCGCATTTCGGGGGCAACACGTTATGAAACGAGCATCACGTTTGCCCAGCGGGTTTCTGAACAAGGAGATCTCCATATGAACAATGTGGTGTTTGCGACTGGTGCGAATTTCCCGGACGCGCTTGCGGCTGGTCCTTTTGCTGGGCGCAATAAGGCGATTCTGCTGCTTGCGGATCCGAATGGGAGCACTGCCGGTTTCGTCAAGCAGTATGTGAAGCAACACGGTGATGTTGACAATGCCTATATCGTCGGCGGAGAGAATGCCGTTTCTCGCAATACCGCGAACGGTCTTGCTGACGCCTTGGATATGCTGCGGCCATAGGCAGAAAACCGTAGTAACATTAAGAGGGGGCTGGCCATGATTTACATGGTCAGCCCCCTCTTAATGGTTTATGCCGTCATTGTGCGTGTTTGAGGCCGAGGCCGTCGGCTATGGCGTCCGCGGTGGCCCGGCTCACGGCGTTCTCGCCGCCGACCACGTACGCCCTGTCGACCTTGCCCCTGTAGTCCGCGGAGAACGAGACCGCGGGACTGTGCGCGTCGGCGACCAGGAGGGTCACGGCGCCGGCCCTGCCGGCGAGCGGCCCGGCCGCCAGCGCGTCGGGGAAGTTCGCGCCGGTCGCGTACACGACGCCGTCCATGCCCAGCCCGTGCCCCGTCGTCCATTCGGCGATCCGCTCGCTCGTCTCGTAGCGGGTCGCGCCGGACAGGCGCGTCACGCCCGGCAGGCCGGCCACGTGCCGCGAGGGCACGGCGTTCTCGCCACCCACGACCAGGACCTGCCCGAACGTCCCCAGGGCGGCCTTCTGCGCCCGGGTCAGCCCGGTTCCCGGATCGACTAGGAACACGGGGGCCTTCGCCGCGTAGGCGTACGAGCTGACGCTCAGCGCGTCGGCGAAGTTGCCGGACGTGGCCAGTATGGCGGTGGAGCCCCAGCCGGAGCCTTTCCGGTACAGCTCCAGGGACGTGTCCACACGCGTCTCGCCGGCCACCCGCTCCACATCGGGGCAGATGCCCCTCAGCGCGGCCACCACGCCGTCCGACACGGCCGCGCGGCCGCCGGCGACGATGATCCTGGACGGGGCGAGACTGGTCAGGCGCGCGGAAGCCTGGACGGACAGCGTGTTCCCGTCGGTCAGCACGATGGGGGCGTCCAGAACGCCGGCCAGGCCGGAAGCCGCCAGAGCGTCGGGATAGTTGCCGCCCGAAGCGACGATCACGGTGCCTCCGGATCTCCATCCGCCGGCCCCGACGATCCTCTCCATGGTGTCGTAACGGGTCGCGCCGGACAGGCGCCTCAACGCGGCGGGCTCCTTCGCCCAATGCGCGTGGAGCGTGACGTCGCCGGTCACCGCAGTGCCGAAGTCGTACTTGGATCCGCCGTCCCTGGACGTGTACCAGCCCTGGAACGTGTGGCCCGCGCGGGTCGGATCGGCCGGCCGGGACGCCTTGGATCCGTACCTCACCTTCTGCGCGGGCACGTTGGATCCGCCGTCCGAGTCGAACGACACCGTGTACGAGTTCACCGACCAGCGGGCGTACAGGGTGGTGTCCGCCGCTCCCATGGTCGTGGACGGGGAGACCTTCGTACCGCCGCTCTTGGCGGTGTACCAGCCCTGGAACGTGTGGCCGGTGCGGGTGGCCGTGGGCAGGCTGCCGTACTGGCTGCCGTACTGCACGGTCCTGGACGATTCGGACGCCTTGCCGCCGTTGCCGTCGAACGCGAGCGTGTACGAGTTCACCGACCAATGCGCGTACAGGGTCACGTCACCCGTCACGGTCTGGTTGAAGTCGTACCTCGCGCCTCCGTCCCTGGACGTGTACCAGCCCTGGAACGTGTGGCCGGCGCGCGTCGGATCGGTTGGCCGGGACGCCTTGGATCCGTACTTCACCGATTGCGAGGCCACAGCGGAACCACCGTTCGAATCGAAATTAACAGAGTAGGAACGAACCTTCCATTGTGCATACAGGGTTATATTCTGAGCGGCAAACTGAATGGTAGCGTTCGGACGATACGCAGTGCCGGTGCCGTCAGGCGATGTGTTCCAGCCGGTGAATGTGTATCCCGTACGGCTAAATCCCACGTTGGGGATAGTCGCGCTTTGTCCGATCGCACCTTGGATCGATTCCATGAAACCGGAGGTGGCTCCGTTTCCGGAGAAGGAAATGGTCGAAAGCGTGACTGTGATTTGCTTGGAGAAGCTGTAGCTCTGACGGTTCACAGTGATGGTCGCTGTGCCTGGAGCTTTTGCATGTAATGTGCCGTTATCATCCACGCTGATAACCGAGGGATTCGAGGATGTCCAAGTTCCGCGCAGCTCATAACGTCCATTTGCATATTTCAGTTTTACAGATGCGGCCTTGCTTGTTCCGGCGATCATTGTATCGGGAGCATTCCACGTAACACCTTGATCCATATGCTCGTCGGACATATTCACTTCGAAAGTGAAGGTGCCATCCAAATTCGTTGGCGAACTGCCTCCTAAAGCGGAGTCTGATGCTTCGCCGGCAAATACTGTTCCGTAGTAGGCTGCGCTGCTTCCTGCGAAGCCGTAATACTGGAAATCAGGGTTGATGAGTTCCTCATAATGCCCATACTGACCATAGGATTCTCCATTTAGAAAGTGGATATAATCGTCTTTTTCACTTGCCCAAAGGTCAATGGCCGAAGCAATGTCAGAGATTCCCCAAGCGAGGATCTCGCCGGAAGAGGAATCCTCTCCCACAGTTGCTTCGAAGCATGAATTTCCATCTGGACGCGTGTGGGCGAGATCCACATCGTAGGCTTCGATGGAACGCTGTATTGCGATTTTCTCAAGGGAATTCGACCATCCTGGGGAAAGATATTGTTCTTGAGAGATATTCGATGCCTTTAGATAGTCAGCTATTGAAACGAAATAAATATAGCCTGTTTCCGGATTGTAGTAACGAACCTTGATTCGACTGTCGTTGAGGGCGTCTTGACGCCATTGAGCCACCTTTTTCAATGCAGTCTGATACACAGAAGATTGATGAAGCGTATCAACGGCATATACGGTTGTGCCGGGTCCCAGATAAGTTCCAGTGACCGAAGAATTCTTGACTGAGCCATCAGAAATATGGAAATATTCTTCAATAAGCGAGTTCAACGATTGCGAGCCTGTCTCGCAGCCAACAAGATTGTTGTCTTTGTCTATCAGAACGATGAAGGGCCAAGATGCTTGATAGGAATCGGGATTAAATGTCTGATATGAATCCCATGCAAAATAGAGGTAATCCTTGTTCGAGGTGTCGGCAGAAGAAGCAAATCTCACGTTGCTGGTTTCCTGAGAAGCATATTGGGAGAATGAGCTACGATCGCTGTCGTAATCGAGTGCAAAGAAACGAACGTCCTTGTAAAGTTTCTTTTTAGAAAGCTGAAGTGCGGAATCCAACGCTTGATTCAAATAGTATTGGCCTGCCGGTGCGATAAGTGCCACGCGGTAGGTGTTCGCATATTCCTGATTCAGATGCGTGGTTGTACCGTCAAGATCATAAATCGGCAGATTCGGAGCTTTTGATGCGGCTCTGCTTGCCCTGCTGGCTCGACGGCCAGAAAGCGCCCTGTCTAGTGTGACGGTATCCGTACTCTTGTTCTCGTTGGTGGCTGCGGCACTATCGGTGATGGCAGTCGTGTTAGTCTCTTCAGCATATGCAGAGGGATTTATCACTGCCATTGATATGACAATGGCACAGCACGTTGCTATAGCTACAAGCCAACGTGGTAAATGTCGGTAGTCGGTTAACATGTGTTTTCTTTTCTCTTTCTTTTGCCAAAAAGAGCTTCCACCCTTTTTAGCATTCAATCTTACCTACTTTGGACGCATTGGGGGGAGCGTTTCCGAGATGGGCGAGGGATGGATATTGAATTTCCAGGAACAAATAAAAACCGGGAGCAAAGCACTGTGGTGTTGCTCCCGGTTAGGGTTTTCAAGTGACGGCTGTTTAATTGCAGACGCTTGTGCCTAGTTCAGTGATTTGCAACGCATCGTCATTCAGTAGGCCGGCGAAATTCACCGTTCCGGGATTGCGCACGGAGAAATAGCAGGAATTCTCGTCACTGGTGAATGCGAGCTGTTCGAAATTCTTCAGGTTGCTGGTGTCGGGAATGATGCGCATGGTGGCGATGATTTTGAAGTCGCCATCGTTGAACAGGTTCAACGGCAATGCGAAATGCACCTTGTTATGACCGGTTTTGTGCGCTTTGAAGGCAACTCCGCAGTCATAAGGGACGCCACCACGTTTGACGTCAAGTACCGACATCGGAATGTAGAATTCGATATCCTTCTTATCCCGCAGGTCGTATTCCACGTCGAACTCGAAAGTATCTTTGCATGTCAGCATTTGTTCGGAAACCGGAACGACTCTGAACGTAGGCACCCGTTCGCTCAGGCCAAGCGGATATTCGCCATCGTCGTCTTTTTTCTCACGTTCCCTGTGCTCCACCTTGAGATTCTCAAGCGTGTAGCGATCCGCGACGTCATTCTTGTCGCCACTGGCGATGATCTCGCCATCCTTGATGAGAATGGCCTTGTTGCAGTATTTCTTCACCGCATCCATGGAATGAGTGACAAGGATGACGGTCTTGGTCGGATCTTTCTTGATTTCGGCGAAGAAATTGTCGCACTTGCGCTGGAATGCCTCGTCACCGACGGCAAGCACTTCGTCAAGCACCAGAATGTCGCCCTGCGCCTTGATGGCCACGGAGAAGGCGAGACGCACCTGCATGCCGGAGGAATAGTTCTTGAGCTTCTGGTCCATGAAGTCCTCAAGCTCGGCGAACTCTACGATGTCGTCATACATCGCATCGATTTCAGCACGAGTGAAGCCCAACAAAGCACCGTTCAGATACACGTTCTCGCGTCCGGTCAGCTCCGGGTTGAAGCCCACACCGAGTTCGATGAACGGGACCAGTTTGCCCTTGACGGTGACCGATCCGTGCTCAGGAGTATAAATCTGCGAAATGATTTTCAACAGCGTGGACTTGCCGGAGCCGTTACGCCCGACGATGCCGAAGAAATCGCCTTGATGCACCTCGAAATTGATATCGCGCAGTACGTGCTGTTCGGTATAGCCTTTAATGCCCTTCGTCCAGTTCAGGAATGCCATCTTCAGACCGGTGGCCTGCTCGGTAGGCAAGCGGAACATCTTGGCCACATGATCGACCTTAAGCACCACAGGGCGCTCGTCTGCGTTCTTCTCTTCAGTCATTGCAACCTCAGCCATAAATCAGAGCACCTCCGCGAACTTGGAACTGTACTTGCGGAACACGTGAATGCCGAGCCACAAGATGACGGCGGACAATACGTAAGGCAGCAGGCACAGCAACTTGTTATCGACCATGGTCCACACGGTTGGCACGTATTCCGGGGAAAGCAGGTTGTGACGGATATCCATAATCACCTGCGTGGAAGGATTCAGCATGAGCAATTTTGCCGCCCAGGAGAACTCCGGATTATTCGCCACCATGGAAATCGGGTAGATGATAGGAGTCGCATAGAACATGGCCTGCAATACGACTTCCCAGATATGCGCCACATCGCGGAAATATACAAACAGGGAAGCGAGCAGCAATGCCACGCCAAGACCGAGGCAATACAACTGCAGAATGCTGAATGGCACCAGCAATACGCGCCAAGTGTAGTGCGCGTGGGCGAAGAAACCGAACAGGATGACCACCAGCAGATTGATGCCGAGAGAAATCATGGATCCCATAGTGGTGGAAGCGACGATGATGTAGTTCGGGAAATGCACCTTGCGCAGCAAATCACCACGTCCGACGATGGACTGCATGCCCATGCTGGTCGATTCCGAGAAGAAGCTCCACAGGCAGGTGCCGCACAGCAATGAAATCGGGAAGGTCGGAGTGCCATCCGAGAACTTCAGGAACTTCACGAACACCACGTACATCACGGCGAACAGCATCAACGGTTTCAGCACGGACCACACCATGCCCAGGAATGAGCCCTGATACCGCAGCTGGAAGTCGGTTTTCACCAGTTCCTTGAAAACCACCATCGCATAGTGGTACCTCTTCTTGAGGCTTTCGAAAAAGTCTTTCACAAACGTCCTATCCTACTCGTGCGAAGTATTTGGGTGCAAAGGCTCGTAGAGCGTCCCTCTTCGGCAGTACTCTCATATATTCTATTGAGGAAAGGACGTTTGTCTTAGTAAGGCGGAATATCTCACATGGTTCTCACAGCGGAACAGCACCATCCGAATATCAAAATCTTTGTGTCGGCACATAAGCAGGCCACGTTCCCTGAGGGGAACAGTATTGTTCCGGTGCAGGTGGGCGCGGCGAATGCTGCGACTCGTTTCACGAACACTTTGCATGACGACGAAGGTGTGAACATTTCTGCGGAAAACCCGCGGTATTGTGAGCTAACCGCGCAATACTGGGCCTGGAAAAACGAGGATGCTGACTATTACGGCTTCTGCCACTACCGCAGGTACTTCGATTTCACCGATACTCCGCACAAAGAGAACGATTACGGAGAGATTATCGATTCGTATATCGATAATCACGCGCTCGCCGAATACGGTATCAACGATGATGCGATCGCTCGTGCCGTGGATGGTTGGGACGTCATCACCACGCCGTTGAATGACGTTCGCCGTATCGGCGGATTCTCAAATCTCAAGCAGCACTGGGATGCCGACGAGCACCTGCGTTTGAAGGACCTGCGCCACATGTATGACATTCTGTGCGCGCGCCATCCCGACTACAGAGTGGATGCCGACGCCGTGCTCAACGGTCGAACTGCGGCATTCTGCAACATGTTCATCATGAAGAAGGACATTTTCTTCGAATACAACGAGTGGTTGTTCCCGCTGCTCGATGAGTTTGCCGAAGCTACTGATTTCAGCAGAATGGACGTGCAGACCACACGTACGGTGGGGCATCTTTCGGAACGGCTGCTCAACATCTTCATTGCGCACAAGCAGCGTACCGGCGCGCATTGGAAGATCAAGCGACTGCAGTGCGTGCATTTCCTGCATCCGGAACCGGCCACCGTTCTCAAGCCGCTTGATGCCGGATACAAGAACGTGGTGCCGGTGGTGTTCGCCGCAGACAACAACTATGTGCCGATGCTCACCACCACCATCTATTCGATGCTGAAGAACGCTTCCAAAGATCGTTCATATGATGTGATCGTATTGGAACGGAATATCTCCGACGAGAACAAGCAAAACATACGTCAGTTTTTCGAACGGTTCCCAAATGCCGTGATCCGCTTCTTCGATGTGAGCCGTTACTTGGCTGGCTTCAATCTCACCACCAGCAATGCGCATATCAGCATCGAAACGTATTACCGTTTCATCATCCAGGAGGCGTTGCCGTTCTATTCGAAGCTGCTGTATCTGGATTGCGATTTGGTGGTCAATGGCGATGTCGCCGAACTGTTCGATATTGAACTTGGGGATAATGCGATTGCCGCTGTGCCTGATATCGACTTCATCGGTAATCTCAATATGAAAAACGGTGAACGGGCCGGATACGTGCGCAAGCAATTGCATATGCGCGATGCGTACGGCTACTTCCAGGCCGGCGTGCTGGTGATGAACCTCGAGCGTATGCGCAAGATCCATACCGTCCACGAATGGCTGGAAATCGCCTCCAAACCCGGATACATCTATAACGACCAGGATATTTTGAACGTGGAATGCGAAGGCCTGGTCACGTACCTGAATTATTCGTGGAATGTGATGCACAACTGCGCCGGACGCGTCAATGGCGTATTCGATTTCGCGCCAGCCAATGTGTACAAGGCGTACATGGCGTCGCGTAAGGCTCCGAAAATCGTGCATTACGCCGGTTTCGACAAGCCATGGAAGAATCCATGGTGCGATTTCGCCTCGTTGTACTGGAGTTATGCGCAGGAAACGCCTTTCATGGCGCAGATGATCGCAACAATGAGTGGTGTGGAACGTCCCGCTCCGCCGGAACATCATGAGCGTGCGATCGCGGAGGACAGTCCCATCCGCAAGTATGTGGACGTGCTGGCTCCCACCGGTTCCAAGCAGCGTGAGCTGATGAAGGTGGTGGCTCGCAGAGTCCAAGGCAAGCGGTGATGCTGCTGTTGGTGTTTGTCCAGAATATTCCTATTTGGGCAAACACCAACAAGATAAGCTGTTGATAAATCAGTCTCTGCGGAACAGATCGCGTGTGTAGACCTTGAAAGCCACATTATTGAGATCATTGTTCCAGCGGTTAGCCACGATCACGGATGAACGTTCTTTGAATTCGCTGAGATTGTGAGTGACTTCACTGCCTTGAAAGTCGGGCTTATCCAATGTGGGCTCGTAAATAAGTACGGGAACGCCATTTGCTTTGAACTGTTTCATCACATCTTGGATGGCGGACTGGCGGAAATTATCGGAACCAGATTTCATGGTCAGCCGGTAAATGCCGATGACAGGATTTTGAACGTCTTTGATACGTTCCATCACCTCAGAGGCAACGAACTCCTTGCGGGTGCGGTTTGCGTCCACAATAGCTTCGATAAGGTTCTGTGGCACCTGATTATAGTTGGCCAGCAGTTGCTTAGTGTCCTTCGGCAGGCAGTATCCGCCATAGCCAAAGCTGGGGTTGTTATAACCGTCACCGATGCGTGGATCAAGACATACGCCATCGATGATTTCGCGGGTGTTCAGACCTCGACTTTCCGCATAGGTATCAAGTTCATTGAAATATGCCACTCGTAGAGCCAAATACGTATTAGCGAATAGCTTGATGGCTTCGGCCTCGGTGGTGCCAACCACCAGTGTGGGGATACCGGTGCTGCCGTCGCTATTCGTACGGTTGTTTTCTGAGGGGTCTGCACCTTCGGCAAGCAATGTGGCGAATTGCCGTGCTGCCTGAACGGATTCAGCATTGTTTTGCGGAGCGCCCACTACGATGCGGCTTGGATGCAGATTGTCGTATAGTGCGTGCCCTTCGCGCAAGAATTCCGGGGAGAAAAGAATGCGATCGTCATCTAGATTCTCGCGAAGTTGTTGCGTATATCCAACTGGAATAGTGGACTTAATGATAATCCAAGCGTGCGGTGAGTACTGACGCACTGCGGTAATTGCGGCTTCAACACTAGAAGTGTCGAAGTAATTCTTCTTCTCATCGTAATTTGTTGGTGTCGCAATTATTGCGAAATCGACGTCTGCGTATGCCTCTTGTGCGTTAACCGTAGCGTGGAAGTTAAGTGGACGCTCGCCGGAAGCATTTTTTTCCAGAAAATCGGTGATCACCGGGTCGACAATCGGGCTTTTGCCATTGTTGAGCAGCTCGACTTTCTTGGGGACGATATCGAGCGCGTGGACCTCGTTATGCTGAGAAAGCAGTAATGCGATAGATAACCCTACGTAGCCAGTACCAGCAACCGCAATCTTCATAAGAGTAACCTGCCTTTTGTTTTTACTACCATCTCAGGCTATTGTAGACAAATCATTGAGGTAAATCGACAAAGCCGGTATCCTTCAGATAATTCTTGCCGACGCTCATATCGTACTGAATGAGTTGATAATCATGAAGCATTGTCTTGGCTTCTTTGGAAAGCTGTTTGTTATTAATGCGATTACCTGCTGCATCAAGATAAACCGGCTCGTCTGCATTGCCCCCAGCCGACGAGGGGATAGAGATTGCCGGGATGGTTTCGTGCATCTTCGTCAGGAAAGCCAGATATGGGCTGACTTTTGCATTGAGATGTGAGGCTAGCTGAGCGGAGAAATAATTTGATGATGTGTAGGCACTGGAGGCATCATCCAGTTTGGTGCCTGACGATTTCGAAGCATCGTTAGACCAGATGAAATAATCAGTTTCATGCAGACCAAGAATATTATCTTTGCTGGAATATGCCGTGGAGTAAATCCCGGGTAGATGATCTCCATAGAATACGACGGTGATTGGCCTATCGATATGGTTGAGCTGATTCAAGAATTCAGCTGTTGCTTGATCCGTATAGCTTAGACCCTTTGTATAGGTTTCAATATTTTGTTTCTCATCATCCTGCAAATTTGAAGAAGTATCTTCATCCTTAAATTGATTATCAGGATAAAAATTCTCATAAGGCATATGGTTCTGCATGGTGACAACTTGATAGAACTTCTTCTTGTCGGAAGATGAAATCTTTTTGAGTACTTCTGAGTAGAAGGACTCATCCGAGGCATACCAAGCAGAGTCAAGTGGTCGTAGGCCTTTCAATTGTGGTGTGCCATCTGTGGCATAAAACTTCGAGAAGCCAAATTTTTTGTAATTCAAATCACGGAAGTACATGTTGCGGTTGTAAGCGTGGAATGCGATGGATGAGCCCTTTCCGTTGGCTTTGTTCCAAGCTTGATTGAGCGTAGGCGCCCATTTGAGGGATGGAACCAGCTGCTGATAGGCAATGGATAATGTGGAACTGTAATTTGCCATGGACAAGCCGGACAAAGCTTGATACTCAATATTTGCGGTGCCGCCTCCGTAGCCCGGGGAAAGCATCAGACCGGAAGTTGTTTGGGCTTTGACATGACGGATATTTGGCATTGGATCTTCGGAGAAGCTGACGCCAGGCACTCGAGTTGGATCCGAGAACGTTTCGGAAAGCACCATGATGACAGTGTTGTCGGTCATGTTCTCGGATCGGGTTTGATTAAGCTGTTTTGCCTGTTCCGTGTATTTCCGAGAGATTTTTTCCATAGCTTCTTGCGAATATCCATTGGGTTTATCCATGGTTTTTGTGTGCGCGAGACGCAGGAAATTCACAACAGGACCATTGTTCGTGGAATCTGCGAGGCCATTCCAGATCTGTGGACTATCTCCAAGATTTTTTGCGAAATCTGTTGACCAGTATCCTTCGTTGCCAAATCCCCATACGAAGGAAAAACACAGTGCGAAACTGCAGCATGCGGCTACAATGCGAGTGAGCGTGCCGGCAAGGTTCTTAATCCCGGTAAAAGGGTGACGCCAGGAACAGTAGATAACGGCATTGCGTCCATCGATAAACTGCATGATAATGCAAATGACGACAAGCCATATGACGCCGCTAACTGCTGTATTGGCAAGTCCTTGACTGCTTTGAGGGATGAAGGATGCTAACTGTCCAGTGTTGCCTCCAGTGATGAAATTAAGATCAGCCGGAAGCACGGGTTCATTGCGAGATTCAATTTTGATGTGGTTCGCCACGGCGTAAACGGTCATGACTGTGCCAAAAATCGCTGTTGCTATCCAAAAACGATTAATTATGAATATGAGCGTGAGGTAGACGACTGCGAAAATAATGAGATTAAGTAAGAAAATGTAATTCTTGTCGGACCAGATTTGACTAATAAAATGTGACAACTGTCCAACGATGCTGGATGTCTGTCTTACGGCTTCGCTGATATCCTCGCCTTTTTTGTACTCGGGTTCGGAATACATGCCCCATTGGATAAACAATGTTTCGAATGTGGTGAGGGCCATGAGAATGATTGCATAGAAAGAAAAAGAGAAACGATGGCGCTTCTTCCACAAGGCATGCGCGCTCTGGAAGAACTTGATGATGAGCTGGACGGCTTTGAGACTTGTGAAGGTATGCCATGCGTTACGCACCGTGGTCGCAGCGGTACGTGCGGCGCATGCAGTGGTGCGGGCCGCGCTGGCAATAACGTGT
>ENA-OQDC01000973-OQDC01000973.1-human-gut-metagenome-genome-assembly--contig:-NODE-973-length-16739-cov-3.065013_pt1 | contig 16739 bp, 13 predicted proteins | sample MGYA00242770_ERZ504601 | MGnify/ENA primary metagenome ERZ504601 (study PRJEB26092, sample SAMD00036305) | human gut metagenome | host: Homo sapiens | study: EMG produced TPA metagenomics assembly of...
AGCGAGCCCATCGCCGAGGCAATCAGGCGTGCGGTAGGCGGACCGAGCCGGCGAATCGACAACGCGACCAGCACACGCCACAGGTCGGCGTGACGGGCCTTGTCCATTTCGTCGAACATCTTGCGCGTGTTTTCGCCGGGCCGAATGATCACCGGTACATCCGTGACGCCAGTGCGCGTGGTCTTGTGATCCACGCGCACGATAACCGCGTCGGCCGGCACGTCATACTCAGGATAGGAGGCTGCGGCAAAGCCCGGCATAGTACCAAGTGGCGCCTCAGCCCCGGTAGGTGCGCCGGTCGTCTCGCTGGCGGTACCTCCCTGTGTTTCGGCAGATTCGATTGCGGTCTCCCCTTGCGCGCGTTCGGCCAGCTGCTTGGCCGTGAGCTTTTTGGCCGGCGTGGGCGCGGTCCAGAAAGCAGGCACCTGATGCCACAGGCCAGAGCCGCCGACACGCTTACGCACCTTTTTCTTCTTACCGTTCGCACCGACCGTCTCATGCACCTCGACGATTGCGGCCTCACGCCACACGCGCACGTCGCGCAGATCGGCGGCGGTCAGGTTGAACAACCCGGATTCGTTAGACAACACCGGCTTCTGCGCGGCCGGCAATTCCAGCCCTTCCACCGGCTCGTACGGGTCAGGCTCTTCGCCGGGGGCGACCAGAACCTCGGTGATGTTCGGCGCGTAGGTCGCCACCGAATCAGGCCGGTTCTCCTCCGGGTTGGTCAGAGCGATGGCCGATTGTTCGCCCAAGTGCTCGATGTCGAACGCCTTGCGTGAGGCCAGCGAAATCACGCGCTCGGTCAACTGGGCCGGGCAGCTCTCCACATTCGGGCAGCGAATGTCCTTGTCACCCTCCTTGGCGGGTGACAGTTTCGCGCCGCATGAAGGGCAGAACTCGGGCATGACGAATTCGCGCAGCTGGTCCTCACGCCCTTTGCGCCGTTCAAGCACCGGGCCGACCAGTTCGGGAATCACATCGCCGGCCTTGCGCACCACCACGGTGTCGCCGATCAGAATGCCCTTGCGTTTGACTTCAAATCCATTGTGCAGCGTGGTACGAGCCACGGTGGAGCCGGCCACGTAGACAGGTTTGAGCACGGCGACCGGCGTCACACGGCCGGTACGCCCCACCTGCACGGTGATGTTGAGCAGTTCGGTGTTGACCTCTTCGGGCGGGTATTTGTAGGCGATGGCCCAGCGCGGCGCGCGCGAAGTGGCGCCGAGGGTACGCTGCAGGCCCAGGTCATCGACCTTGACGACGATGCCGTCAAGTGCATGCTCGATGTCGCCACGATGCTCGCCGTAGTACTCGATCATGTCCAGGATCTCCTGGAATGAGGTCACCGCACGATTGTGCGGGGAGACCGGCACGCCCCACTTGGTGTATAGATCGTAGGCCTGCGACTGGTCGGCGACCACGTCATGGGTGCCGCGCGGATGGTCCGGCCCCCAAGTGAGCTGCCCCAGACCATGCGCATAGAAGCTCAGGCGACGGGTGGCGGTGATGCGAGGGTCTTTTTGACGCAGCGAGCCGGCAGCCGCGTTGCGTGGGTTGGCGAAGGGCGCTCGTCCGGCGTCCTCCTGCTCGTTGTTCAGGGTGTGGAAATCATCCCAACGCATGAACACTTCGCCTCGGATTTCCACGAAGTCCGGAACGTCTTCCTTGGGGCCGCCGAGGTTTGCGGGAATGGAGCCGATGGTTCGCACATTCAGGGTGATGTCTTCGCCGGTAACGCCATCGCCGCGCGTCAGGCCCTGTTCAAGCACGCCGTTGCGATAGATGAGGTTCAGGGCGAGGCCGTCGATTTTGACCTCGCAGCTCATGGGCAGGGGCTTGGATTCGGGCCAATCGAGGTCGCGAATCACCGAGTCGTACCAATCCTTGAGTTCTTCGATGGAGAAGACGTCGTCAAGGCTCATCATGCGGCTGGGGTGGCGCACGGAGGCGAAGTCGTTGGAGAAGGAACCGCCGACGCGATGGGTGGGCGACTGCGGATTGTCCAGTGAGGGGAACGCCGCTTCGAGTCGTTCGAGGCAACGCATGCGCGCATCGTAAGCGGCGTCGGAGCTGACGGGTGAGTCGTCGATGTAGTAGGCGATCTGATCGGATTCCACCCATGCGGCCACGCGAGCCCACAGGCGGGCGGCGGCCTCAGCGGTCATCGTGTTCACGTCAAAACGGTCGAGGCGTATCGCGTCGTCGTCAGTGGGCTGCAGTGCGGCTATCCATTGTTCGGAGCCAGGGGCAAAACGTGCAATACCGGTATCAGGCCGGACCTCGGCCACATCCCCATCGTCGAAATCCCATGCCAGTTGTTCGTTCGTGCTCATGGTTGTCTATCCTAGCGGGCTCGGCTCCCCTCGGCCGGCTATACCGTCAACTCCCCTCAGGCGGCTACGCGGATAGCGAGCGCAGGAACTGGGCTTGGATGATGTCGATGTTATCGCCTTCGCCGTCATTCATGCGGGCCACAGCCACCGAGAGCGTGCGGGCCGGCACGAACATGTCCTCATCCACGCACACGCGAGCGGCGTCACGCACGATGTCAGCCACTTCGATATGCGGCCAGACCGGCAGATCATGCGTGGCAAGCACATGGGCGGCGGCCTCCACCGATTCAGGCACCGGTATGCACTGCGAGTCCGCACGGGAAACCAGTTCCTGCAGTTCGCTTTCCAGCGAACCAATGGCCCCGGGAGCGATGTGATCGCTCATAATGTAGGCTGCGGCGGCTGTGTCGAACCGGTCAAGCATCCATTCGGCGTACGCGAACCGGTAATAGGCGAACGCGGCATCGTCGCGGTCCAAGGCCACGCGCAGAGCATTCAGGCAGGCGGCGCGTGCCGAATCCCAATCCTCATTGCGGGCCAGTTGAATGGCGAGCTTCAGATGTGAGAGCGGGTAGGCGGGCGCGTACGCCACCATACGGTTGAGATGCGGGATGGCCGCCTCGGCACCCTTGATCTGACTCAACACGTCAGCCAGCTCCATGTGCGCGTAGAACAGATTGTCCGGGATAAGCACCGTACGCTCGTCCAATGTGGCGAACAGCCGGTTGTAGACCACGCGCTCGGCATAGGAGTTGAAGTATCGAGGTACGCCATGGCCTGCCGCATACACCTGGTCCAAATGGGCCACGGCCGCTTCGGCCGCTTCGATGGCCTGATCGGCTTGGCCCGAGAACAGCATATCTCGGGCGCGCAGACGCTCCTTGTCAAGATCGTCGGCAAGCGTGAACGTGAAGTCCGGCGTGTCCTTGCCATCGATCAACGCACTGGTGACCTGAGAGGCCAAATCGGTCAGTTCGGGATCGCATATCGATTCGATGACCTGCATGGCTCGCTGGGCCTTTTCCACGGAGCCGAGCGACGTGTTCCTGGCGATATCGTGGAATTCGTTGACGCCATGCTGCAGCAGGTCCACTCGCTGGATAGCCAGTCCGGCACTATTCTGTGCGCCCAGCACGTGAGCGGTCGCCGGGCTGAATTGACGGTCGGCCAGTTCGGGCTCCTCCTGGGATCCGGTGGGAGAGAACCGGCTGTCCGCCAAGTCGAAGTCGGCGCTGATGGGTTTCAGACCACCTTCGCCGTCCACGTCCATCACGGCACCGAACATGCGGTAGGTTTCCTCGGGATTGTCAAGGCCCAGCGGTGTCCAGTCGCTTGAGGAAGGCATCACGGGTGAAGGTGACGGTGACCATATTGCGCACGGTGGGATTGCGGCGCAGCACGCTCATCGGATCATCGTCCATGCCGGCGGCCCCATCAGCACCGTCAGTGCCGACGCCCTCGCCGCCGATACCGCCCAGGTCGTCGCCTGCGCCGGTATCGTCCGGCATGCCGAACGCCATTTCGTCGATATCGATGCCCTTCATCAGGTCTTCGAACTGCGAATCGATGGACGCAGCGCCATCGGCGTCAGCGTATTCGGCCGCGGCCTGATCCGTAGCATCCGCAGACGGTCCGGTACCGTTGCCTGCTCCCCCGGCCGTGCCGCGTTCGTCACCGGACGCCGTCTGCCCGAACGTCTCCTCATGGGTGATGGGGCGGGTCGGGTCGCCATGGAAATCACCATCTTTGGGGTCGGCTTTGGAACCCACACGCCCCAAATCGCCACTGCGTAGATGTTCGAAGGCGCTTAGGGCCTCGCTCATCATCGCCTCGATGGCGGAATCCTGTTCGGCAATCGCCTCTTCAAGACCAATGGAATCGATGTGCAACGACACCTGGCGCACGGATTCGCTGGTGCCGAAACTTAGCGCTGCCATCATCAGGCCGACACGCAGGTTGTAGGCGGCGCTCATCGACGCGCGTTCGGCGCTGCTCAGCGCACGCCACGTACGGCGAGTGGTGTCATACCGGCTATCGGGCATCATCGAGGTGCCGGCAGTGGTGAAGCCAATGGCCACTTCACCCGAATCCAAGCGCGACCGGAACTCCACATCAAACCGATACGGCAACCGTAACCGGCGCAACAGTGAAGAGAGGGTCTGACGATACACCCATTCGTCGCTCCTCGCCGGCGAATACGAAGGACGAGCGGCTTGAGTGTTGGTGTCGCTCTTATCGGTCCGTTCTACAGCGCCCTCAACACTCTCAGTACTTTCAGCGCCCGCAGCATTCGTCACACCCGAATCCGGCACGTTCCGCTGGGTCAGCACATCTCGAGGATCGGGGAATTCACTGCGAATCTGCCCAGCCGTGCGTGCGGCGATATCGACCGAGGCTCAGCACGGCCCGACGCTCCTGCTCGCCATCATACGGGTCAAGCGCCATATCGCAGGGCTTCTCAATGAGTTTCATGTCGATTTGCGCGGCCTCGGCACGGGTCACCGTATCTTCCGTAGGGTTGCGTCCCAAGGAAGCGTTGCGCTCCAACCAAGCGCTCACCGCAGCGAATCGGTTGAGGTTGCCTTCGATCTTCAAGGATTTCAGCGCCTGCCCGAATGCCAAGGACTTATCCCACGTAAAGAAATAGCCGCTCGAATACGTCGAGGTGTACAGGTGCAATGGTTCGGCGCCATGCACCGCTTCCAGTCCCGGCGTGGTGTCGAGGGCGCCGGCTTCGCGCATCAGATCGGCGAAGTGATCCTCCAGACCGGAGGCCCGCATGCCGTGGGCTCGTGCCGCCAAAGTGTCACGCACCGAACGGCGAATCGCACCGATTGGCGCCTCACGGTTGAGACGGCGGAAGATATTGCCGGAACCGAATCCGATGAGCAGACCATTGATCTGCGGCAACATATACGTGGCGAAGAACGCGATGGTAATGGCATCGCGGTATTCCAAATCATGACGCATCACAGGCGGCAGATTGGCACGCATCTGCTCAAGCGTGTACCGGTTGCCGGCCTTGAGCCATGAGGCGAGCCACGTCATGCGTCCGGTGTCGTCACGCCCCACCACGCCACCGGTAATGGCCTTCACGCCGTCAGCACCATGACCAAGGCCACGCCCCAAACCACGCCCATGATGCAGCGCACTTCCCAGGCCACGGTCTGTACGGGAGAAACCGGAACGTGAACGCGGCTCGTCGCTTTCGCCCAGCCGCTCACCGTCCGGCAGAGTCACTTCCTTTTCCTTGCCGAACATGAATCGCGCCTGCATATCCTGCACGTCCATGTTGGGGTCGGTGCCCACGAATACGCGGCCATGCGTATCGGCGAACGCCACCTGCGCAAAATGATCGCGGTCGGGGAAAATGCCAAGCGAGAAGCCGCGGCCTCTGGTGGAGGGCAGCTGCGCCCATCCAAGCACCAGCCCTTCCGGCACGTTCTCCAATTCGGGGAAGGTGCGTCGCTTGATTACAGGACTCAGCGCCACTGCATGGCGAGTCAGTTCGTCGATAATGCCGCCTTTACGCTCACTGGTCTCCTGCAAGGCATCGCCGAACGGATTCGTATCGTGCTTCTTCGGCTTGGATAGTCCCAGATCGGCCGCGAGCGCGTTCATCGAATCCTTCAGTCCGCCCAGCAGTGGCGTGCGGTTGTGCTTCCCATGGTCCGATGTACGTTTTGGCATGATTCACATTGTCTCTTGTTTGCCCGACATCAAGCCCGAATAAAGCCTATAGAATAAATGCGTGCATTCCATAGACCACACTCGCGCAGATCGTCCGATGCCGTCGAATCATGAACGGCGCCTGCCCAGCCGTCCGGATACCCGGCACCGGCTGCATTTGGTGCGCCTGCTGATCGCCTTGCTGGCCGCCATCGCCGCCATCGCCGCCATGGAGTGCATCGTGTTCAACCTGCCGTTCTGGCGTACGCTCGGAGCGAGCACGGATACGAACGCCGTGCATAACACGCTGGGTTCGGGTCTCACGCGCCGGAATGATGGCATGTTGACCGTCACCGATCCGACCAAGGCCTATCTTGAACTGACCGCGGACGGCACGTCGGATTACCTACGCATCGATACCGAGAGCAGCAAGGTCATCGATAAGGCCCGCGAGCAGGCCGAGGCCGAATCCAAAGCGAACGACGATAAGGAAGTCTTCAAACCGCTGGCGACCATTCATGTGCGCGCGGATGTCGATGGCATCACCGGCAAGGCCCAGTCGATGAATCCCGACGCTATTCGCAGCCATTATGTCAAGGCGCCGGGTGCCGGCATCGTGCGTATTTGGATTCAGGAAGAGCGCGGCGCGATCGTACCGGTCACCGACTCCCGCGCCAACGTGCGCGTACCGTTCGTCATCAATTGGATGCGCGTGCTCGCCATGGCCTTGGTGTTGCTGATGATTGCCGTCTGGAGGCCGGGATCGCACCTGTGGCGTATCACGCTTGACCCGTCCAGCACTCGGCAACGACTTGCTTTCGTGGGGCTTATGGCGATTCCTACCCTGCTTATCGGCGCATCCATCATCCACGAACTGTGGTACGCGTCTCCGCTCGTCTTCCACGTTTCCGGCGATTACACCTATGATTTCGACCAGTATGGGCATGTGGCCGATGCGCTGGTCGCCGGCCGGCCCTGGCTCGACTTGCCGGTTCCCGAACAGCTGGCCGCCACCGAGCACCCCTATGACGTAGCCACACGTGCCCAGCTACTCGCCAATGGAGCCAGTCCGCTCTACTGGGATTACGCGTATTATGACGGTCACTGGTATTCCTATTTTGGCGTGTTGCCCGCAGTGCTGCTGTTCGTCCCCTATCGTCTGCTGGCCGGTCATAATCTGCCGACATCCGCCGCCGAGTATATTCTCGTGCTGCTGTTCATCATCTTCTTCTCCTTGCTGGTGCTGCGCGTCATCCATCGTGTGATGCCGAAGACTTCGGTGGCGGCCGCGTCGTTAGTAGTGGTCTCATCGTTGGTGAGCGCGCAAATGGGGTATTTGCTGTATCGCACGAACTTCTATCAGATACCGTTCGCCGCATCGCTGACGTTGACGTCGCTGGGACTATGGCTATGGCTCGGCGCGGACACGTCCCGCCGTCCGCTGAGACCATCGGACCGATGGCAGGCGGGCGATGCCAAGCCTCTCTCCCTGCCACGACTGGCCTTGGGCGCCTTGTGCATTGCGGCGAATTTCGGATGCCGACCGACGTTCACCTTGACCGCATTGCTTGCGTTCCCCCCTGTTCTGGCCGCAGATTCGCGCGCTGGGCACCGGTCTGCGCACACGCCGTATCAAGCCGTTGCAGGCGTTGCGCGCGCCGCTGGCGGTAATCATCCCCGGCCATTCTCGTCGTGACGCCTCTGATGACGTGGAACATGGTTCGGTTCGATTCCCCGTTCAATTTCGGCAATGCGTATCAGTTCTCCATATCCGATATGACCCGGCATACCACCCCGTCCGCGGATATGCCCGCCAACATCTGGTATTACCTGTTCCTGCCGCTGCGCTTCATGGATCGTTTCCCGTGGCTGGCGGGCTCTCCCGCCCCGATGCCGCAATGGGGTTATTACGAGGTGATGGTCGGCGCGATTTTCACGGCCACGCCACTGACCTTGATGGCTTTGGCGCTGCCCCTGCTGCGCAGATTGGAGACGCACGGCATGCGGCCATGGCTGATGTCTTGCTTGGCCGTGGCGGCGGTGCTGGTCGTATTCGACAGCCACGTCGGCGGTTTGGGATGGCGGTATTCCGCCGATTTCGGCTGGCTGATCTCGCTGGCGTCCATACCGGGGCTACTGTGGCTGGTCAATGGGCGCGAACCGAGCCGCTCATTGGCGGGGGCCAACGACGCCGCTTCAGGCGATGGCATCGCCCGCGTCACTCCGTGGCGTTGGCTGATGCGCTGGGTCGTGATGCTGGCCGTATTGTGGGCGCTGGGCATAGCCATACTAAGTTGCTTCGTGCAGTCGCGCAGCGATTCGATGATCGCCAACAATCCGACGCTCTGGCATCAGGTTCAGTCTTGGTTCACCCTGCTATAGGACCGGACCGCTCGGCGACCCGCCAAGCTTCAGTATTCTCCCAGCATTCCGGCCGGTGTTTTCCAAGACCTGCGGCATAATGTATGTGACGTAATTCACTAATCGTTTACCCATACTGTCGTGAGGGTTTCCCCGTGTCCACTGCCGTCCGTAGTCGCGTCTTCAAAATATCCGCAGCAGCCGTCACCGCAGCCATCGCCATTGGTCTGTGCCTGTTCTCATAGGACGACGTCAGCGCCTCCATCAAGGAACGCCGCGTGGAGCGGCTCAACGCCCAGATCGAGAACGTCTATACCGACGAATACCAGCAGATGATGGACACCGAGATCGCCGACGAGCGCGACGCCAAAGAACGCACAGTCGACAGCATCTACACCAAGGTGAACCCGTACGGCACCAACACCACGTCCATGTACGTGTACTTCACCACCGATCAGGCCTCCACCGTCAGCTACACCGTTTCCGCTGAGGGGTACCCGGATTACACGGCCAACGCCATCACCAGCGATGAGGCGGCCGCCGCATACCGTGAGGCCGCCGCCGGCGACGCCGACGGTTCCGGCAATGTCGGGCGGTACCAGCACGGCGAGTCAGACGACCACGGTATCGAGCAATGACATCGCCTCCACCGAGCACGAGTTTCTGGTGTTGGGACTGATCCCAAGGTCAAGAACACCATTACCCTGACCATCACCGACACCGACGGCAACGCCACCACGCGCACCATCGAGCAGACCGGCCCGAAACTGCTCGGCGAGGAGGAAGTACGGCTCGAACAGGCCATCGACCCCCGACGAATCCACGGTCACCACGCTCGGCGAATGGCCTGTACGCGATTCTCGGCAATGATTCCAACGAGCAGGATTTCATGTACTACTATGACGCGAACGGTGTGATTCGCGGCGAAATCCCGGTGCTCTACTACCGCTCGCACCGTCTGCTGTTCGACAATGACGGCATCATGTGGTTCTCCGCCTCCACCAAGCATTTCGTCGGCATGAACCGCCTAGGCAAGCTGGTCAAGATCATCAATCTGGGCGACCAGTACATCCTGCACCATGATTACGCGCTGGATTCCGACGGCAATATCGTCTCTCTGGCCACCGATCTGAAACATTCGGACCATGCCGTGCAGGATCAGGTCATCAAGGTGGACACCGACTCCGGCGAGGTGAGCCTGCTGGTGGATTTCGGCGACCTGTTCCCCGATTACAAGCAATCCACCGATCATTCCGGCATCGACGAATCCGATCCGACCGCCACGAACCGTTGGGACTGGATCCACTTCAACACCATCCAGCTCATGGATGATGGCTCCGCGTTGCTGTCCGCACGTGAGACCTCCACGATGATCAAGATCAATGACATCGAAGGCACGCCGTCGCTCGACTACATGATCGGCGAGCCGAGCGTATGGAATGGCATGGATGCGCAGCCCTCCTTCCTGACCAAGGTGGGCGATTCCGGCGACACCGGCGGCCAGCACTCAATCACTGTGCAGTACGATTCCTCGCTGGAGGACGGCCAGTACTACATCTACATGTTCGATAACGACTTCGGTTATGCCATGACCCGTCCTGATTTCGATTGGACCATGATCGATGGCATTTCGACCGCGCAGAGCTCCAAGGATGAGAACTCGAACTCCCAGTTCCGCAAGTACCTGGTCGACGAGAACGCCGGAACCTACACCGAAGTGCAGGACTTCGATGTGCCGTATTCGCCGTATGTCTCCTCCGCACAGGAACTGTCCGATGACCTGAACCTGGTGGACATCGGCATGCAGGGCCTGTTCGGCGTCTACGATGACGACGGCAACCTCAAGGCACAGTACAAGATGGTGCTCAGTTCGGGATACATCTACCGCGTCTACCAGTACGGCTTCCGCGGCTTCTACTTCGCGTGAGGATTGGCATCGACCTCACGGCCGATGCCAATCCTCCAACGGCCGATTCCTATCTGCTACCGCTTCGCAGCCTCATACTTGCGGCGAATCAGATCCTCATAAAACGCCACAGCCTCAGCCGGCGCTCCGTCAAACGCGACCGCGTGCTCGTCCAGCACCAGTACGCGGTCGATGGCGTATTCGGGCCGGCGGATCATATCCGTGTCATGCGTGGCGAAAATCACCTGCTTGTTGTAGCTGAACAACGCCTTGGCCACATGCGCGGCGCCAATCTCATCCAATCCCTTGCTCGGCTCATCCGCCACAATCGCACTCGGCTCAAAGCTCAGCGCGGCCGCAATAGCCAGCAGGTGCCGTTTCTCGGAGTCCAGTTCGCTGGCCTTGGCCTTGGAGACCTGCGCCAAATCAAAATGCGCGAACAGATTGCCGATGCGCGCATGACGTTCTGACTCGGGCACCTTGTGCTTTTTCAGCGCTTCGGAAACAGCCTCGGAAATATTCGCCGCTTGGTAAAAGCTGTTCGGAATCTCCTCGCGGCGAACTTTGCCGACCAGATTATCGATGCGCTTCGCGTCCTTCTTCACAGCCGGGTCAAGACGTTCCTCACCGCCCGCAATGGTCACCGTGCCGGCGTTGGCCTTCAACGAACCGTCCAGCAGACCCAGCAATGTGGATTTGCCTGCGCCGTTCAGTCCGATCACAGCCACCCGCAGCTCGCTGATGGTGATGTCCGTGGGAGCAAGTCCCACGTGCCCATCATCATACGTATGCCCGGCCTGATCCAAAGTGAACGTCAGCGACGCCGGGCGTGGCAGTTCTTTCGGTCTAAACAAGAATCCCATGCCGCTATTGTACGTGGAGTACAGGCGTGGTGCCGGCAAACACCGGCCTATCGCAGCAAAGCGGCGACGGTATTGAGCACGGCGCGGATGCCACGCTCGAATTCGTCCGGTTCGGGTAGCAGGGAAACGGCCAGGTATCCATTGGAAGTCATGTCGAAGAAGTAGCCGGGCTGTCCGGTCAGTTTGTGCTCGTCAATCAACCGCAGCACCAGCTCGTTCTCATCGATGACTGAAGGCACTCGTAGCAGCACGTTCCAGCCGCCTTCGGCCCGTAGCACGCTGACCAGCCCGTTGGGATCGGCGTCAAGCAACTCGTGCAACTTGGCCAGGTTATTGCGCACGCGCTCCCCCACCCGTCTGGTCTGTGCGGGCGCGGCGTTCAATAATGCGGGAATCCGTTCGGCGATGATGTCACTCATCGGCAGATAATCATCGGCGATGACGTCCAGTCGACGCTGTGCCTCGGCAACGTCCTCGGCAGGTCCGGACACCTGAATCCACCCGACTTTGGCGTGCGGCGCGGCCAGCATTTTGGAGAATCCGTCTAGGGCGAAGGTGAGCACGCCGCGCTCCCCCGCGAGCCGTGCGTTGCCGGGGAAAGGTTCGAGAGAGTAATCGAAGAACACTTCATCGGCGATAAGGGCGATGCCATGCTCACGGCACAATGTCACGATACGTGCACGCTCGGTTGGTTTTACGTACGAACCGGTCGGATTGTTCGGGTTGATGAGCACCAATGCTCTGATGCGTTCGCCACCGGGCTCGCTGAGCAGCCGCTCGAGTTCGGCGATGTCGATGAACCAGGAGCCGTCGAATTGCAACTGGTATTCGACCGTGTCAACGCATTCAAGCCGTGCAATCGACTCAATCAGCGGATAGCCGGGTTTGGGTGCCAGCACCGCGTCGCCGGCATCGCAAAGTAACTTAATCAGCCACGAATACGCCTCGGACGTGGAGCTCAGCAAGTACAGGGCGTCCGGGTCAACGCCCTCGATGGCGGTATTCGCATTGTTGAAAGCGGCATGGCGCTCGTTCCCGCCCTCGCTGGCAGCGGGCGAAGTCGACTGAGGGCTGCTTGCGTCTACCGCCTTTGCCGTATTGAGGAATGCGGCCAATGCTTCTCGCGCCGCACGCGGTCCACGCGGGTCGGCCGTATACACGCTCGGCACCAATTCAGGTGCCAGCCCGTGGCGGGTCGGATTGGAATCGTTGAGTTTGCTGAGTGCGATGCCGTTTGCCTTGGCTGCCGCCTCGGCCGCCGCAATGGGATTCGGCGCAGAAATATCCACACGAGAAGAGAAATGCACGCTCATACCCTCCCACGATAGAGCGTGGTGCCCCCTGCCCCGCTCTCAAACGCGCAACATTCCCGGAAATGCGTCGCTCTGGACCCGAATCACACCCTCAAACGCGACACATTCCCGGGAACGCGTCGCCACAGACCTCCATACACACGCCCACTTTGCGCAACATTCCCGGGAACGCGTCGCATACCTTTCCTATGCAATGCAAAAGGCCGCCCGACTAGTCGGACGGCCTGAAGCATATTCGCGGGTCAGCGCTGCACACCCACGCTCACTGGCTCACTGCTGCTTGGTGCTGGCATAGTAGGCGGCACCGACGATGCCGGCCTGGTTACGCAGCTTGGCGGGCACGATCGGGGTCTTGATATCCACGTACGGCAGGAACTTTTCGCTCTGACGGCTCACGCCGCCGCCGACGGTGAACAGGTCCGGGTTGAAGTACTTCTCCATAAGGCCGTAGTACTTGGTCAGACGCTTGGCCCACTTCTTGTAGCCCAGTTCCTCATTCTCGCGAATCGCGGAGGAGGCATACTTCTCGGCGTCCAGATGCTTGGCGCTCAGGATGATGTGTCCGAGTTCGGTGTTCGGGATGAGCACGCCGTTGTAAATCAAGGCGGTGCCGATGCCGGTGCCCAGTGTGGTGGCGATGACCAGACCATCCTGGCCCTTGGCGGCACCGAACTGGACTTCGGCCAGGCCGGCGGCGTCGGCGTCGTTTACCACGACGACCGGGCGGCCGCAGGCTTCGGAGAACACTTCAGTAACGTCCACGCCAATCCAAGACTGGTCAAGGTTGGCCATGAAGTCGAGCTTCTGGCCGGGCTTGATCGGCGCGGGGAAAGCGATGCCAACGGGTGCGGATTCAGGCACTTCGAAGTGGTCGAGCTGCTGCTTGACGATTTTGGCCACGGCCTGAGGAGTGGAGACCTCGGGAGTGAGAATCTTCAATCGTGGCTCGGCGAAATCGCCCTTGGTCAGATCGACAGGTGCGGCCTTGATGCCGGAACCGCCAATGTCAACACCGAAAGCCTGTGCAGTTTCAATCATCGTTGACCTTCCTTTCCATACGTTTTCATCAGTTCGTAAGGTTGCGCCCAGTTTAACGCGAATTACGCTCAACACGAAACCATTACACACCAATTGTGCAAACGTGTGCATCGTCGCCGGTCACTACGTACCCTATTCGTATCGTTTTTCAAGCCTGACAATGGGCAATGCATGCGATTTCGCATACTAGGAAAAATCGGCGTCTATGGTGGCCTGACTCTGTGTCGCGCGCGATAATGGGAGGTATGGCAGAACATACCCAACTTATTGATGCAATTAACATCCGCACCGCCGTACGCGCCTACGATGATGAGCCGATCGACGACGATACGGCCCGCCAGCTCGAGATGGCGCTTCAGCCGATCAACTTACTCGGCGATCTCAACATTCAGCTGGTGCGCGACCAGCCCAAGGTGTTCGCCGAAGCCAATGCTTCAGGTCATCTGACCAATGCGGCGAATTATCTGGCCATCGTCGGCCCCGCGAACGATGAGGAAGCCAAAGAGCGTGCCGGCTTCTATGCCGAACGCATGGTGCTCACGGCCACGTTGCGCGGCCTCGGCACCTTATGGGTCGCCGGCTCATGGGACAAGGCGGAGGCGGCCAAGCATTGCCGCGTCACCTCTGGCCAGGAGCTGTATCTCGGTGTGGTGATCGGGCATCCGAAGAATCATCTGGATTATCAGGCGAAATCCTATGAGGAGCTATGCGAAGCGCAACGCACGCACCGCGCCACCAAGACCTATGAGCAGTTCACCGCCACAATGAGCGATGAGGGCGCGAGGCCGCTCCGGATTGGTTCAAGTCCGGCGTCGAGGCTGCGATGAAGGCGCCGAGCGCGAGTGAACCGTCAGCCAATCACCTTCTCGTATAATCCGGCCGACGATACCGCCGCCGCGCATATCGATCAGAGTGCGGAAGATGAGCATCACGCGTTCAATGACATGGGCATCGCCAAGCTGCACTTCCAGATCGGTGCCGGCCAAGGCCAGTGGGCTTGGGGCGACGGTGGCCTGTTCATCCATAAGTAACCTGTAGTGACCCCCCTCATAGAGGGGAGCCACTACTACGGCTACTTCAGCGACGGCATGAGCTTCCAGGTGGGGTCGTGCATCAGCTTGCGCGAGTCCCACCAGCCCTTGGCAATCTGTACCAAACCGGTCTTGAGGTGCTCGCGATCCACCATCACCAGGCGAATGACTTCCTTGGCCGCGGTGAGCACGGTACCCAGTCCAAACACCAGCGGACGGAAGTCACCATAGGTCATGAAGTACCGGGCCATGTATCCGCGGTTGCGCATGATGTGATACCGGTTCATGTCGGATGTGGAGTTGAGCTGGCGCACGCCGGCGATATCCCAATTGCCGATTTCGCGCGTACGGCGCAGGATCACGTCGGGCACCACAATCGGGTTGGTGACCTTGCTGGCGCGGTAGCCATACATCGTGTCATCCCAGTAGATGAAGAAGCGCGGGTCCGGCAGACCGATTTCCGTAACCACACGGCGGTTGAACAGGCCGCCTTCGAAGCACAGCGTGTCCATCACTCGGTATCCGGCCGGGCCGAATGCGGCGGGCGCAATCGGGTTCGGGATGCCCAGCGGCACAATGAAGTCGTACTGCCAGTAGAACGGGCCGCCATCGTAGTCGAATCGGGAGCCCTGAATCACCTCGTGCTTGTCGGTCCACTTGGACAGCTTGGCAATGGCGTCCGGCAGCACGGCCACATCGTCATCCATCACCCAGAACCATGCGGCACCCAGCTCGTAGGCTTTGGCCACGCCGGCGGAGAAACCGCCCGCACCACCCAGGTTCTCGGTCTGCGGCGCATAGACCACACGTTCTTCGTTACCGGACTGGTCGGCCACGGTGGTGCCCCATTGGCCGGTCACCTTGCCGGCAAACGCAGCGACCATGTCCGCCGTCTGATCGGACTGCTCATTGTCCACGATGACAATGCGCCACGGTGCCTGTTCAAGCGCCAGAATCGAATCGAACAGTGTCTCAAGCAACTGCTGACGTTTGTAGGTGGTGACGATCAGGGCAAGCTTGTCGATGGTGTTGTTGGGTTTCTTCACTTCAGCCATGGCTCCCATTGTTGCACTTGACCGGCACAAGACGAATTTCTGCACAGTGAAACGCGGGTTGCATACGTCCGGCGCATGGCGTATGAATAAGCTTGTCAGTTTCAGGGAAGGTGCAATTCCTTACTGGCGGTAACCTGCACCCCGGGTTTCATAACGGGGATGGCAGGAAGCCCGCGACCCGCGCAAGCGGCTGATCCGGTGAGATTCCGGAGCCAACGGTATAGTCCGGATGGAAGAAACGAGGGCTCATTATGAGTGTATCTTCGCGTATTCACATGCAAGTTGTTCGTTCTGTGGCACCCGAGGCCGAGGGTTCGGCCAGCACGTCCACCGCCAGCACCAGCGCCAAACTTGGCTCACACACCACTGGTGTGGCCGATTCTGGCCGCTGGTCCACGCGCCGTATCGCCATGTATGCACTGTTCGTGGCGCTGGCGATGGTCACCAGCTTCATTGAATTCCCGATTACGCCGGTCACTTGGCTGAAGTACGACCCGTCCGGCATCGTCTGCCTGATTGCCGGCTTTGCGTATGGCCCGGCCGCCGCCGCAATCGTGTCTGTGCTCGGCTTTGTGCCGCACATGTTCGCCAATCCGTGGGGTTCGCTGATGGCTGTGCTGGTGGCGCTGTTCCTGTCTGTGCCGGCCGCGTTCATCTACCGTAAGATCCGTACGTGCAAGGGTGCCGCCATCGGCATTCTGGTGGGTGCGGTGCTGGCCATCGTGGTGGCGCTGGTGAGCAACCTGATTGTCACGCCGATTTACGCGCACATGACCTACCAAGCTGTGGCCGCGATGATTCTGCCGATTCTGCTGCCGTTCAACGTGGCTAAGATGGCGATTCACGCCGTGATCACCTTCCTGATCTACAAGCCGATCTCCAACCTGCTGTCCAAGCAGCAGTGACTGGCCTGAGACGGGCCGATGCCCGCCACGACTAACGACCACTCAAAGACCACTCAAAGAACCAGAACGCAGAATCCCGGCACGGGCCGGGATTCTCGGCGTTTCGCCTATCAGTTACGGATTGCTGTTTCATGACCGCTTGCACCCGATTCCTTCGACGCCGACGAGTTCCACGATTCTGCCGAACCTCACGCTTCCGCCGAGCCTGCCTCCCCCGCCGCCGTGCTCAAGGACATTCGTTTCAGCTATGACCGCGGCACCT
>ENA-OQDC01000975-OQDC01000975.1-human-gut-metagenome-genome-assembly--contig:-NODE-975-length-16711-cov-3.068078_pt1 | contig 16711 bp, 18 predicted proteins | sample MGYA00242770_ERZ504601 | MGnify/ENA primary metagenome ERZ504601 (study PRJEB26092, sample SAMD00036305) | human gut metagenome | host: Homo sapiens | study: EMG produced TPA metagenomics assembly of...
CGGCGATGGAACGTTCGATAAATCATCATCCAAGCATGGCAAAAAATTAGCAAAAATTTAAAGAAAAGAAAAACGACTAAGATTTTTCAAAACAGATGAAGCTTGAAGCCCAAAAAGAAGAAACGCTCAAAACATTTTATGAGAAATACACAGCAAATTCAAAAGCGGAAATTGCATTATTTTGGTCAGGAGATAACTCCTGCAATGAAAATATCCAAAAAAGATGAAGCTATGAGAGATGATCTTTATGAACTTGCAGATTTGTTTGGAGATAAACAATTAAAAACAATTGCAGGAAAGTATGTATTTGGAATTAATCATCCAGATTTTGAAACTTTACTCGATAAGAACGATAATTTTAATCTGAATCAGTATTTAAAAAATGAAAAGATTCTTCCAGTAAAGCCAATGCAGCAAAAGATTGTTACTATCAATAAAAAGATCAAGCAGTTAAAGAAAGATATTTCAAAGGAAAATCAGACAAGATATTTTAATCCGAATAATGTAAGTTTATTAAGTCATATTACAGTAGATGATGCCAAACAGATGTTAAAAGGAACGGCTCTTTATGCAGATGCGAAAGCCTATGTAAAAGCAGAAGAAAAATATCATGTTAATGCTGTCTTTTTAATGGGAATTGCAGCACATGAAAGTGCATGGGGAACAAGCAGACGTGCAAGAGAGGATAATAATCTTACTGGATATGGCGTAACTTCTGACAGTGCAAAGGGAATTAACAAAGCTACAAAAGAAGAAGGATTACTAACGACAGCTAAGACTTTACATGAGAAATATCTTACAGCGGGAGGTAGTTATTATGCAGGAACTTCTGCTGAGGATGTGAATAAACATTATTGCGTTGGCGGAGAATGGGCAGCAGCAGTAGTAAATGATGCTTATCAATTAATGAATCAATTATAATATTTTCAAAATAAAGTTTCAAAAAATTTTATTTTTTCATTGATTTTATAATAACACAATGCTATAATTTACAAGAAATGAAAAGATAATAACAAAACGTTGATGAGAAGAGTACTTTGTGAAAGGCTTACAGAGAGGGATACATAAGCTGTGAGTATCCTAAGCAGAGAAACAAAGGAAGACCACCTCGGAGTAGCTGTAAACCAGCTCGGTTGACACCGTTAACTGTCGATTAAGTGATCTGTTTCTGGAATTTATTATCACATGGTATGAAACAGATAACCAGGGTGGAACCGCGATAACTCGTCCCATGGATTTTATTAGTCCATGGGATTTTTATTTCTGTATAGATTATATAGAAGAAATCTATAGAGAATTGTGACAGGATAAATAAAACGTTATATATCAAGAAAGGATGAATAAGAAGATGAAGATTACATTAAAAGATGGATCTGTAAAAGAGTATGAAAACAATATGTCTGTCATTGATATTGCAAAAGATATCAGTGAAGGACTAGCAAGAGTTGCCTGTGCGGGTGAGGTTGATGGAGAAGTTGTTGACCTTAGAACTGTCATTGACAAAGATTGCGAATTAAATATCTTAACATTTGATTCTGATGAAGGAAAACATGCATTCCGTCATACAGCATCTCATATTTTAGCTCAGGCAGTAAAACGTTTATATCCAGAAACAAAACTTGCGATCGGACCTTCTATCGACAATGGTTTCTACTATGATATGGAGAAAGATACTCCATTTACACAGGAAGACCTTGAGAAGATTGAAAAAGAAATGAAGAAGATCGTCAAAGAAAATCTTGAAATCACAAGCTTTACAAAACCTAGAGATGAAGCGATTGCATTTATGAAAGAAAGAAACGAACCTTACAAAGTAGAATTGATTGAAGATCTTCCAGAAGATTCTGTGATCAGCTTCTATCAGCAGGGTGAATTTGTTGATCTTTGTGCAGGACCTCACTTAATGACTACAAAACCAGTGAAAGCATTCAAACTTACAAGTATTGCAGGTGCTTACTGGCGTGGAGATGAGCATAACCAGATGCTTACAAGAATCTATGGTACTGCATTCACAAAGAAAGCAGAATTAGATGCATATCTTACAATGATGGAAGAAGCAAAGAAACGTGATCATCGTAAACTTGGAAAAGAACTTGGTCTGTTTATGATGAGAGAAGAAGGACCTGGATTCCCATTCTTCCTTCCAAAAGGTATGGTGCTTAAAAATACATTATTAGATTATTGGCGTGAAATCCATCAGAAGGCTGGATATGTTGAAATCTCAACACCTATTATGTTAAGCCGTCATTTATGGGAAACATCAGGACACTGGGATCATTACAAAGAAAATATGTATACAACAGTGATCGATGATCAGGATTTCGCAATCAAACCTATGAACTGTCCAGGTGGAGTTCTTGTATATGAATCAGAACCACGTTCTTACAGAGATCTTCCATTAAGAATGGGTGAGTTAGGTTTAGTACATCGTCATGAAAAATCTGGTCAGTTACATGGATTAATGCGTGTTCGCTGCTTTACACAGGATGATGCACATATCTTTATGACACCAGATCAGATCAAAGATGAGATCAAAGGTGTTGCAGCACTGATCGATCAGGTTTACAGCTTATTTGGATTTAAATATCATGTAGAGCTTTCTACACGCCCAGATGATAGTATGGGAAGTGACGAAGATTGGGAACTTGCAACAGAATCACTTCGTGCAGCCTTAGATGATCTTGGACTTGATTATGTAGTTAATGAAGGGGATGGAGCTTTCTACGGACCTAAGATTGACTTCCATTTAGAGGATTCTATCGGAAGAACATGGCAGTGTGGAACCATTCAGCTTGACTTCCAGCTTCCATTACGATTCGATCTTCATTACACAGGAGCTGATGGAGAGAAACATCGTCCAATCATGATCCATCGTGTTGCATTCGGATCTATCGAACGTTTCATTGGTATCTTGATCGAACATTTTGCAGGTGCTTTCCCTACATGGTTAGCTCCAGTGCAGGTTGAAGTGATTCCTATCTCTGACAAGCATTTAGATTATGCCACAAAAGTACTTGATACATTAAAGGCAGCAGGAATCCGTGCAGACATCGATACAAGAGCTGAGAAGATGGGATATAAGATCCGTGAAGCACAGCTTCAGAAGATTCCATATATGTTAGTTGTTGGTGGAAAAGAAGAAGAAAACGAGGCTGTATCTGTAAGAAGCCGATTCAAAAGGTGACGAAGGACAGATGAAGTTAGATGATTTCTTAGCTGGAATTAAAGAAGAAATCGCAAATAGAGAAAACCGTAAGGTTGAGAAAGAAGACTAGATATCAAATGAAAAGGAGGTACCACATTTGTGGAATACCTCCTTTTTTCTTTATATTCGTTCTAATAGTTCCTCAGGTTTCATAGCTGGTACTTTACTTTCGATAAAATCCTTGATATTACGAGTTACAATAAAGTCTACTTTCATTATTTGTATCAATCAATATTTTCATATTTTTCTGCACGGTTTGTAAGCTGTCAAGTAGGATTTGTGATATAATTGCAACTTTTTCTCAAAGAAACCTCTTGTAATATACCTAGGCAGGGTATATAATACCAATCGTAAAGGAGGAAACTATATGGAAGAAAAAAAAGAATGTTATTGTCATCACAAGATAAAGGAACGTTCAGATAAAGAATATAAAGACCTTATTAATCGTCTAAGCCGTATTGAAGGACAAGTTCGAGGAATAAAAAAGATGGTAGAGAACGATACTTATTGCACGGACATCTTAGTTCAGGTATCTGCAGTCAATGCAGCTTTAAACAGTTTCAATAAAGTCCTTCTTGCCAATCATATCAGAACCTGCGTAGCTGAAGATATCAGAGAAGGCAAAGACGAAACGATCGATGAGTTAGTAAAAGTTTTACAAAAATCTAATGAATAACAATTTAATAAAATGAAAGGAAGGGAAACCATGGAGCAATATCAAGTGACTGGCATGAGCTGTGCTGCTTGCAGTGCACGCGTGGAGAAAGCGGTTTCCAGTGTCGAGGGAGTAACATCCTGCTCTGTAAGCCTGTTGACAAACTCAATGGGTGTCGAAGGAACCGCAGATCCATCTGCAATCATCAAAGCAATTGAAGATGCCGGATATGGAGCAAAGAAGAAGGGAACACAGACACAAAGCAGTTTTTCAGATGAAGATTTATTAAAAGACAGAGAAACCCCTGTCTTAAGAAAACGTCTGATCGCATCTCTGTGCTTTTTAATCCCGTTAATGTATCTGTCAATGGGACACATGATGTGGAACTGGCCTATTCCTAAGATTCTAGAAGGAAATCATGTAGCAATGGGACTGATCCAACTGTTATTTACAACGATCATCATGGTAATCAACCAGAAGTTTTTTATCAGTGGATTTAAGAGTTTATTCCATAAAGCACCGAACATGGATACTCTGGTAGCGTTAGGTTCAGCCGCTTCTTATGGATACAGTGTGTATATTCTATTTGCCATGACGGACGCACAGATGCATCAAAACATGGATGCAGTCATGAAATATATGCATGAATTCTATTTTGAATCTGCTGCTATGATCTTAACACTGATCACAGTTGGAAAGATGTTAGAAGCAAGATCAAAAGGTAAAACAACAGATGCCTTAAAGAGCCTTATGAAACTGGCACCAAAGACAGCTGTTGTAATCCGAAATGGACAGGAAATGGAAGTCGCGATCGAACAGGTAAATCAAGGAGATATTTTTGTTGTAAAACCAGGAGAGAATATACCAGTAGATGGTATTATCATTGAAGGAAATAGTGCGTTAAATGAATCTGCCTTAACAGGAGAAAGTATCCCAGTGGATAAAAAAGAAGGTGATGCTGTATCCGCCGCAACATTAAATACATCTGGTTATTTAAAATGTGAGGCAACAAGAGTCGGTGAAGATACAACACTTTCACAGATCATTCAGATGGTCAGTGATGCAGCTGCGACTAAAGCACCGATCGCAAAAGTTGCAGATAAAGTATCAGGAGTTTTTGTTCCAACTGTTATCTGTATCGCACTTGCTACGATCGCTATCTGGCTGCTTGTAGGACAGAGTTTTGGATTTGCACTTGCAAGAGGTATTTCTGTCTTAGTCATCAGCTGTCCTTGTGCTTTAGGACTTGCGACACCTGTAGCGATCATGGTCGGAAACGGAATGGGTGCCAAACATGGAATTATGTTTAAGACAGCCGTGTCCTTAGAAGAAACAGGAAAGACACAGATTGTTGCCCTAGATAAGACAGGAACGATCACAAGTGGTAAACCACAAGTTACAGATATGGTACCTGTAGATGGTATCAGTGAAGAGGACTTACTCTCTATGGCCTATGCTTTAGAGAAAAAAAGTGAGCATCCTCTTGCACATGCGATCTTACAGAAAGCAGAAGAAACACAGATTAATGACAATTTTGAGATTAAAGACTTCCAGGCAGTTGCTGGAAATGGACTTTCAGGAAAGATTGAGAACGAAATGATCTATGGTGGTAACCAAAGATTTATTGAAAAATATGCAATGATCTCAGCATCTATGATCAAGAAATCAGAAGAACTGGCGAATCAGGGAAAAACACCATTATTCTTTGCATGTGATAATCAGCTGATCGGTATTATTGCCGTTGCAGACGTGATCAAAGAAGACAGCCCACAGGCAGTGAAAGAACTTCAAAATATGGGAATCCATGTTGTTATGCTGACTGGAGATAATGAACGTACTGCCAAAGCTATTGGTGAACAAGCAGGCGTTGATCAGGTAATTGCAGGAGTCTTGCCAGAAGGGAAAGAAAGTGTTATCCGTGACTTAAAAGAAAAGGAAAAGTTGCAATGGTCGGTGATGGAATCAATGATGCACCGGCACTTACAAGAGCGGATATGGGGATTGCAATTGGAGCAGGTACTGATATTGCAATCGATGCAGCGGATGTTGTCTTAATGAAAAGCCGTCTGAGCGATGTACCAGCAGCAATCCGTTTAAGTCGTGCAACACTTAAGAATATTCACGAAAACTTATTCTGGGCATTTATCTATAACATTATCGGAATTCCATTAGCCGCAGGGGCATGGTATATGTTACTTGGATGGAAACTAAATCCGATGTTTGGTGCAGCGGCAATGAGTTTATCAAGTTTCTGTGTTGTTACCAATGCATTAAGATTAAACTTCTTTAAAATACATGATGCCAGCAAGGATAAGAAAATTAAAAATAGTGTAGTACTTGAAAATATTCAAGTTCAAAATACAACAAAACAGGAGGAAATAACAATGAAGAAAACAATGAAAATCGAAGGAATGATGTGTGGACACTGCGAAGCTACTGTAAAGAAAGCTTTAGAGTCAATTGATGGTGTTACAGAAGCAGTGGTAAGCCATGAAAGTGGAACAGCTGTTGTTTCTATGACAACTGAAATTTCAGACGAAGTTTTAACACAGACCATTGAAGACAAAGATTACAAAGTAACAGGAATTGAATAAAAAGCAAAGATTGTTATAAATTATTTTAAGATATTTTATAATATATCTCATAAAAATCAATATTGTTATAAAAAATAGTGTAGTATTTGCATGGATCATGTGGATTTTACGCTACTTTTTTATTTAAAATTAAAGAATAATTGAGAAAAATTATCAAAAGTGTGATACAATATGTCTGGTTAGAAATATCTAATCAATTATAACAATTAAAGATAAAGGATATGAAACTATGACACTAAAAGAATTAAAAGTCGGTAAAAGTGCAGTGATCAAAAGTGTTGGTAGCCATGGTGCACTAAGACAGCATTTTCTTGACATGGGAATGATCCCAGGTGTTGAAATCACAGTTATAAAACTTGCACCAATGGGGGATCCCATGGAAGTGCAGATTCATGGATATGAACTGACACTTCGTTTAGAAGAAGCCGACCAGATTGAAATTGATCCAATTGTGAAAAGAAGCAGAAGTCATAAAGGTGCAGAATATATGAAAACCTCTGAACATCCTGGTCTGGGCGAAGAGGGAAAATATCATTCTAAAGAAGATGAACATCCACTTCCAGATGGAACACCATTAACTTATGCTTTAGTTGGAAATCAAAACTGTGGCAAAACAACGTTATTTAATCAGTTAACTGGGGCTAATCAACATGTTGGGAACTTTCCAGGTGTTACAGTCGATCGAAAAGATGGATCGATCAAAGGACATCCAGAAACGAATGTAACAGATCTTCCGGGAATTTATTCCATGTCGCCTTACAGCAATGAAGAGATTGTTTCCAGAAATTTTGTATTAGAAAATAAACCAAAGGCAATCATTAATATTTTGGATGCAACAAATATTGAGCGTAATTTATATCTTACTATGCAATTACTGGAAATGGATATACCAATGGTTGTGGCTTTAAATATGATGGATGAAGTGCTTGGAAACCAAGGATCAATTAATGTAAACGAAATGGAATCCTTGCTTGGTGTTCCAGTTATTCCGATTTCAGCAGCAAAGAACGAAGGAGTCGATGAAGTTGTAAAACATGCACTTCATATTGCAAAATATCAGGAAAAACCATTAAGACAAGATTTTTGTGATAAAGAAGATCATGATGGTGCTGTACATCGCTGTATTCATGCCGTAATTCATTTGATTGAAGATCATGCAGAAAAAGCACAGATACCGGTTCGTTTTGCAGCGACAAAAGCGATTGAAGGGGATCATCTGATCTTAGAACAATTAAAACTTGATCAAAATGAAATGGAAATGTTGGATCATATCGTCAAACAAATGGAAACAGAACGTGACTTGGATCGAAGTGCAGCAATTGCAGATATGCGATTTGATTTTATTGAACGTTTATGTGAGCAGACGGTTGTGAAACCAAAAGAAAGTAAAGAACGAATCCGAAGTGAAAAGATTGATCGTATTTTAACAGGAAAATATACAGCGATTCCTTGTTTTATAGGAATCATGGTTTTGGTATTTTATTTGACATTTAATGTGATCGGTGCCTGGCTTCAAGGAATCCTGGAATTAGGAATTGATAAGCTTTCAGGACTTACGGATCAGGCATTAACTGCAGCTCATGTCAACCATGCGATTCATAGTCTGATCATTGATGGAATTTTCACTGGAGTAGGAAGTGTACTAAGCTTTTTGCCAATCATTGTAACATTATTTTTCTTCTTATCATTGATGGAAGATAGCGGATACATAGCAAGAGTTGCATTTGTTATGGATAAAATGCTTCGAAAGATTGGATTATCTGGACGAAGTATTGTTCCAATGCTGATTGGTTTTGGATGTACCGTTCCAGCGGTTATGGCAACAAGAACTTTAACGAGCGAACGAGATCGTAAGATGACGATTCTTTTGACACCATTTATGAGTTGTACTGCAAAACTTCCGATATATTCTTTCTTTGTCAGTGCATTTTTCCCAAAACGTGGGGGATTTATTATGGCTGGATTATATTTATTAGGAATCGTAATCGGCATTTTGATTGCATTTTTATATAATGGGACTTTATTTAAAGGAGAACCAGTACCTTTTGTTATGGAATTACCAAATTACAGACTTCCAGGAGCGAAGAACGTAGTACAGTTATTATGGGAAAAAGCAAAAGATTTCTTACAGAAAGCGTTTTCCGTGATCTTAGTTGCAACAATTGTGGTATGGTTTTTACAAAGATTTGATCTACAGTTAAATATGGTAGAAGATTCTGCTCATAGTATTTTAGCAATAGTAGCTGGATTCATAGCTCCTTTATTATCACCATTAGGATTAGGAGACTGGAGAATTGTAACGTCCTTGCTCAGTGGATTTATGGCAAAGGAGAGCGTTGTTTCAACATTAGGGGTTTTATTTAATGGAAATATCACAGCAGCAATCACGCCGTTGGCAGCAAGTTCTTTATTAGTATTTAGTTTACTGTATTCTCCATGTGTTGCAGCAATTGCATCTGTTAAACGTGAATTAGGAACAAGATGGGCGGTTGGTCTTGCAGTGTGGCAATGTATCATCGCATGGATTGCAGCATTGATCATAAGATTAATTGGAGTAGCAATTGGATTTATGTAAAATAAGTAATATTTTGAAACTGATTTAAAAGAATCCAAATAGATAAAAAATATCGAGAGAAGCCGGTAAAATGCCGGCTTCTTAATTCTTTATTCTAATCTATAATTTAAATTGGTATTTTGCGTATAGATTAATCTTTGGAAATATACCTATTCTTTCTATCTTTTAATCACTAATTTCTATAAAAAATTAAGGGAACATCTAAAGTGATTTTTAAATGTTCCCTTAATTAAATTCAAATTGTAAAATTAAAAACTAATGTGCTTCTTTTTCTTTAATAAATTTGCACCAGTTACGATCAGCATGATTCCTGATGTAAGACCAACACAAATGGATAAGATTCCAAGAACAATGTTTCCAGCTCCAGTACGTTTCATAGTTAAATAGATTTTTTCCATGTCCATGGCAATTTGACCTCCGTTTGATTGTTTCATTATGTTAATATTTATAATATCTGATATTTTTTTACTATATCATTATTTTTGATATTTCGTCAAATATTGGCTTCTTAAATACCAACACTTGTTATGATTTTATAATAATAATTCTCTTACCATTTTACCATCAAATGTTACGTTGGATACGTGATGAACTTCAATCTGATATAATGCATTCGCTGCAATATGTTCTGCCGCCTGCTCAAGATCTCTGATTCCTGTTGTTTCTGAATACGTTCAATTACAGTATCCAAGGCTTCATCTGTCATGATACATTCATCTTCTTTAAGTCCCATACGTTTTAAAATCTTTGGGAGTGCAAATCTCGAGAAAATAGCCTTCTTCTCTTCTGGTGTATAATCAGGAATATCAATGACTGCAAAACGTGACATCAAAGGTGCACTGATCTGATCTTTTTCATTTGCGGTAGCAATTGGATAAATCACCAACAGTTGGGATCATACATTCCATATAATTGTCTGTAAATCCAAGATTGTCAAGTAAAGTTAATAATACATCGGCTGGGTTTCCATTTCCTTTTCCTGAATTTGCTTTATCAAGCTCATTGATAATGAATACAAGATTTGATTCTCCAGCCATGGAAAATGCATCCATAATGATTCCAGGTTTCGCATTTGCATATATCCGGGAGCTTCCAGTGAGCTGTTCTGGATCATTGATAGAACTCATATCAAGGGTTGTCCATGGAAGCTTTAAAATTCTGGCTACAGCGTATGCAATCTGTGATTTTCCTGTTCCAGCAGGACCAACTAATAATAATCCATATGCTGGTAATGTATGTGTACGATTGATCTGAATGATCGTTTCAATGATTCTTTGTTTCACACGCTCCATACCATAAAGTTCTTCATCCAGAATCTTTCTGGCTTCATTTGGATCAATTGCTTTAAAATAATCACTCTTCCACTGAATATTCATCATGATTGATAATGCACGCTGAGCATGTCTTCTTTCTTCTTGTGATACTTCATGGGAACGTGCAACAGCAAGGTTTCTTCTGGCCCATAATCGGATGTTATCTGGCAAAGTACGGCCTGCACATGTCATAAAATCGGTAATACTTTGAATACTTGTAAGTTTCATATCATCACCCATTTCATCTTGATTTTCATCAGATGGTTTATCCTCAGGTGCATCACTTTGGAATAAACGTTCGATCATAAACTGAAGGAACCCATCTTCCGCTGATAACTTTGTACCACCTCCAAAAGCTATTTCACGAATCTTATATACACAATAGCCTTCGGATGTGTTTTCTCCTGATAGACGAACATGAATATGATTTTCCCCAAGCCATTTGATCAAACTTACGAATCGTGCATCAATTCGTAAGATATCAGAAATGATCGTCCCATCTTCTTCTTCAAATTCAAAGGCAGTTTGTTTGTCCTGATTTGAAAAAAAATCCACAGGAATGATGCGCCCAGTCTTTTCGTTTGTTTGAAAGAATTAAGATTGGACATTTAATTGTTGCATGATCTTCGTTAGAGAAAAAGTTGTATAAGTACAAACGGCTTCTTCTTGTTTCCCGGTTGTATCGTTACTAAAATCAAATACTGGCATAATAAGTTACTCCTATTGTTTATTATCTCTTTGGCTATTATATAAATATATCTTAATGCAATTTTACCAAAAATTGATGTTTTAAACCATAATAAATATGAAATTTTATGGTTAAAGCATATTAAAGTATGCTGTTCATAAGTTTTACTTCAATCTCGTACTTTATTTATACGGTTATTTCTTTTTTAATATTTTTAAAATAATAAAGTGCAGAGATACATATGATGACGGACAGTAATGATCCACATGGTGCGGCAAAACCCATTGGATAAAGTGTGTTAGCAAAATATTTTGAAGCCAAAAATGCACCTGGAATTCGGATCAGCACAATGGACAATACATTATGTAAAAATGAAATTCCTGATTTACCATAAGCACAGAAAATAACCACTGAAACTAAAATGAATTCCTGCAATCATACAATCCCATATGTAACTTCTGATATATTGACTTCCCATCTTGATAACAAACACATCATTTGTAAAAAATTCCGACAACTGGATTAGAGATAAACTGCATACAAACAGCGACAACTAGTCCAAAATCTTACAGCAATCATTGTTGCATACTGTAATGTTTTATAAGCACGATCATCCTTTCCAGCTCCGATATTTTGTGCAGAAATTGCAGATACACAAGACAGCATAGAGGATGGAACGAGAAATACAAAACTAATGATCTTCTCAACAATTCCAACAGCGGCAGCATCATTTAAACCTCTTTGGTTTACAATGATCGTTATGATAATAAAGGATATTTGGATAAATCCATCCTGAAGTGAAATAGGAATTCCAATCTGTAAAATATTCTTTAAAGTTCGAGCCTGTGGTTTCAAATCCTCTTTGTGAACAGAAATACCTGTGTTCTTTTTTAATATTGCTAATAAAGCGATAACAACGCTGATCGTTTGTGCAAGAGTTGTTCCAAGTGCTGCTCCAGAAGCACCAAGGTGGAATATGCCAATAAAGATATAGTCTAATATAATATTAAAAAAAAGCATGCAACCGCAATAAAATACATCGGACTTTTGGAATCTCCAAGGCCTCTGAAAATAGAACTTATGATATTATATGCTGTAATTAAAGGGATTCCTGCAAAACAGATCATAAGATAAGCTCTCGTTCCTGCAACAGCTTGTGTTGGTGTAGACATAATATCTACGATTGGATTTACAAAAACAATAAAATTACATGTTAAAACGATGGAAATACCTAAAAATAAAGTAATTGTATTTCCGATGATCTTTGATGTTTCTTTTTTTAACTTTGCTCCGACTGATTTACCAATCATAACGGTTGTACCCATTGCAATTCCAACAATCATAACGGTGATCATATGCATTACCTGACTACCAATAGAGACAGCTGTTGTCCCAGAAACAGAATCAAACTGTCCAATAATAAATAAATCTGCCATTCCATATAGTGTCTGTAAAAATACGATAAAAATATGGAAGTGAAAATCTTAAAATATTTCTTCCAATACTTCCATGTGTTAAGTCTCGTTCCATAAAAAATCTCCTGTTTATTTTTATTTACTCATTTTATAGTATCATAAACTAACAAAAATAAAAAGCATTCAGTTCCTGCTTATAATACAGGGCGTGAATGCTTTTTGGATAAAATCCAATATTATTCAGTTTCTTCTTCTGGAAGCAGATTCTTCATACTTCGAAGTCCGATACATAATGTTGATGTGTTATGTAACAATGCAGATGTTGTTGGCTGTAAGATTCCTAAAACACCAGCACCAATAAGTCCTGCGTTAAATCCAACAATAAAGCGGTAATTATTGTGAATACGATGCATCAAACTATTACTGATATGTTTTAATGCTACTAAACCATGTAAATGATCAGCTTCAATCGTTACATCGGCAATCTCTCGTGCAATTTCAGCTCCATCACTGATCGCAACTCCAACATTTGCTGCAGATAGTGCCGGAGAATCATTGATTCCATCACCGATCATGATAACTTTTCTTCCTGCAGCTTTTTCAGCTTCAACAAATGCAGCTTTTTCTTCCGGAAGTACTTCGGCATGATATTCATCTACACCAACTTTTTCTGCGATAACTCTTGCTGTTCGTTCACTATCTCCTGTCATCATGACAACCTTGGAAATACCAGCTTCTTTTAAAGCCTTAATGACATCTTTTGCTTCTTCACGCAGTGGGTCTTCAATGCAGATCACACCTGCAAGCTTATGTTCAATCGCCATATACAGATGAGAACATTCTTCTGAAAGACTGTTAAATAATTCTTGTTTTTCCTCTGGAATCGTACATTGTTCATCCTCAAATACAAAATGATAACTTCCGATTACGACTTTCTTATCTTCGATCATAGAAGAAATTCCATGAGCTACAATATATTCAACTTTTGAATGCAACTCTTCATGCACAAGATTACGATCTTTGGCTGCCTGAACAACAGCTTTGGCCATAGAATGAGGAAAATGTTCTTCTAAGCATGCAGCAATTCTTAATAATTCCTGACATTTCATACCATTAAATGAAACAATATCTAAAACTGTTGGCTTTGCTTTTGTTAAAGTACCTGTTTTATCAAATACGATTGTCTGAGCTTCTGCCATTGCCTCTAAGTATTTTCCACCTTTGACAACAATATTATGATCATTTGCCTCTTTGATTGCTGATAAAACGGAAATTGGCATTGCCAGTTTTAAGGCACATGAAAAGTCAACCATCAATACAGATAATGCTTTTGTTGCATTTCTTGTAAGCAAATATGTGAGGGCAGTTCCAACTAATGTATAAGGAACCAGACGATCTGCAAGATGTTCTGCCTTACTTTCTAAAGATGATTTTAATTTCTCAGATTCTTCGATCATTGTAACGATTTTATCAAATTTACCTGATCCGTTAGCTTCTTTAACACAGACTTTTAAGTCTCCTTCTTCAAGAACTGTTCCTGCATAAACATATCCATCTATTGTTTTACGGACAGGAATAGATTCTCCAGTTAAAGATGCCTGATTGACCATAGCTTCTCCTTCAATGATAACACCATCAAAAGGAATCATATTTCCCATCTGAACATGAACAATATCATTTGCCTGAATTTCATTAGAAGATACTAAACTTCATGATCGCCATCGACTTTCCATACTTTCCCAACATTTAATGACATACTCTTGGCAAGATCATCGACAGATTTCTTATGTGTCCACTCTTCAAGAATTTCACCGATTCCAAGTAAGAACATGATAGAGGATGCGGTATTGATATCCCTTCTTAGCATAGATACACCAATCGCAGTACCATCAAGCACTGGAACTTCAATTTTTCCTTGTGCAAGTGTATGTATTCCTTCATATATGTATTTTACAGATTTGACAGCTGTGATACCGGCTCTTAATGGATATGGGAAAAACAATTTACTTCCATAATGGAAGAGTACCTTACTTGTAATCTTATCCCAATAAGACTGGTTTAGCTGTCTGCTCTGACTTTCTTGATAATTATCTGGAACAGTAATGATTCCATGGTAAAATTTTTTTAAAGTGTTAAGAATCTTTTCACGATCTGTATTATAACAGATCACGATATCGTTCGTGCGGTCATAGATTTTGACAGATGTGACAAAATCTTTTGTTGTCAGATAATATTGAAGTTCATCTGCCTGATCAGTACTCATCGTTCGCTGACAGTTATGGATACGAATTCTGCCACGGATCTCATGTTTGATCGTAAATTTCATATAAACTCCTTCTTCTTTGAAAACACCTGCAGAAAATAAACTGCAGGTGTTTGTATTAAATATTTTTTCTTATTCTTCTACTTCTTTAAAAGCATCTTCGGAAACTTCTTCTGTTGCTTCTTCATCATCATCAGCTTCAGCGTAAGCTTCCATTTCTTCTTCTGCAGCAGCTCTGTCTTCATTAATCTGCTTTGCTTCTTCATAAATATCTTCTGCATTTTCCTGAACTGTTGTTACTGTATCCATAACACATTCTTTTGCACGAAGAACGGCAGCTGTTGCATTTGTATATAATTTTTTAGCATCTTTACTTGATAATGCTTTAATACCTGCTGTACCAAATAAAACTCCTGCTGCAAAAAATCCTGTCTTTTTGCTCTTTACTACTGATAAAACTTTTGTTAAATCCATGTCTGTATCCTCCTGTAATATTTATATGATTTATCATTAACTTCTTGTATCCGAAAGGAATAATTTTAAATGTTATTCCTTTGGTAACTTTGTACATTATAAACCATCAAATATCAATTACTCAAGGCTAATTGCAGTGAAAAGAATGAGAAAAATTATCAATAAGTAATTTGTTTGTTTTATTCACCTTCTGTTGTATTGGAACTATTAAAGATATTTCCAGAATCTCCTTTGGAACGATTATAATCGTATTTTGATGGATATCCGCAAGTTTCTGCAGCATCTGCACCACCATAATTCTGTGCGAAATCTTGGCGTTTTCCTTTATTAAACATAAAGTATTTTAATGCTTCCTGATTAGCTTTAAATGTTTACAAAAAATTACAAAATCCACAAGGAGGGTAATGTCCAATAACGGCTGTCTTATAAGTATTCTCAATTGGCACACGAAGCTGATCAATCTCTGTAGTTCCCATAGTGGCTACGGAAAAAACTAAGTTTCTTAATATAAGTAGAATCCATATCTGTAGATACATCGCCTAATGCATCAATAGCAATAGTTACAAGATCCGCAGGATTATGCTTTAACATTTTCTGGAAAGTTGCCTGCATAACAGCACGTTGTCTTCCAGTTCTCCCGAATTCTTCATCTCCATATTTTTTAGAATATACATGACGGACTCTTGCATAGCCCAATGCCTGACATCCATTTAATGTCTGCTTACCAGGTTTTACATTACGATATTTCTTCTTGGAAATATAGTTGGTTGTATTAAGATATTCTGCTTCTCTTTTTTCAAGAGTCATTTCAATACCGCCAATGCGATTGATAACTTTCTCAAAAGCAGAAAGATCCACAACACAGAATTTATCAATTTTAATATTAAAGTTTTGGGCAAGTGTCTGATATAGAAGTTCTTCTCCACCAAATGCATAAGCTGCGTTTAATTTGTTTCTTCCGTGTCCCGGAATCTCAACATACATATCACGGAGAAATGATGTTAATTTTAATTCTTTTGTCTTAAAATTGATCGTTGCAACCATCATGCTGTCAGATCTTCCATGATCACCATCTTCAGATCCCTGAGCTCCATTATCAGAACCGACCAACAAAATATTAACAACGTCTTTATCAAATGTCAGATCTTCTTTATTTTTAATCTTAACCTTATCCATGGATTGCTTTTTTGGAGTAACTGCAGCTTCTAATCTGGCATCGTAAAATCCAAGCATACCGCCTACTACAATCGCAAAAATCAAAAAAACGCTTGTAAGCGCTGTAAATTTTTTAGAAAACATTATAAAATACCCTCCTTATTTTCTCTCTCCGTATTTTATCATATATTTTTACAATATCAAATAATTAAAATTTATTTTTTTACTCCTTAAGAAAATCTTTTGATTATCCATATCAATTTGTTATGAATATGATGTAAAAAATGTATTTTACGCACAATTATGTTCATGTTATGATAAAAATATCCTAAATAAAGGTAACTAGTTTACACTTTTATATTGTTCTAAAAAAT
>ENA-OQDC01000977-OQDC01000977.1-human-gut-metagenome-genome-assembly--contig:-NODE-977-length-16687-cov-2.441123_pt1 | contig 16687 bp, 15 predicted proteins | sample MGYA00242770_ERZ504601 | MGnify/ENA primary metagenome ERZ504601 (study PRJEB26092, sample SAMD00036305) | human gut metagenome | host: Homo sapiens | study: EMG produced TPA metagenomics assembly of...
CTGGTACCTGGAACCGCTCACAGATCTGCTGCCCGGAAACATAGTCCTGACTCTCCCGCAGCATTTTTTAAAATTTTCCGCTTTCAATTACATCTCTCCCAGTGTCGCTGCCATCACAGCTTTTGATCGTATGCATCCGGTTTTCTGCTTCATCAAATACTTTGGACTGTGCGGATTCAAATACTTCATCCGTCACTTCCATATCTGTAATGCCAAACCGTTCTCCCATCTCTTTTCCGATCTTTTGTCTTCAGATCATGGAATGCCGGCAGGCAGTGTAAAAAGATCGCAGACTCTTTTGCATTTGCCATCACTTCTTTTGTCACTTTATATGGAGACAATTCACGGATTCTCTCTTCCCAGACTTCATCCGGCTCTCCCATAGATACCCAGACATCGGTATAGATAACATCCGCATCCTTTGTTCCTTCTTCTACATTCTCTGTCAGTGTGATCGTTGCTCCTGACTCTTTTGCATATCCGCGGCATGTCTCTACCAGTTCCTCATTCGGGAAATACTTTTCTGTTGTACAAGCCACAAAATCCAGTCCCAACTTCGCGCAGGCGATCATCAGAGAATTTCCCATGTTATATCTTGCATCACCCATGTACACCAGTTTCAGACCTTTTAAAGTACCGAAATTCTCACGGATCGTGAGCATATCTGCCAGCATCTGTGTCGGATGATATTCATTGGTCAGACCGTTCCATACCGGAACCCCGGCATATTTTGCAAGTTCCTCCACGATCTCCTGTCCATATCCGCGGTATTCGATTCCATCATACATTCTTCCCAGTACTCTTGCAGTATCCTCGATACTTTCCTTCTTTCCGATCTGAGAACCGGTCGGATCCAGATAGGTAGAACCCATGCCCAGATCATGTGCCGCAACTTCAAATGCACAGCGTGTTCTTGTACTGGTCTTCTCAAAGATCAGTGCAACATTTTTGCCCTTATAGAAATCAACCGGTTCGCCGTTTTTCTTCTTCTCTTTCAGGTCTGCTGCCAGATCCAGAAGATATGTGATCTCTTCCGGTGTAAAATCTTTGAGTGTCAAAAAATTTCTTCCTTTTAAATTCATAGTTCTATTCCTTTCTATCTGAATCAATGTGTGTGTAAATCCCGGAAGATGGATCTGATCTTCCAGTTTCTCATAATGTGCCTGTACCAGATCACGGAGCTGATCCACAGTATAAATCTGATATTTGGGAATGCGAAGCAGCTTGGCACTTGCCTCCAGCATTGCCAGATACAACTCTTTGGCAGAACACCCGATGGGAAGCTTCAGTACAAATGCCATCTCGGCTTTCTCCAGATCCGGAATCTCGCATAATCTGTCTTCATACCACGTCTCCTCATGGGTCTGCTCCAGATAATATATAACTCCTTCCAGACCATAGAGCATCCGTTTTGCATCATAATACCCGATCTTCAGATTCTGCCGGCTTCTTTTGCTGTCAAATTCCAGAATACTTCCCAGCCGCACTCTCGGGCTGATCTCATGAACCTCACCGTCTTCCGGAATATTTGCCCTGGGCTCTCTTCCCGGTCCATGGATCCGGATGGTAATAATATCCTTATACCCACGGTTTAACAGGGAGTTCAACGGAACATTGTTGATCACGCCTCCGTCAATATAACGCTTTCCCTGCAACCTTTCATTTTTAAATCCAAGCAGATAAGCACTGGCAAGCAAAAAATCTTCCAGAGCGCCTTCAGGAATATCTTCCAGCGAAAGATCCAGCTCTTTCATATCCGTCACAGAAAATGTCAGAAGACAGAACTCCTTTCCCGAATGTCGGATTTTCTCTTCATCCACCATTTCGTGGATCAGATTTCGAAGCGGGGTAATATCCACACCTCCATCTGAAAGTTTTTTCCAGAGTTCAGAAAATACTTCCTTTATTTTTCCATCTTTGCTGAACAGATGCTGCATCCACTCATCATCCACATCCATGACTCTGGAAAACTTCATCTCTGCCCAGATCTTCTGTGCATTCTCCACACTGTCCATGCAGATCAGAGCACCGTTTAATGCTCCTACAGAAGTCCCTGCCACCGCGCAGACCTTCACGCCTGCTTCCTCAAGCGCTGTCCACGCACCGATCTGATAGGCTCCTCTTGCCCCGCCGCCATCCAGCACCAGACCATATTCTTTTGTCAGATCTAACAATGGTTCCATACTATCACCCCTGTCAATTTCTGAAAACGTGTTATCCTCTCCGCTGTCTGCTGACTTCAAACATCAGAACTGTTGCTGCCACCGCCGCATTTAATGACTCCACCTGTCCACACATCGGGATTCGGATCCAAGTGTCGGCACACTGTGCGATCTCTTCTCTGAGTCCGTTTCCCTCATTCCCGATCAGGAAAGCCGTTCCCTGCCTGTAATCTTCTTTATCATAGGTGTTCTTTCCATCCAGATGTGCCGCATAGCTTTTGATGTTTTTTTCTTTTAATGTATGGATCGTTTCTCTCAGATCCTCCACATATACAAACGGCATCCGGTAAAGCGCCCCCATTGTCGAGCGGATCGTCTTCGGATTATAAATATCCACACAGTCCCGGCTCATTATGATACCTGTCACTCCGGCAGCCTCCGCTGTTCGAAAGATTGTTCCCAGATTGCCCGGATCCTGCAGATTGTCTAAGATCATCAGATGCGGGATAACTCCATCTGTCATCTGCTCCAGTGTATACTCCATCTGACGCACCACTGCCAGAACTCCCTGCGGTGTCTTAGTATCAGACACATAAGAAAATACCGCATCAGACAAAATCTCCGTCTTTCTCCGAATCTGCTCCCGGATTTTAAATCTCCCCCGGAAATTGCATCCAATACTTCATTTCCATATTTTTTTCAAAACTCTCCGAAAAATACAGGCTGACAAGACGCTCATAAGGCGTTTCCCTCACCATGCGGATCCCTTCTGCAACGAAAACTCCCTCGCGGCTCCGCACCTTGCTTTTTTTCGTATTTGAGATAATTCTTTGATTCTTTGATTACTTGTACTTGTGATCATCTTTCCTACTTCCATGTATGAAATTTTTCCAGAACAGCGGTTGCTCCGATCAAAATCAGGATTGCATCTTTCGGAAGCGGTGCATAGGGATCCAGGGTAACCTCCACCTTCTCTCCCTGAATGATTCCGACTGCATTGATTCCGTACTGTTCCCGGATTTTTAATTCACTGAGGCTTTTGCCTACCCATTTTTCCGGAATTGCCACCTCTGCCATACTGTATTCGGACGACAGCTCGATCCAGTCCGTAAACGCAGTAGACATCAGGCTTTTTGCAACTCGTTCTCCCATGTCACACTCCGGATAGGCAATGGCATCTGCCCCCACCTTTTCGAGAATCGCGCCCTGCAGCTCATCTTTCGCCTTTGCCAGCACATACGGGATTCCCATCTCTTTGGAGATGATCGTGGCCATAATGCTCGCTTCCAGATTTTCAGAGACCGCAACGACTGCTCCGTCCAGATTTCTTCCCCCCAGTGCATGAAGTGCATCGGGATCTGATACATCCGCCCGCATCGCATAAGAGACCATATCGGAAATTCTCCTGAATCTTTTCCATATGATTTATCAACTACTACCACATCGCATCCCAGATTTTCCAGAGTCAGCGCAACGCTTCTCCCAAAACTTCCCAATCCAAATACTGCAAATTGTTTTTTTCATGTCTTTCTACCCCTTCTATCCTAACATAATCCGTTTTTCCGGCAAATCCCTGAATTTTGCCTGCATATCTTCTCTTCCGGCAAATACCAGCGCCATGGTGATCGGCCCGATTCGCCCCACATACATGAGGATCATCAGGATCACATGACTGCCTCTTGTCAGCGACGGCGTCAGATCTGCGGAAAGTCCCACCGTTCCGATCGCGGAGGTCGCCTCGTACATCAAGTCGATAAACCGCTCATCAGGCTCTAAAACAGCAAGTCCGAACAGACCTGTCAGCCAGATTGCAAATGTAAGAAATACAATCGCAATCCCGGAACGTACATTGGATTCTGCAAGCCGTCTTCCGAAACACTCCGTTGATTTTCTTCCCCGGATCACTGCAGCACAGGTGAGCAGCAAGATGGCCATTGTCGTCGTCTTGATACCGCCCGCCGTACCTCCCGGAGAACCTCCGATAAACATCAGAATACATCCAAACAACTTGGATGCCGAAGTCAGTTCTGCCTGAGAAACTGTAGCAAATCCAGCTGTTCTCGTCGTCACGGACTGAAATCCGGATGCCAGAAGCTTTTCACCAAATCCAAGCTTTCCGATGGTTGCATCATTGTGATACTCCAGCAGAAAATATCCCAGCGTTCCTATCATGATCAATCCCGCTGTCATGACGATCACCATCTTGGACTGAAGATGCAATCTCGTAAACAAGCGTTTTAAGGGGCGTTTCTGTCCTGCCACATCCTGCAGGTTCATTCGCACATCATGCCAGACTGTGAATCCGAGTCCTCCCGCAACGATCAAAAACATCGTAGTCAGACTGACAAGAGGTGAGCTTACATACTCCATAAAGCTGGAAGTGCCAAGCACGTCAATTCCTGCATTACAAAATGCAGAAACAGAATGAAAAATCCCGTATGCTACACCTTTGATAAATCCATACTCAGGAACAAAATGAAACGCAAATAACACCGCTCCGATGCCCTCTACAAGAACTGTTCCCTTCAGAATCCGGATAATAAACCGTACCATTCCGCTCAACGTCTCCAGATTGTATGTCTGCTGGATCATAACCCTGCTCTTCATGGTGATCTTCTTGCGAATTGCCAGAAATACCGCCATCGTACATGCGATGACACCCAGTCCTCCGATCTGGATCAGCCCCAGCAGTACTACCTTTCCAAACAAGGTAAACTGTGCAGCCGGAAATACAGTGACCAGCCCTGTCACACACACGGCCGAAACCGATACGAACAGTGCGTCCAGATACGCAATCGGCTCCTGATTACTGATCGGAAGATATAACAGGATACTTCCGAGAAAAATCACTCCTAAAAATCCAAACGCAATGATCTGCATCGTGTTAAATGTTACTTTTTTTCTTTTTTCCTGAACTTTACTGTGCACATTCTGCCAATCTGTTTTCATCTTTTTACACCTTAAACCGGTATCCTACTCCCCATATTGTCTCTATATACTGCGGATGTGATGTATCATATTCAATCTTTTCTCTGATTTTCTTAATATGCACCGTCACAGTCGCAATGTCTCCTACGGATTCCATATCCCAGATTTCCCGGAATAATTCTTCTTTTGTATATACATGGTTCGGATGTCCTGCAAGGAATGTCAAAAGATCAAACTCTTTTGTCGTAAAGGAACGCTCTTCTCCATTGACCCATACTCGTCTTGCGGTTGTGTCGATCTTCAGTCCACGGATCTCGATCACATCGTTTTCTTCCACATTGCTTCCGATCAGACGCTCATATCTTGATAAGTGGGCCTTCACTCTCGCCACCAATTCACTCGGACTAAATGGTTTTGTCATATAATCATCCGCTCCCAGTCCAAGTCCCCGGATTTTGTCAATATCATCCTTCTTTGCAGAAACCATAATGATCGGCGTATTCTTCTGACTGCGTACTTCACGGCAGATTTCAAACCCATCCACTCCCGGAAGCATCAGATCCAGAATGATCAGATCAAATTCCCCTTTCAATGCTTTATTCAGTCCGGTCTCTCCATCATTGGCCACTTCTACCTGAAATCCACTCAATTCCAAATAGTCGCGTTCTAAATCTGCAATACTTTCTTCATCTTCTACAATCAATATTCGTTTACTCATTCATTGGTACCTCCTGATATTTTCTGATTACAAAGTACATGGTTGTCCCGACGCCCTCTTCACTGGTAGCCCAGATCTTTCCGCCATGCTCTTCTACAATTTTTTTCACGATCGAAAGCCCGATCCCGCTTCCGCCTTTGGAAGAATTCCGTGACGCATCTGTCCGGTAAAACCGGTCAAATATATTCGGAAGATCTTTCGCCGCAATCCCTTTTCCGTTGTCTCCCAGTTCAATCTGAACAAAATCTCCTACATCCTTTAAATCCATGGTAATGGAAGGATCTGACTTATCCATATATTTTACAGAATTCCCTACAATATTGCTGATCACTCTTCGAAGCTGCTCCGGATCCACAATCACCTTAGAATCTGTCTCCAGATAATTTCTATACCGAAACTGTACGCCCTTTGCCTCCAGTTCCATAAACAAATCCTCTGCACAGTCACCAAAATACTGCTTTGCCGAGATCGTCGTAAAATTATACGGAATACGGTTCGTATCGATCTTGGAATAGAATGTCAGTTCATTGATCAGAAGATCCATTTCATTCGCCTTATTGTAGATGGTCTTGATATATCTGTCCATCTTCTCCGGAGTGTCTGCAACTCCATCCATAATTCCTTCCACATAACCTTTGATAGCCGTGATCGGTGTCTTCAGATCATGGGAAATATTACTGATCAATTCTTTGTTCTCTTTATCGTATGCCACCTTTTCTTCTGCGTTTGCCTTCAGTCTCAAACGCATCTCTTCAAAATCCTGACAGAGCTGTCCGATTTCATCATTGGTCTCATTCTTAATTTCAAAATCCAGATTGCCCTCTTTGATATTGCGGGCCGCTGCCTGCAGTTTTGCAAGCGGCAGTGAAACCGTCCTGTAAATCCAGAAGATCAGAGCTGATGCCGTGCAAAATACAATGATCAGATATAATTCCTGAATATCATTCACCGCTTTTGGCGCAAATGCCGTCATCGCTACAGTTGTAAACAATGTAGGCAGAATCATCACGATCATAAACGCAAGAATCAGCTTGGTTTTTAATTTCATCTTCATCGCCTCCCATCCTGCATGCTCTAATACAGAAAAGAGGACAGTCCCTGGTGCAGGTCCCTGTCCTTCTTTTTTATTTTCCGCACCTCTTTCGTATTACTATAAACCAAAAGAGGCATTCCGTCTACTGTTATAAATATTTTTTCAATACTTCTGCTTTGTCCAGTTTTTCCCACGGAAGATTCAGATCGTTTCTTCCAAAGTGTCCGTAAGAAGAAGTCTGTTTGTAGATCGGACGTCTTAAATCCAGCATTTTGATGATTCCTGCCGGACGAAGATCAAAGTTCTCACGCACGATCTCCACCAGTTTTTCTTCGGATACTTTTCCTGTTCCGAATGTATCTACCATAATGGAAGTCGGCTGAGCAACACCGATCGCATAAGAAAGCTGAATTTCGCACTTGTCAGCCAGTCCTGCTGCCACAATGTTCTTTGCTGCATAACGTGCTGCATATGCCGCAGAACGGTCTACCTTTGTACAGTCTTTTCCGGAGAATGCCCCGCCGCCGTGACGTGCCATTCCGCCGTAAGTATCTACAATAATCTTTCTTCCGGTCAGACCGCTGTCTCCGTGTGGTCCGCCGATCACAAAACGGCCTGTCGGATTGATGAAGAATTTTGTATGTTCATCTACCATCTCAGCCGGGATGATCTCGTCAAATACATATTTCTTGATATCTGCGTGGATCTGTTCCTGTGTCACATCCGGATCATGCTGTGTAGAAAGTACCACTGCATCCAGACGTTTCGGAGTTCCATTCTCATCATACTCTACTGTTACCTGTGTCTTTCCGTCCGGACGCAGGTAAGAGAGCGTTCCGTCCTTGCGCACTTTTGTCAGCTGAAGGGCAAGTTTGTGTGCCATTGCGATCGGATACGGCATAAATTCTGCTGTTTCGTTGGATGCATATCCAAACATCATACCCTGATCTCCTGCTCCGATTGCTTCCAGTTCATTATCGGACATTTTATTTTCTTTTGCTTCCAGCGCCTTGTCCACTCCAAGCGCAATATCTGCCGACTGCTCATCGATCGTTGTCAGCACGCTGCATGTATCTGCATCAAATCCGAACTTTCCTCTTGTGTATCCGATCTCACGCACTGTATCTCTTACAATTCTCGGAATATCTACATATGCTTTTGTTGTAATCTCTCCCATGACCATGACCATACCGGTTGTCACGCAAGTCTCACATGCAACACGGCTCATCGGATCCTGCTCCATCAAAGCGTCCAGGATCGCATCTGAAATCGCATCACAGATCTTATCCGGATGTCCCTCTGTAACAGATTCCGATGTAAATAATAATTTTTCCATTTTGTTCCTCCTTCTTTGTTTCTTTCTCTCTTTTCGGACTGCATCTCTTCTAATAAAAACAGCCCGCCAAAAAGCGGACTGTTCTTTACCAAAACAATCCTCTTATTGTTCGATCACTCGCTCAGGTTGGCACCTTCCTTGACGGGGTTGCCGCAGCTTCACAGGTCCTTTGTACCTCCACTGCTCTGAATAAGAGAAAGTTTGCATCATTCATTTGTAACAATAGGACTTTACACCGTATTGCCTGAAATGTCAATATCATTTCTATTTTTTCCTGAAAATTTTACAGATCACGATCACTATAATAATAAGAAGGGATACTCCTGCCACGATCAAAAGCAGCGTCAGCCCTTGCCCGGATTCATCACCGGTCTGGATAATCCCATTATTTTGACCTGCATCCGGATCAGAGGGACTGACACTTACGATTTCGTCCCCATCCTGCTGTGCGCTAAAATACCATTTCACAGGAAACTCTCTGCCTGCCACTTCATTTCCCAGTGACGTCGGGACTTTCAGCACTGCTTTCAGTTGGATTGACGTCTTATCGGAAACGGTTCCCAGCTTCACATTTTCCAGGATCAGTCCATTTTCAACGACAAGCCGGTCATTCGCATAGAGATCCATTCTCACATCTTTTAAAATCTCCCGCGTCTCATCGTCACACTCTGCTCTCAAATAGAAACTTGTTTCATGCGTAATATTTTTTGGCTTTCAGGATCATCTCCTGTTCACGCACATCGCCCGGCATCAGATTTTTGAACCCCTGAAACAGATCGGTTCCATCGGTGTTTTTAAAAGTAATGCTTTGCTCTTTTCCATGATAACTCACTTCAGGAACTGCATTTTTGCCAGAAGCGGACTGTATGGAAGCATGTACAGACATCGGCTGCATGACCAGCTGCATCAGCACTGCAAACAGCATAACACTCACAGCCACTTTTTTTCTTTGGGAATACGGTCTTTTGGAAGATTCCAATCTTGTTCCGTCTCTTTTTCCTCATCTTTATCTTCCTCTCTTTCTGCCCGCTTAATTCTGCTGTTTCAGCTCAAGCGTTCCGTCTGCTTTCACCGAAACCTGACTTTCCCACGCATCTTCCACCGCAGTAGTCGGTTCTGCCTGAATGGCCTCCGCAAGAATGTCAACAACAAGATGACGATTCTCTTTTTCTGTTTCCCGACATTCTTGAATCAGCACATCTGTTGCATCACCACTCTTTACCGGAGCTGCGTAATAATAATATCCATTGCTGCTTTTCAGCCATTGTGCGCTGTCTCCCCAGTCTATCTGATAGTCCATTCCTTCTGCCGGAACTTCTCCAACAATATTTCCTTCGTTGTCTTCATAGTAAATCAGAATCTTTGCCCGGAGATATTCGTCAACTGTTCCTGTATTTTTCAAGAATACATTACTCTTTACAGCCCCATCAAAATTCTCCTGCACTTCCGTTTCCACAATTCCTGTTTCAAATGTGTTCACAAGTTTTGCTTCGCGCTGTAAGTATGCAACTGCACCCACAACGAAAATACAAGCAATCAGAACGATACTGAGAACGGCCACTCCGACTCGTTCCTGAAGCCGGAGTCTGTTTTTCTTTTTTTGTCTTTTTCTATCTGCCATGATCAATTTCCTCCTGCCTGTACTTCACTGCCGAATACATTTTTCATTTCACAGAAATCAGAGAACCATTTTTCATTCTGTCTTGCATTACCATATACAATGATTTCAGACTGCAAGATATCAATCGTCACATCTGTCGTTCCACTCTGATCAAAACCTGTCTGTGCCTGACCATTCAGCATCACACTGTCTGCCTGATCTCGCCATGCCCAGGTCATGTCTTCTGAAACTCGATAGTTTCCAAGCGGCAGTTTCACTTCTGTCCTGCCTTCTCCGTCTTTCACTGCAAGCGGCACACTAAATAAAGCTCCATCCGGATTTCCGGAGTCATCCAGCTTCTGAACATTTACAAGTACCATTCCGTCTGTTTTCAATCCAATATAAGACTTGCGAACAACCAGACGTCCATACAGCTTATGTACTGCCATACCATTCTCATCTGTCGGAACGCTTCCCTCACTGGCGCTTACATACGTTGGATTGCCCTCTTTATCCGGCTCACCTGACATGTATACATTGGTTCGAATACCCTGGATGCCCTTCTTCATTATATCTGGCGTGTCATGCTGACCTGCAACTTCTTCCACTGCAATCTTGATTTCAGGCTGTGTATATTTTTTGGTAAATAGTGTATTCAGCTCTCTTGTTCCATCTTCACCTTCACTCACAGAATAGACCATACCGTCATACACACTCTCTTCTGAGTCTAAAAACGTAATTGCATATGCCACCGGATATAAATTCATAGACTGCGTAACCTCTGTGTCTTTAAACTCTTCCCAGCTCACATATTTTTGTTCCGCCTCGTTCCACCAGCGCCACTCAACGAATTTCAGGTTCGTGCCACTTGCTTCCTGTATCTCTTTTATCTTTTCTTCAATCTGTACAAATGCTTCTGTATCGATCGGAACTTCTTTCTTTGGATCCTCAGGATCTTTGCTCACAAATGTCCGATTCTCATCGGCTGTCGTCTTTGCTGTGTAGATAATATTTCCGTTAAAATCATAATAATTGATATCGATCGACTGTGCATATACTGCTGTGTATTTTCCATTTGCAAACAGTTCAGACTCCGGAATCAGATATGTACTCTCTTCCGTCAGTAATGTTCCAGGATCTTCATCAGATACATATCCCGTGTACCATCCTTTAAACGCATAGCCTGCATACTCTTTTGCTACAAGAGAAAATACATTGTGATCATTTTGTACATAACGCACGGTTGCCGGATCTCCACCGTTCTCCTGAATAGTCTGGTCAATATTACTGTTTACCTCTGCAGAAACCTGAACAAATACCGGCCATAGATCCATGGAATGCTCGACAGTCGTTTTCTCGTTTACAAGTGGAAGCGGCGTCTGATCATATGCTTCTTTTGAAGCATAGTAGTGATACCATCCATTCGGCTTCTCTTCCGTCCAGCCAATCATATATGCATTCTTAAGTTCTTCTGGCATTCTGTCGTAATTTATTTCCGGCATCAGTCCTAACGGCTGTCCTACATTTCTTGTCTCCAGATGCGTACTGTCTTCCAGGCCCTGACCATCCATATGATATACAACGAAAGCCGGATTATAAATAGACATAAATGTATACGATTTTCCCGCTTCTACGGTCATCTGGAAGGTGTAGCTATTTCCATTTGGAGTACCTGTTCCCCACAGATCTGTAACCTTTCCGTCTGATAAGGTACACTTGAATCCGACAAGTTCATATTTCGCATCTTCGCCTTCTCTTACCGGAGTAACATTTGTCTCTGCGGTCAATGTTATTGTTGCAGTTCCTTTTCCTGTATTTTCATCCATTACCAACTCATATGACGGTACATTTGGATACTGAACTCCGTTTGGAAGTTCTGCCATCTGATGAATATTCGTTGTCGTCTTGATGTCATATTTTACATATACCGGATAAAGTTCCATTGTCTCCGTAACAACTGCATCATCCTTAAGAAGATATGGCAATGCCTTGTCTGCATCAGAAGTACAATACGGGTCATTTTCTACATCGTAGATATAATTCCACTCTGCACCGCCTTTTACAATACCTCCGTTTTCCTGTGAATTAACCTCTTTTGCCTGGATCCATCCGAGGAATTCATATGTAACACCTGCTTCACCAGATTCGATTGCCATGTCTCCTTCTGTTGGGGATCCTCCGCGTTCCAATTTTGCCCTCTCATCCTGAATCGTCGTTCCTGTGGAGAATGGATAGCGATAATCCTCAAATACATTCTCTTCTTGGAATACCAGATCTTGATATCTTCGTAAAACAGTTTTTACTTCTTGACCTGTTTTATAATGGGAAATTGAGCTGCGCTGCAAGATGCGCTTCTATTCTATATTGTGAAAGAGACGAATGTGGTTTCCTAAACGTAACCGGATTTTCTGTATTCATCCACAACGTCGTCGTTTGGTCTTCTTCTGCCCAAAATACAAACTGATATCCATCTTTTACTTGAGCTCGAACAGTAAAATCATTAAAGAGGTGCGCATCTCCGGACATGGATAACTGTGCCGCATTTGGAAAATCACTACGCATCGACAACTGAAAAGTTCCAGTGCCCTCCCAATGCCCATATGCAGAAATTGGCGTCTTGATAATCAGGTCTTCTCCCGAAATCTCATCTCCGCCTTCACAGGAATCTCCGCCATTATTGTTCAAAGACCAATGCGAAAGATTATGCTCATAATCTTTTGGTGCAATTTCCATTGCATAAGTTCCATCAAACGCAGACTGATACCTCACCCACTCAGAATAAAAGTTCCAATATTGGTATTCACCATCCACTTTATCATTGTCTTTTGTATTCACATAATAATCTATACAATACTCAAACCGCGCCGTATAGGTTACTTCTTTCGACACATCCGGCACATAGTATGTCTGCTCATTGCTGACTCGCGCCTCGATTGGCTGTCCCTGCTCATCAACTCCGATCTGCTGATACCATCCAAGGAAACGATATCCTGCCGGAAATGCGCCATCTGCTTCTGCTCCTGTCACCTGAATGAATACACCAGTGTCATCGCTTCCAATAGACGTGTGACCAACACCTTGCCGCTCGGATACAAGCTCACTTTCATCCTGTTCATGTCCTTCAAACACTGTTTTGATATTTGTGATATAACTTGTAAAGATTGGATACAACTCCATGGTTTTCTCAACCGGATCTCCTGCATGGTAAATTGCGCCCTTATTCAAAAGTTCTTCCAATTTTCCGGAAGTAATCGCGGAATAGCCACCGCCTGATTCGTCCGGATTTGGCTCCGTTGTCCATCCATAGAATACGGCTCCATCCGGCGTAACCGTCGGCACAACATCTGCCAGGTTTTCCCGATAAGTATAGTATTTCGTATCGCTTGTCATCTCCATTCCGTCAAGTTCATGGAATGCAATCCGGGCTTTCAGACAGGCAATATACAAATCCTTATCTGTCTCGTTATTTCCAAATTTAAATGTGTACCTTTGTTCCTGACTGACCGGTTCTGCTCCTTCTGCATGTGTGATTGCTTCCAGTTCAGACATATCCGATACAGAATCTTTTCCTACGTCTTTCTGCTTAAACCATCCGGCAAACTCGTATTCGGTAATCTTATCTTCCGGATTGCTGTCCACCGGATTTACTTCCAGCGTTGCATTGACATCCCCGCGAGGGTGGATGCCCTGGACTGCAAAATGGTATGCGTCATCCGTTGATACCTTTTCATTGACAAGCGCAGTCGGATCAACGGATACCACCCCTGCTCCCGGGAAGTCAAATGTCACAGACATATGGCTTCCGTGAACCGGAATTCCCAAATCATAATCCATTACCCATTTATTGATGTGCTCTGTAGCTTCTCCTCTGATTTTTGTTCCTTCAAAATCATAGTCATGATCTTTCCAGAACTCACGATCTTCATATGTTTTATCATCTTTTGCCGAATACTGTGGCGTATCGTTCCAATCTTCCACCGCTCTTATCGTTTTACTGCTACTGCTTTCACTTCGTTTAAAATAGGAATCTGTCACCGTTGCCTGACTCTCTTTAATATTTGCAATACCACTGATGTTTACATCTGTCTGAATAATCGGAATCACAAGGATGGCATTGTACTGTTTGGAATGAATATTTCCGGCATAATGACATCGCTCAATGTGGGAATTTCCCCTAAGTGCACCTGTGATACCGCCTGCATATCCCGCAATTCCCGAACCGACTGCGACATAGTTTGCCGCATAAAAAGATACGTCTGCTGTACAGAAACAATCTACAATCCTTGTTTCTCCATCAGCTGTATTCACACCACCGACAATTCCTCCGGCATAAACGGATTTTCCTCCAAGAGCGCCGACTGCGATATCATAATCATTTCTGACAACGCTTTCCTGTAATTCATTTGCTTTCTCCCACATAATTTAGAACGTACTCTTGAATATTTCCGATCGTAGAATCTTCTGCCCCAGCCGACCAGACCGCCCATATACAGACCTTCTCCTCCGACTCCGGTGACTCCCGATGTACTGTTATTAACAATCTCTGTTCCACTGATCTCACAGTTATACATTACGCTGTCTTCCATAATTCCTGCGATTCCTCCACCACAGAATCCAAGGTTTGTAATCAGCGAGATTACATTGTTTGCCGGAGACAGCTTGATCTTACTGTTTAAACTGTCAGATTTTCCAGGTGTGTGTTTTTTGCATGACCAACCACAATTCCGCCTTGATAAATTGCTTCTATACCTGCATTTTCCAGAGTAAGATTCTGAATAGTGGCTCCATCTGTAAAAGAAAACAATCCACTATTCGGGTCCTTTATAATATTCGGTTCATAGACAAGACCTTTGATTCTATGATTTTGACCATCAAACGTTCCTTTAAACGGTCTGTCCTTCGTTCCAACCGTAAGATGCGTTACACCATATTTTTCCAACATGGCCTTAATATCAGCATCTGTAAGATCCAAATCTGTATTTAGGACCACCCTGTGTCCCTCGTAATCCAGTGTCTGACTTGCCATTGCAAAAATAAAAAAATCTTCAAATGTATTAATTTCGTTTATTCTCTCTGTTTGCTGCACTTTCTCTTGCTGCTGAGATTCCTCTGCTTCTTTCGCCTCTGCAGAAATTGAAAATAAGAGAGGCATTATAAGACAGAGTACCAGCACTACCCAAGATATCTTTGATAAATTTTTTCTAATTTTGCCTTTCGTTTCTCTCTTCATTATTCTGCCTCCTTCGGCCAGCCATTCGCTGTCTCTGCCGATGTTCCGTTATTTTCACTTTGAACAGCCTGTGCGGAAACTACAAATTCAATTTTGCTTCCTGCATGGTCTGTCTTTAATCTATCTAAATCAAATATCAGTTCCTCAAAAAAGATTGCCCGTCACCTGATCCTGCTCCAGCGCTTTGCTATGGTAATACCACTCTCCATGTTTTACCCATTCTCCGGTCGGATCTTGGAACGAGACATACTCTCCCGCCTGAAACTTTCCTTGTTTATCTTCACCGCTAAACTCAATCTTGACCCTGACATATACCGGGTGTTCACATATATTTTTTACTTTTATGATACGAGATACCTGATTCCCGTTTAACTTTTCCTCTTCTGTCGTTACGGAGACTTCTTCTCCATTTTCATCCATCCTGTTATTGATCAGCTGAATTTTCAGCCTGCCAAACGAAATAATATTTTCCGCTGTGCCTTCACTCGTTGAAAAAGCAACGGAGGAAAGAGCACAAAGCAATATCGAAATAATACAAATAATTGTTATCCTTTCTTTCATACTTTTCATAGCTCTCTCCTCCTGCTTCCTATTTTATTCGCTAATCAAATCCTGCATATTTTTAAATGATTATGTAAATTTATCTTTTTCAATTATTTTGTAATACCAAATGCTTTTTTGGCTGCTTCTAAGATTACATTGTCTTCAATCTCTGTTCCCTGAGCATCTTTTGACTGATGCAAGAATGCCTGTACAGTAATTGTTCTGCCTGTAGCATCTTCTTTTGCTACAAAGTCTTCGATATTTGCATCTTTGGAAACAAGTACGTTATCAAACAGCGCTTTGTCTGTCCACACATTTTTATCTTTTACATTAGATGCATCTAAACCTGCATCATATTTGAACAGACCGCCTGTGTAATATGTTTTCTGATCTACTGTAATCGCGTCAGCTTCCACTGCAGACCATCCCTCGTTCATTGCAAAATACATCATCTGATTGTTTACCATTTCATTTGTTACGTAAACATACACATCACATGCTTCACTTCCAGGTCCAACACCTACATACGGGTCTTTCGCAACAGTGTTTCCCGGCATCAATTTTGAATCTGCTACCCAATGTGGCTCATACAGGTTTCCATTTAATTTTGTTGTATCGTCTGGGTCAATCGGTACTTCAGGATCCGGACCTGGTTTCTCTGGTTCGATCGGTCCGATATTACCTACTGTGAATGAGTTGGTTAATTTACTGTGAGTTGTCAGATACGCAATCGTACCTCCGACAGCCAAAACGCACACAAGTTAATACGGCAATGACTGCTTGCCATTTTTGTACTTGTTTCTGCTTTTGTTTGTTTCTTTCATCTTCTCTTCTCCTTCTCTAAGTATTGCAGGATTCGTGAAACTGCGAATAGGCTAAGGACTATAATGATCACACCTGCCTTTCCCGACGTCGTCCTTATCAACATATACACATATCCTACGATCGGAATTGAGTATTCCACCCGCCCGATTATATGATCAAAATCAACGGCTTTTGCGTCATTGATTTGATTACCTTCTGAATCAAGGTTATTCACCCCAATAAGTGGTAACGCACTTCCCTGCTTTGTCAACTCCTCCAATCCGATGCGTTGCCACAACATCTTCTGTCATATAAAAATCTGATATCATCCCC
>ENA-OQDC01000978-OQDC01000978.1-human-gut-metagenome-genome-assembly--contig:-NODE-978-length-16655-cov-4.037996_pt1 | contig 16655 bp, 19 predicted proteins | sample MGYA00242770_ERZ504601 | MGnify/ENA primary metagenome ERZ504601 (study PRJEB26092, sample SAMD00036305) | human gut metagenome | host: Homo sapiens | study: EMG produced TPA metagenomics assembly of...
CTTTTTTTATGCTTAATTATTTCACATCGTCGGCTTTGTCAGCAACTTTTTCAGCAGCCTTGTCAACATTTTCATTAACTTCTTTAGCCTTATCAGCAGCTTTATCAGAGAAATTCAGCTTCAACTTGACCCGCCAGCATTCCGTGTCACATCGTCAGGCAGATTGACAGAACCATGAATCTGGGCATCACTGATATTTTTGAAACCAAACTCAGGAGTGCTAGAACGCCCTAAAATAATGAAGCCCAGTTCTTCAAGCTTCTTGACATAGTTATCCGTTTCTTTAGCATGGTAACTTGTAAATAGGCGAGAACCTGCTGTTGAAGGCTCCCCGGCTTGCTCCTGACCTAAATCCTTCAGGAAAATTGGTACTCCTGAAAAAGGCTTATCAGAAAAATCTCGATTTTCTGCTTCTACCAATGCTTTCTCGTAACGTTGACTGACGATAGCATTGATTTTAGTATTCGTCCTCTACGCTTCACTTATAGTATCCTTTACTAGTTCTCGAGGACTGACCATCTTATTTTGCACGGCTTCAGCCATTGCTGTCACATCTGACCACTCATTTATTGTCATCTCATAATCTCCTGCTTCTATTATCTTCTAAATTATACTAAAAAAAGCGAAACGCCTAAAACGTTCCGCCTTAAATCATAATAATTAGTCTTGCCAAGTTTCTTGGTTTTCTTTGAATTTCTTCAAGAGTCGAAGTCCGTCTGCAGTGATGTAACCTTTAACTTTAGCAACCTTAATCAACTCAGTGTAGTTTGAAAGAGTGACCAATTTCACACCAGCTTCTGCGAAGTTTTTCTCAGCTTTTGGCAATTCGTAAGTGAAGATAGCCACAACACCAATAACATCAGCCCCTTCACGCTCTGCAGCAGCGACAGCATCAAGTACTGACCCACCAGTTGAAATCAAGTCTTCAACAACAACCATTTTTTCGCCTTTAACCACACGGCCTTCGATCTGGTTACCAGCACCGTGATCTTTTGGCTTGCTACGGATATAAGCAAATGGAAGGTTCATTTTGTCTGCAATGATCGCACCGTGAGGAATACCCGCAGTTGCAGTACCAGCAATTACTTCTACTTCCGGAAACTCTTCTTTAATCTTTTTCACGAACCCATTTTCAATAAGCGTACGTGTTTCAGGATAAGACAAAGTGATACGGTTATCAGTGTAGATTGGTGATTTAATTCCTGATGCCCATGTAAATGGCTCTTCAGGTTTAAGGTAAACCGCTTTGATATCTAGCAAGTCTGAAGCAATTTGTGATGCTAATGTCATAATTATGTTCCTCCGTAAAGCGTTTTCTATAGTTTATTATAACCCAATTCTTTCTATTTTTCTTAAGAAATCAGGTATTTTTGAAAATTTATTGATCGTTCCATTGGGCCTTGATGTCGTGATAAGCTGCCACTGGATCTTCAGCTTGCGTAATTGGGCGACCGACAACAATGTAGTCTGAACCAATTTGATGAGCATCAGCAGGTGTCATGACCCGTTTTTGGTCACCAACCGCTGCTCCTGCTGGACGAATACCAGGTGTCAAACAAACGAAGTCTTGGTTAGTTGCTTCTTTGATTTTGGCTACTTCGTGTGCTGAACAGACAACACCATCGAGACCTGCTTCAGCAGTTTTCTGAGCATAATGAACCACTGATTCTTGAAGTGTGGTTTGGATATTTTGAAAATCACGCATCTGCTCTTCAGACGTAGAGGTCAACTGGGTTACAGCAATCAAGATTGGTCCATCTCCCAAGCCTTCACGCGCAGCTTTCATCATCTCCACACCACCAGCCGCATGCACATTTGTCATATCAACGCCAAGGTTAGACAAGACACGCATAGCTGATTTGACAGTATTTGGAATATCGTGAAGCTTAAGGTCAAGGAAAACACTATGGCCAAGCTCTTTAACGTAGCGTACAATCTCAGGACCAGCCGCATAGTAAAGCTCCATACCAATCTTCACATAGAGCTTTTCATCAGCAGGAAACTTAGCAAGGAAAGCCTTCACATCCTCAAGAGTCGGGAAATCAAGGGCAATAACAGGACGATTTTCTCTCATTTCTTATATCCTTTCACACAAAAAACCTCCGCCAGTCAGCGAAGGTTGCACGAAAATAGGGCAGTCCCTACCCTTTAGTGATGCCGTAGCATCTCAGTACACCTTTCTCGCCTCTCTGGACTCGATTAAAGGTACATTCAATTTATTCTATTATAGCGCTTTTATAATGGAATGTCAAAGGGGGATGACACCCAAATATCTATTCAAGCATCTTTGTAAGCTCTTTATTTTGTTTGTCATAGTAATTAAAATAGCTTGAATCAATACCCAAACAATCAACAAGAAGCAATCGCAAGTTTTCAGAAAGTTGTTTTAACTTCTTACGACTTAATAATCGCGTATCAATTTCTGACAAACCGTGAGCAACTTTATTTCGTTCACCATTCAAACTTAAAATGCCATTAATCGCTGTCTGAAGCTGAGAATCATATTCATAGAACTCAAGGATATTCAAGTAAGATAATAGATTGAGTGTAGATTGTACTGAAAAAAATGCGTTCTTCAGTGTCTTCAATACCCCTAGATTTTTTCATTTCTTATCAATATCGTCTAAAATTGCCTCACAATCAGGAAAACTTGGATTAAGTTTTGGCAGATTACCATCAAATACAATTAAGCCCTCATGATCTTTTTTGATGATTTCTTCGATGACAAATTCAGCTAGTGATTTTGCCTTAATTAAGACATCAGCAATATGCTCACGTTCTTTTAAAACATCAATCATCAAATAGTAATTCAAAGCCTTCTTTTGGGAGTCATCGAGAGGAAACGATAGGATATCTGAAAGAATAGACTGATTTTTGAAAACTCGTGAAAAATCGTATAGTTTCTCACGAATATAAGCGATTTTCTTTTTAGACAGACAGTTGACAACATCACGGATTTCTTCTCTAAGACTTTTTAAATTCGGGAAATCTGATAATTGGTCTAGAATATCTAGTGCCGCCTTATAATCAAACTTCTCAATAAAATCTCGAGCAGTTTTCTTCAATAGAGCCTGACTAAATTTTTCGGCATTATCTTCAATCGTTCGATCAATGAAATTGACTTTATTATCTTCATTGACTTTGATGAGTTCATCGATATTCTCATCATTATCATGACCGATATTCTCGTTTGATATGAATTAAGGCGCCATCATGAAAATTTCTAAAAGGGTCTGTGTCACCTACAGCTGATATAAGTACTCTCATTTATCAATCTCTTTAATCATGAAATTAGCTTTTCCCATTTCATAAAAGGACTCGTGGTTCTTGACTAATGAATGATTACCAGATGGAATCTTAACTGTTTTAAGAGGTGCTTTTGTGAGCTTAAGAACTCCTTTTTTAATCATTTTAGTTTTCATTCGACTGTATCGTCTTTGTAAAATACCATCAGCTTGCTTAAATAGAGTCTTTGTCCAAGCACCGCTCCCCGCACCTAAATAAATTGGGTATTGTAGATTGGCTTGAATCTTATCATCAGGAAATTCAGATAGGAAAAATGCCTTATAGTCTTTATAAAACGCTTGTGCTCTCTTACCTAATTCTTCAATCAATCTTCCAGCTTCATCAGTGGTTGTTGTAATCTCAAATTCAATTTTTGTTAATGGAGAGATTGATTCTCTATACAAGGGAAGTGGTTTAGCTTTATTTGTTTTCGCTGAATAATCCCATTTCTGCACTAAGATAAGACTCTTATTATCAAAAGGCTTACTATCACTCACACGAATTGCATTAAACAAATCATCGTATTCTTTTCCCTTTTTTGGTCCCCAAGGGATAAGGTTCTTATTCTCTTTCGGAAATCTTCCAAAGTCATTTACAGCATTTTCATTATTCCACTTAGGGGTAGTATTCATTAAAATGGTACGAATAGCACCTTTTAGTGAGCTACCAGGAATGTAGGGATTTCCAAAAGCATCTCGAATAAACTTATTAACTTCGTTAATAGCTCCGGCTGAATTAGGATTTCTGTCCGATTCTAAACCTGTTTCAGAGATACTATAACCTCCAAAATGAACGCTCTGCAATTCGGTTATCATTTAAGAAGGAAATAAGACGATTATTACGTGCATTTGGACGAGTTTGAATTAAAATGCTTCAAACTTTTCAGCAAGCCTCTTCTCCACCATTTTATTATAGAATTTCCCCATGTCAGGAAAGTAAAACTTCTTATTTTCATAGATAAATTCTCTAGAGGTATACTTCTCTCCATTACCAATATGAATTGGAGCAAGTGTCAGGAGGCTTAATTTAAATGTTCTATAGTCATTTTTCATTTTTATACCTCCAATTTAAAGAAGAGTGGTTTAGCATAATTTAAAACAGCATGAGGGAAATCAAGTGGTCTCACATCAACAATCTGACCTTCAAATGTTTTACTAAAAGTTGAACCAGAAGCAAATTTGTAAAGATCCTGCTTACGATAATTCTCATTGGTAGCATGACTAAATGCAAAACCACTTGATTTAGTTAATAAGTAATGTCCATCTTCCATTGCTTCTTCAAGGTCAGCATCTACAGGAAGTGCTGTCGTAAGAGTCATCACTTTATCTGAATGATTCTTAGTCAGTCTATCTGACAATTCTAGTGGGATATTTTGAATATCTAACTCAAAACGACCAAAACCACTTGAACGCTTTCCACCAAGACCTGAATACTGAAGACTAGACATCAACTCATTAAGCAAATCAGATTCGTTTGCGATGACGTAAAGCGACGTATCATTTGAAAATCTAGTTGTAGCTACCTGATAAAGATTGCCATCCTTATGTGGTTGATTTTTTGTCACAGTATCAATGACTGCATGCTCTTCATTTTCAAATAACTCTCCATTGAGATAATCGTCAACATTTTCTAGAGCAAGAAATTGCAGTTTCTTAGACAATTTTGCTTGACGGCGAACCTCTTTGACATCAACTGATTGATCTATTTGGTCATGTTTGGGATAACCAATAGGTTTCGGCAAAAAGGGACCAAATTGAAATGGAAAGGCATCTGTGAGCGTGAACTTGTCTTGGTTAGCTTCCGCAAGAAATGCATCGAGTTTTCCCATTTTTAGGGATTCTAGCACTAGTGCTGAGAAGATACGGTCTGCTGAGAATGTTAATTTTGAGCTATCAAGAGTGCCCGAACCAAAATGAGCATTCTGAAAGGTCATAATATACAGTTTATAGGTCATATTAGACCTCCGCAGTTAAAAGTTCATTTAATGTTTTAACATCATAATTACCAAATACGGTAGTAGCTTTGAGTTTTTCAAAAGCAACCTTACCGTAACCTCGAGATCCAGAACCACCAAGATAATCAAGTTCAAGCAGTTTTAAACCATCTCGAATCACTTTGAAATCTTCTTCGACTTGATTTTCATTCTCATCTGTAATTTCATAAATCAACTCGAAATCAAAAGTACTGGTACGAATAGCACGTTCAATTTGTCTTGGATTAGCTTCGGCAGTGATACGGTCAATTGTATTTTCAAATTTTACTTCTGTATAACTTCTTACCCCAAGAGAGTCTAGCTCATCAGCGTTTGACAAGAAGGCATCACGAAAAATCAAGCGTCCCATTTTGAATCGTTTATCTTTACTATTCCCAAATAAACGGCTAAGAATATCACTGTCATCGCTTGGTTTCTCAGCTACCTTTTCATTATAAACCTTGGCAAGAAGCGTTCTCATTTTTCCTTTGAGACTTGAACCAGGAATGATCGGTAGGTTGGTAATAGGATCTTTAATAACAGGCGAATCGATTGCACCAATGGCTGCAAAAGCATCGCTTCCACCAATATGGAGGCCTGTCTCTAAACGAATTTGAGCTGAAAATTTAATCTTAGCGAATGTCATTAATCTTTACCTCCATAAAACTTGAAATAGGCTACTAATGCTTCCATATATCTACAAAATCTTTGAAGTGTCTCTCTATCTTTGATTTCCTTAAGAGCCTCAAGAATTTGAGCCTTTTCTATCAGATCTTTTACTGCAATCTCTCTACCTGCTTGGTAGACAAATTGTACTCTTAAATAAGCAATACGATCAAGGAGAGCATCATATTCTTTGACCTTACTCTCATCAAAAAGTGTACTAGTTAAGCTCAGCAAGTTTCTGAGCTTACTTGTTGTAAGAAAGAAGGCATCAGGATTCTTTCTGTTCCTTGTATTTCTTTCTAGTTTTAGAATTGCTTTTTCTGCAATATCAACGTAATTCTCATCAGTCAAGATTGTCATATCCTAATCCTTTCTAATCTCATAGATATAGAGAAGCAAGGCTAACTCTGCTTCTTTTCTATCCTTATCATTCTTATTTGTGTACCAAGAATAGAATAAATTTTTAAATGTTTTAAATTTATCCCTGTCTGTTTCACGCGTCAATTCTTCAAGTCGTGTTAAATAATAAGCTAAACGTGCCATATTCATACGATCATGATTTCGAAGCAATTCAATCAATTTATAAATGAAATTCTTGCCTCGTTCATCTTGGTGATTAAAGAAATAGCGAATCTGCTCTAACTTATCGTCGTAAACATTAGTGATAAACTGATCAAATTTAAAGGTATAGTCGGAACTAAAGAGTGAAATACTATCTTTCTCATTGCCTTTAGCTGCTTCTTCTAACTCCCCTGTTTGATGTGCCATCAAGCTAATAGGGGTCTTATCGGCAAACAGACCGATACCAGCTGAGAGTGTTAGTTTTCCATTTGTCCATTTAATGAAGTTCTCACGAAGTTCAACAGTAAAGGCAATAATATCTTGCCAAGAGCCAATAGCAAAAACATCATCCCCACCGGCATAGATGATAGAGAGCTTCTTATCACTAGCAAACTGGTTAATATAAACCTTGAAGAAAAGACTCATGCTTCGAGAGAAAGTGGCTGAGCGTGATAGAGTACTATATTGCCCATTTCCTTGTTGGGAGAAGCCAACCATAAAGGCTGCTCCCAAATCATCCACGTCAAGACGTACAACAGCTAAACGTTTAATACCTAACCCATTTTCGTTTTTAGATAAGGCAGCATAATTGTATATTTCATCACACTGGTAATCTCCAACAAAAACATGGGTTGCCTTAACTGTACCAGCCTTATAGTCATTTTTGACATAGACACGGGAAAAAGCTTCTTGGCTCAGCTTTTCAAATGCAACACCTTTAAGACATGCGTTCGGACCAATAGGAAGCCCTTCATTTTCAGTGATAATGAAATGGTCATGGGCAATCTCTTTAGACAATTGATACAAGCCTCGACAAATGTCACACACTTTTTGGTCATGATAAGCAACTAAATTCTCAACGGAATGACAAATCTCGCACTCTCTTTCAGAAGATTTACCGCCCCTGTTCAACAACATAAGGGTTTGATAATCATACCTTGAGATTTTTTTCTTAGAAATCATGCGACTAGCCTTTTGATAGATCTGTCTATAGCTTTCAGGTGAGTTCAGTTCGCTCATGATATCCTTAGCCGCAAAGCTTCCCCAACCAAAGGCAACATATAATCTGGTTTGGAAATTTGCCAATAAAAATTGATTGAAATCTTTTTCAAATTGAACGAGTGTTTCTACCGTTTTTTCAGTATTGGCTAGGACAAAGTAAGCATGTCCCCCACTGACATAGAGCAAATTAGCCCGATTGAGGCCTAGTTTATCAAGTAAACTGTCTGCTATATACTCGCTCATAAAGTCAAGATATAAAGATCTAGCCTTCAATTGTTTAGCAGCACCACTCGTCGCAATATTATAGATAAAGTCTTGAATCCCTGATAAGTCAAAGCTAGCTAGGAGAAAAGCTTCTTCCTCATAAAAGGCTGATGCTTTAGTAAACAAGTCCTCCTTATAGTTATGACGACCTTTGTCTTCCAAGTAATCATAGATGGCTAGAGCAAAAGCTGCTGTCAGACGACTATGTTCAGCAAGTGAAATATCAGCGATTTCTTTAGTATTAGTCGAAGAAGGCACAAAAGAGAGGGTTGCTTCGAACAGATTTAACAAAGAGTCAATTTGTGCTTGATTAAACTCAAATTCTGCCAATTCATTTTTGATACGAGTCGCAATTGCCGCATAATTACCTTTTGAGAAAGGTTCATATGTTGCCGACGCAAAGTTAGGTTTAGATTTCAAGTTTAGAACCGTCGGTTTAAAGTAGCGTTTATCCGTTTGTGCCCCAAAAACGTTAAAAATATCAGCCTGGTTTGTATAGGTATCCCAAATCTTAGCTGATGCATCCTCGTCACTCTCCTCATTTGACTGTCTTCTGTCGACACCAGAGGCAATGTTATCAGCGATATAAGTTATGTAAGCAAGATGGTCATTTCCAAGTTTATCACTCTGGTAGTTAGCCATGTGATATCTAATTTGATCGGAAATAACTTGATTATCAGCAATCTCATCAAACCAATCCGCGCCTACCAAGGCGTGTTTTTTCTGTTCTCCTGTCGCCCTTTGAATGACCTTACCGATATCATGCAAAAGAGCTCCGTAAAATAAATCAATCTTTTCTTTCTTCAAGCTTTATCCCTCCCATGCCGAGACTCGTTTTCATGCCAAGACCTGAATATTCACCGAATGTTAGAAGCATTTTGACATAAGCTTTTAGAGTTTGGGCGCCTTGTACTTTAAAGGTTAACTTTCCTCTAAAGGCAGGAATTCGTTGCCTGTGCACCCTGAAATAACTCGTCTCCAAGCGATAATTCGTGATAGTGCTGTGTTCAGATAGGTAATCTAAGGGTATCCTCTTCAATTTCAGGTTTGAATTTTCAACCAATCCTTCCATACTTTTGCATCAAACTTTGAAAAATCAAACGCATAGACGGGAAGATGACGTAGGAACCTTGAGATTTAAAACCTGTTGGAGTCTTCCAAAAATAATTGAAAAAATAGGATTTGATTTTCCTCTACTATTGAAAATCTCACTAACAGTTTATCTGCCCCCAACTCCTGAACTCTCAACATTTTTCGACACTGAGTTTAGGCAGATCGTTTAAGGACACCTCTTTAATCTGTAATAAGGTCATAAAAACCTTATCCTCGAGGTCATCTGTGAGCAGATGTACAACCCACTGCGTGTTTTCTTTCCCTTGGATTACCTTGGTCGCATAGGGATTTGTTTGCTGCTGATGCAGATAATCAACATAGTCACTATCCAACTGCTCCATCAAGAAGCCATGAAATTTAACAGCCAAATCTTGTGCAGGATGGTCGATCCTTTTAAAAGTAAATACTAATTTTTTCATTCGACTCCTTCATCTTTGTATGAAAAAAACCCAAAAGCTGAAAGTACTTTTCAACTCATTGGGGCGCCCTTAATGTGCTTTTAGTCCAACACTTTCTGGAAGCGGTGTCAATAATGTTTTCAAAATTTTCAAAAAAGTCCCCTCTCGAGGTAATTAGGTTTATATCTATCAAATCATTCAGCAGACAATAAATATCATGACCGTTTCCGTCCCCTCTCGAGGTAATTAGGTTTATATCAGTTTTCAATGATTCAAGTCTTGAATTTCGCTAAACAGTTTCCGTCCCCTCTCGAGGTAATTAGGTTTATATCTTTCTAGGAATGGGTAATTATAGCGAGCTAGAAAGCGTTTCCGTCCCCTCTCGAGGTAATTAGGTTTATATCCCCCATATCTTGTGCTCTAGGCAGTTGCTAGAGGCACAAGATGTAGGACCTACTGGAAACACTATCTATATTGTACCATATGATTAAAGGGTCTATAAAGGCTTAGAAGAAGAGAATGTCATCTAATTTTTCAGCACTATGGTAGGGGCTAAAACTAGTCACCTCTTCTTTGGTTGTCACATACACTATTATGCTGTCTTCTTCATCAGGCCTTGTAGAAGCCCTCGATATCCTTAAGGAGAGACTGATAATCATTTCTTGACAGGTCGACCTCGAAACAGGATTTTTGCACCCTCACGCCATAACCCTCAAGTAATTTCGAGAGTTTAAGTCTACGTTTGTTACTTCGGATATCATAAATAATCAGACAAAACATGGTTTTTTGTTTGGCAAACTCACGCTCTTCTTCGCTGAGGTTAAAGTAAAGTCCCATTAATGCCCTCCTGTGTAACTTGTCTCATAGAGACTAGGGTCAAGTTCTCTAAAAGCCCTAATCAAACTCTTGATTTGCCTATCTGCTGTATAAAGAAAAGAATAGCGTTTTTTGTCTAACTCAATATACTGATGGACTTCTAATATTCTTGAACGTAAAGCCCATGCAAAGATTTCTCTGCCTTCATCGGTGAGTATGAAGTCTTGATCCTTATTTTCAAAATGACTTAAAAGAAGTTTACCATTTCGTATCAACTCCATAAGCGTATTATCAACGATGATAGGTCTCCATTCTTCCATTAAATCACTGGCCAAGGTCGCATGATGCTGATGATGCTTGTGAATTACCCCAAATCCCAAGCTTAGCCCGTTTTTCTTAATCAGCCCCATTAAGCAAGAATATAAGATACTATAGCCAAAATTGAGGGCACTGTTAAAACAATCCTCCGCAGTCCGTCTACTCCTACCATTAAAATGAAAGTCATCAGGAACGAGTAAATTCAGATAGTAAAAATAGGATTTCGCAAGGCGACCTTCGTAACCCATAATTTCTATAATGGAATAAGCTTTCTGAATATCATTGACACTATCTTCAAACCTAGAATAATCTGAGGTATCTAGTAGACCATCCGTATCAAACTCTCTAAGTAATGCAATTTGGTACCTCACCTTGGTCGTAGCGATACTCCTCGCAACCTCTAAACGGAAATCCTCTTCAAAATAAGCCTTTGCTTGCAACTCTTGCTTTTGGAATTCGTCCTGCCTGTGGGTTTCAATACTAGAAATAAATTAACCAACATTTGAGAAATAGTAAACATTCACCTTGTTCTTTGACAAGGCTTTGATGAGTTGGGTGGTCAGTTGTGCATTACCAAAAAGTAATACATTATCAACGAGTGAAATGGACACTTCTTTGACAATCTCTTTATTATCATTTTTAATGATAATTCTTTGTTCAGATAAGGACAGGTAATAATTGGACCTTTGAATATATAAATCGCTCATAAGCTACCTCAGAGTATTTTATGACATATATTATATCACCACAATTCTAATCGTCAATATATTCTAATGTCTTATCTAAAAAATGAAGCCCTAACGATAGGACTTCGATTTTTATTTATTGTAAAGAGATTGCTTTCCTTATTTTCCCAACAAGTCTGTTCGAACTTCCTCACGCAAGTCCTCAAGAGTTGTGATGCCATACTTGTCCATGACTTCAGGGAGACGATCAATGATTTTAGGGCAGGCATAGGGATCTGCGAAGTTTGCTGTTCCGACACCGATGGCTGAGGCACCAGAGATGAACATTTCGATAGCCGCTTCGGCACTGTCAACGCCACCCATACCGATGATTGGAAGGTCTGATGCAAGAGCGACTTGGCGGATGAGTTTAAGGGCTACTGGGAAGACAGCTGGTCCTGACATACCACCTTGACCATTGGCAATGATTGGTTTGCGAGTCGCCAAATCATAGCGTGTACCAACCAAGGTGTTAATCATGGTGAAACCTGTCGCACCGGCATCTTCGACTGCCTTGGCAACACTTGTAATGTCAGCCACGCTTGGTGTCAGTTTGACATAGACGGGCACATCAGAGTGAGAAACACTGGCTTTTACGGCTGCATAGGCAAGTTCTGGTACTTGTCCTATGAGAAGACCGTTATTGCCATGGTCCACGTTTGGACAGGAGATGTTAAGCTCGATTGCCTTGACGTTACTAGCTTTGGAAATCTTGTGAGAAACTTCTGCATATTCTTCGTTAGAAAATCCAGCCACATTCGCAATGATTGGCAACTCAGGATAATGTTCCTGTAACCATGGGAGTTTTTCAGACAAGACAGCATCAACACCCGGATTTTGCAGTCCAATGGCATTAAGCATACCTGATGGTGTCTCTGCCACACGGGGTGTTGGATTCCCAAAACGTGGGTTGGCAGTTGTTGCCTTAATCATGATCGACCCTAGTTTGTCCAAATCATAGTACTTGGCATACTCTTGACCAAAACCAAAGCAACCAGAAGCTGGGATAATGGGATTTTTCAAATCGAGCCCTGGAAGACTAATAGCTAAACGATTTTCTGATTTCATCTCTGATATGGTTACCTCCTAGACGATGACTTTTCCGGTAGGAAAGACTGGTCCCTCCTCGCAAACACGAAGATTTTTAGCATCCGTTTCTCCTTTAACGTGAACTACACAGGCATAGCACGCCCCCATTCCACAAGCCATACGGGCTTCCATAGAAACATAGGCGTGAGGATGATTTTCAAACTTGCTATCAACATATTTGAGCATACCTGGAGCTCCACAACTGTAAACGGCATCTGGTGTCCAGTCAAAGTTATCAATGACTGTCGAAACGTAACCCTTGATACCGTATGAACCGTCGTCAGTCGTCACATAAACATCACCACAAGCCCTGAGTTTATCCTCCAAAATAACGGCATTCTTATTGGCGAAACCAATTACTGATACAACTTCCACTCCCTTAGCCTTCAACTGCTTAGCCGTCTCAACCAAAGGTGGCACGCCAATACCACCACCAACAAGGAGAGCTTTCTGCCCAGCTTCAATAATGGAAATATCAAAACCATTTCCTTGAGGTCCCATGGTATCAATAGTTTGACCGGCTACCATCTTTGAAAGGATAGCTGTTCCCTCACGCTCCACACGATAGACAATGGTTGCCTCTTTTTTATTGTAGTCAATCTCTGAGATGGAAATCGGACGACGAAGGATCTTGCTTGGGTCTGGCACTTTGAGGTGGACAAACTGACCAAGCTGCATATCCGCAACCATCTCCCCCTTAAGCACCATCTCAAATATACGAGGTGCAATCTCACGCTGACTCACAACGGTTAAATCTTCAATTAAAATCATGACAACCCTTTCTATACTGCAAAATGTCATCAAAAAAACCTCACCATATGGCAAGGTCGCACAAAAAATCACAGGAGAACCTGCTGTTTCACTCTGTCCGACCTTTCAAGCCTCTCTGGACTCATTTAAAGGTTATTTTGTGATTATTATAACCGTTTTCAAGACGGATGTCAAAGAAGAAAAGAAAAAACCAAAGCTTATAAATTTAAGCTAAGGTCTCTCCAGCCTATAACTAGGCCCTCTGTTTGATACATGATCTATTTATCAATCTTACTGAAACAGTCTGTCGTAGACCATAGTATGAGCCAACTGCTGACCATCACCGCCCAACAAATCAACCAATGCATAAGCAAACGCTAATGCTGTTCCGGCACCACGGCTAGTCACAATATTGTCATCCACGACCACTAAGTCAGTTTGATGGTCACCAGATGCAATTTGTTCTTCAACACCAGGGAAACATGTGAATTTGCGACCTTCAAGAAGACCAGCACGTTCGAGAACAATTGGTGCCGCACAAATGGCAGCAACATATTTTCCAGCTTTAGCAACTTCTTGAAGAGAGGCAATCAAGGCTTGGTGATCACGTAGTTTAGTTGAGCCAGGCATGCCGCCAGGGAGAACCACCAAATCATATTCATCTAGATTACCATCAAATACGCCATCCATAGTGACTTGAATCCCATGAGAGCCTGTCACTGATGCACTTTCAAGTCCTAACATGCTACAGTCAAATCCAGCTCGGCGGAAGACATCCACTGGGCTCAAGGCTTCGATTTCTTCAAATCCTTCTGCAAATACTACTGCTACTTTTGTCATGATATACCTCCAATTTAGTTATCACAAGATTCTATTACTCCTTAAATTATAGCAGTTTTAGAAACAGGAAACAAGTTATAAAAATTGGACTTTGAGCACGAAAAAAGATAGTATAAGGACTGCCTTTGTCTTCTTATCTGAAAAAACTTGCTAAGATCCACAAGAGATAAATATGGGCTGGATAGAATATGTAGAAGAAATTCATTATTGCCACTACCACGCTCACCGTTGTAGAAATACATAGGAATCACAGCGAAGATCATCATCCACTGCACAGTTGTCGGATCAAAGAGATGGGCAATCACTGATATAATAGCTAATACGATAATTTGTGCGATACGATTGGTACGGAAAATATAGAATAGCAAACCAAGAATAACCATCATAAAACTACCTTCAGCTATAAGAATACTTGGTACTAGTGATAAGATAAAGGCAACAATCTGAACGACTATTGGGTTGGCATGAGGTGTTTCAAGAATTCCTGCCAAAACTACAATTGGAATAGATGACAGAATTGGAAAGAGAAAGAGACCGAGCCCCTGAATCAATTCCTTGTATGATTTATCGCGAAGCCCTTTAGCCAACAAATCCCATGAGCAGATATAAATCCCTATAATAAAGAAGGTTGAAAAGGCATTATTCATCAAACAAACATTACCATTATGAAAGACATTACCAATGATGGCGTTGCCAATGGTCATGAACCAACTCATGTAGAGGAGACGTCTGAGGTAGGCCAATCGATCATGAGTATAATGGAAACTATCAGCTGCTAGAAAAAGGAAGATAGGAAAAACCAAACGCCCTAACATAGTTAACCATAGTGGCATTCCCATACCCTCAAACATCTGATGGATGTAATCCAAAAAACATAAGTACAATAGCTAGGTATTTCAAATTAGTCGCATTACATAGCTTTCTAATATTATTCATTATAATACTCCTTAAAATTTTCAGCGTATTAAATGATACCATAACTAGAATATAATTCAAAAGAATATTTGAAGAATTTTGATATGTTTTAGCTACTTATGTCATACCATTTTTTATGATAATTTATAATAGATTAAAATAATCAGTTTAGATTCTCGACCCTCCCCAAACATTTCTACCGGATTTATGCTATAATGGTTAAGCATTTTATATATTATCACAATTAAAATAACAACCATTACCACTAACAAGAAAGGAAGTGCATCATGTCTTTTGACGGCTTTTTTCTTCATCATATGACGGCCGAGTTACGTGAGCAGGTGCTTTACGGGCGTATCCAGAAGGTTAATCAGCCTTTTGAGCGTGAATTGGTGTTGACCATTCGTAACAATCGTCAGAATTACAAGCTTTTGCTTTCGGCTCACCCTGTCTTTGGGCGTATCCAGACAACCAAGGCAGAGTTGCCAAATCCTCAGAATCCAAACACCTATACCATGATTATGCGTAAATACCTTCAGGGAGCTGTTATTGAGGATATCCAGCAGCTGGAAAATGACCGTGTTCTTGAGATTTCCGTGTCTAACAAAAACGAAATCGGCGACAGTGTTAAGGTTACTCTTGTTATGGAAATCATGGGGAAACACTCCAACATTATCCTTATTGACAAGAACGAGAACAAAATCATAGAGTCTATCAAGCACGTTGGTTTCTCGCAAAATAGTTACCGAACTATTTTGCCTGGCTCTACCTACATTGCTCCGCCAAAGACAGATGCTAGGAATCCTTTCGATATTTCAGACGAAAATCTCTTTGAACTCTTACAGACGGAGGATTTGTCAGCTAAAAACCTTCAAAAACTCTTCCAAGGGTTGGGGCGTGATACGGCTAATGAATTATCAGCTTTATTAGAGACTGATAAACTCAAGAATTTTCGTGACTTCTTTAATCGTGAGGTCGAACCTAATCTTACGACTAAGGCATTTTCAGCTGTAAGATTCTCAGATAGTCAGGACCAACCTGAGTTTGAGACCTTGTCAGAGCTTTTGGACTACTACTACTTGGACAAGGCGGCGCGTGACCGTGTGGCTCAACAGGCTAGTGATTTGATCCATCGTGTGCAAAATGAACTGGAAAAAAACAAGAAGAAACTTGTTAAACAAGAAAAAGAGCTTGCTGCTACTGAAAATGCTGAGGAGTTCCGTCAAAAAGGTGAACTTTTAACAACCTTTCTGAGCATGGTGCCAAATGACAAGGATAGTGTAGAACTAGACAACTACTATACTGGCGAAAAGATTACCATTCCTCTAAATGTGGCTCTAACGCCTAACCAGAATGCTCAGCGTTACTTCAAGAAATACCAGAAACTCAAGGAAGCTGTTAAGCACTTAACTGGTTTAATTGAAGAAACCAAGCAAACCATTAACTATTTGGAAAGTGTCGAGTTCAGTCTTTCTCAAGCTAATATGGATGAGATCGAAGACATTCGTGAGGAGCTTGTACAAGCTGGCTTTATGAAGCGTCGTTCAACTGACAAACGTCAGAAACGCAAGAAACCTGAACGTTATCTAGCTTCTGATGGCAAGACCATTATCATGGTTGGTCGTAATAACCTACAAAACGAGGAGTTGACCTTCAAGATGGCTAAAAAAGGTGAGCTCTGGTTCCACGCCAAGGATATTCCAGGTAGTCACGTGGTCATCAAGGACAATCTTAACCCAACCGATGAGGTCAAGACTGATGCGGCAGAACTAGCTGCCTACTACTCTAAGGCTCGTCTATCAAACTTGGTTCAAGTAGATATGATTGATGTTAAGAAACTCAACAAACCAACAGCAGGTAAGCCTGGATTTGTGACTTATACGGGACAAAAAACCTTACGTGTCACACCAACTGAAGAAAAAATTGACAGCATGCGAATGA
>ENA-OQDC01000979-OQDC01000979.1-human-gut-metagenome-genome-assembly--contig:-NODE-979-length-16648-cov-6.057079_pt1 | contig 16648 bp, 15 predicted proteins | sample MGYA00242770_ERZ504601 | MGnify/ENA primary metagenome ERZ504601 (study PRJEB26092, sample SAMD00036305) | human gut metagenome | host: Homo sapiens | study: EMG produced TPA metagenomics assembly of...
ACTTGGTCCTGCCGGAACAGGAAAGACCTATCTTGCAATGGCGATGGCAATCACAGCCTTTAAAAGAGAGGAAGTCAGCAGGATCATTCTGACGCGTCCTGCAATTGAGGCAGGAGAGAAGCTCGGATTCCTTCCGGGAGATCTGCAGAGCAAGATTGATCCGTATCTGCGGCCATTATACGATGCTTTATATCAGATCATGGGAGCGGACAGTTTTATAAAAAATTCTGAAAAGGGTCTGATCGAGGTCGCTCCGCTTGCCTATATGAGAGGAAGAACTCTGGATAATGCCTTTATTATTTTGGACGAAGCTCAGAATACGACACCGGCGCAGATGAAGATGTTCCTGACCCGTATCGGGTTTGGATCAAAAGTTGTCATCACCGGTGATTCCACACAGAAAGATCTTCCGGCAGGAACTGTATCAGGACTGGATGTGGCAGTGAAAGTGGTGAAGGATCTGGATGATATCAGCATCTGCACGCTGACCAGCAAGGATGTTGTCAGACACCCGCTGGTACAGAAGATTGTAAAAGCGTATGAAGACTATGAGAAGAAATCCGCACGACCAAGAGAGAACCGGAGGAAAAAGTAATGAGTCTGTATATTGAAGAAGAGGGTTCAGTCACACTGCCGTTTGATACAGAGGAGATTGCCATTGCAGTGACAGAAGCAGCACTGGACTATGCAGAATGTCCTTATGAGGCAGAAATCAACCTGCTCCTGACAGAGAATCAGGAGATCCATGAGATGAACCTGGAACAACGCGGCATTGACCGCCCGACGGATGTATTATCCTTTCCAATGATCGAGTATGATGCTCCAGGTGATTTTTCAGTAATTGATGAGGAAACCGGAGATGCATTTAACCCCGAGACCGGAGAACTGATGCTGGGAGATATTGTCATTTCCAAGGAAAAAGTCCTCTCTCAGGCAGAAGAGTATGGACATTCTCCGAAAAGAGAATATGCATTTTTGATTGCCCACAGCATGCTCCATTTATTTGGATATGACCACATGGAAGAAGAGGAACGGGCAGAAATGGAGGCTCATCAGAGAGCGATCATGGAAAAAGTAGGGATTCCACGCTGAGCAGACAGGTGCAGAATTCCCGGATGGGACTGCCCTGGAAGAAAAGCAAGAACTTTAGAATATGAGAGGAAGAAGTATGTCTGATACACCAACTAAGACAAAAGGCAGAGCCAAAAAGGATGATTATATCGTCCAGGGTTCGATACTGGCTGCAGCAGCGGTATTGACAAAGATCATCGGTGTCGTTTACAGGATTCCGCTGACCAATATATTAGGTGACGAAGGAAATGGATTTTACGGATATGCATATCAGGTTTATGCTATCGCATTGATGATCTCTTCGTTCAGTCTTCCGACAGCCGTTTCAAAACTGGTTTCTGTCAGACTTGCAAAAAGACAGAAACGGAATGCATTTCGGGTATTTCTTTGTTCCCTTGCATTTGCAGTGGGAGTCGGTTTATTTATTTCGCTGACGATTTTCCTGGGGGCGGGACTGATCTCTACCCATGCGATGAAATCCCCGTTAAGTGTCTATGCACTCCGTGTACTTGCACCGGGCTTGCTGATCGTTGCGGTAATGGCGGTCATCCGTGGATATTTTCAGGGAATGGGGACGATGATTCCGACGGCTATTTCACAGATCATTGAGCAGATTGTGAATGCGGTTGTCAGTATTGTAGGTGCGAGCGTATTATTTGGGATCGGTACAAAGGCAGGTGCTGAAAAAGGAAAAGAACTGCTCGGACCTGCTTATGGAGCAGCAGGAAGTACGCTTGGAACGGTCGCCGGTTCACTGGCGGGACTTTTATTTCTGCTTTTCGTTATGATTCTTTATAAAAAAGTGATCCGTCGTCAGTTGAAACGTGACCGCAGTCAGAACGTGGAAAGTTATTCGTTCATTCTGAAAGCACTGCTTTTCACAGCGATTCCGGTCGTATTCAGCACAGCGGTCTACAATATCAATCAGATTATTGACCTGACGATTTTTAATCATGTGATGGAAGCACAGGGATATGTGGAAAAAGAATATATGGCCTTGCAGGGAATCTACACCGGTAAATATGATACACTGATCAACGTACCGATGGCAATCGCCAATGCACTGGGTACTTCTGTTGTGCCAAGTCTGACAGCAGTTGTGACAAATGGTACGAGAAAGCAGGTTCACAGTAAGATCAACCAGACCTTAAGGATTACGATGGTTGTTGCAATCCCCAGTTGTATCGGATATTTCGTGCTTGCTTCACCGATCATGGTTCTTCTCTATAATGACAGAAGTACAACACCTGCTCATCTGCTGATGATGGGAGCGATTGTGGTAGTACTGTATGGTCTTTCTTCTGTGACCAATTCGATCCTGCATGGATTGAATTATATGACAAGTCCTGCCAAGAATGCGGGAGTTGCACTGGTGATTCACCTTGCAGCCTTTGTCCTGATGATGACGGTATTTAAAATGAATGTCTATGCACTTGTAGGAGGAAATATCGTCTTTGCACTGGCAATGAGTATTCTGAATCTGATCAAGATCCGGAAAGTCAGCGGGTTCAGGATGGATCTGCTCAGCACGTTTGGCAAGCCATTTACGGCTGCAGCAATTATGGGTGTCATTACATATGGTGTGTTCCGATTATTTGACCTGCTTGTGGGAGGAAGAGTTCTTCCTGTCCTGGTCTCTCTGATCGTGGCAGTACTCGTATATGCAGTCGTCTTATTGAAGATCGGAACGTTGTCAGAAGATGATATTCTGGATCTGCCAATGGGAGGAAAGATTCTCAGGGCAGCGAAGAAATTCCATCTGATGCCGTCATAGAGCAAGGCTTTTCAGAAAGAGACAGATACAGGAATGCAGGAGTCTGAAAAGCACATTTAATATCAATTTTTCTTATAGCAGAATAAAATTTGAAAAAAAAGCCGATACTGTATGAAAAAAAGGAGTGGTCCTTATGAAGAAAAAATACATGGTCGGCTTTTTCCTTGCTCTTTTCTGTATGGTATTGCTGGTATCGGCAGGATATGCAGCCAGTTACCGGTATGTTATGCAGCGGCAGGAGGCAAGAGTGGAAGAAGCGGAAAAAAGGGAAGAAGACTTTTTACAGCAGAGTGTAATGACCGAAGGAGATGCGACAAAGAAGACCTCCGGGTATTATTTAAAAGAATTAAACGGCTACGTTGCGGTCTATCGTGCGGATGGGACAAGCCTCTATGAGACAACCAATATTCCAGTAGAGGCATTACCGGATGACCTCCGGGCAGATCTTGACAAAGGCCGTTATATAGAGACACCGGAAGAATTATATGGATTTCTTGAAAATTATTCAAGTTGAACCCAGGAGGGTGGACGAATAAAGCGGAATCGTGTATAATACACTGCGGATATTTAGAAAAAACTGAGACAGATTTACAAGTTTGAAAGGAAATGAAGATGGATCAGCAAAAGATAAAAAGAATTAATGAATTATATAAAAAGTCAAAAGCTGAGGGACTGACTGACGCAGAACGGAAAGAACAGAAGATTCTGCGTCAGGAATACATGGAACTTGTCCGCCGGAATCTGCGTGGACAACTGAACAATATTGATATCGAACAGAAAGACGGTACCGTGATCAACCTGGGTGAAAAATACGGTGCTAAATTTGAAAAAAAGGGGAATTAAAAGATGTTGAACGGACTTCCTTCCGATCCGATGATCTTGTTAAGTGTTGTGAATACGAAACTGAGAGATTTCTATCCATCGCTGCAGGCTTTATGTGATGATATGGAGATCAGTGAGGCCGAACTGAAAGAGAAACTGGCACAGATTGATTATGAATACGATGGCTTGAAGAATCAGTTCGTTTAAAAAAATATACATAGAAAAGGAATGAAAATGGAAAATACGAAGCACCATAGACTGACTTCCTTTGCAGAGACTGCAAGTGAGGCACCGCTGCAGGAACCGGATCGTCAGTATTATTTTATTGAAAAAGCAAAGATATTTTTGCAGAAAAAGTAAAGAAGCCGACAGGACACTGACGTTCTGTGTTACGACTTTCGGTTGTCAGATGAATGCACGCGACTCCGAAAAACTGGTCGGTATTTTAGAGCAGATCGGTTATGTGGAAGAACCGGACGAGGAGAAAGCAGATTTTGTTATTTATAATACCTGTACTGTCCGGGAAAATGCAAACTTAAGAGTTTACGGACGCTTGGGACAGCTTGGAAGGATCAAGAAAAAAATCCGCATATGATGATCGCTTTATGTGGCTGTATGATGCAGGAACCGGAGGTTGTAGAGAAACTGAAAAAGAGTTACCGGTTTGTAGACCTGATCTTCGGCACACATAATATATACAAATTCGCAGAGCTTCTTACGAACAGCATGCAGTCTGACCGGATGGTAATTGATATCTGGAAAGATACAGATAAGATCGTTGAAGACCTTCCGGTTGAGAGAAAGTATTCTTTCAAATCCGGTGTTAATATCATGTTCGGCTGCAATAATTTCTGCAGTTACTGTATTGTACCATATGTGCGTGGAAGGGAACGCAGCAGAGACCCGAAAGCGATCGTACGTGAGATTGAGCGTCTCGTAGCAGACGGAGTTGTGGAGGTTATGCTTCTGGGACAGAATGTCAATTCCTATGGAAAGAATCTGGAGCATCCGATGACATTTGCACAGCTTCTTCAGGAGATTGAAAAAATCGAGGGACTGGAGAGAATCCGGTTTATGACGTCCCATCCAAAAGATCTGTCGGATGAACTGATCGAAGTGATGAGCAGATCCAAAAAAATTCTGCAGGCATCTGCATCTTCCGGTTCAGTCAGGAAGCAGCCGGATTTTAAAGAAGATGAACCGCCACTATACAAAAGAGCATTATCTTGAGCTTGTAGACAAGATTAAAAAAGCGGTACCGGATATCTCTCTTACGACAGATATTATTGTTGGATTCCCTGGAGAGACTGAGGAGGACTTCCGGGAGACACTGGATGTGGTCAGAAAAGTCCGTTATGACAGTGCGTTTACATTTATTTATTCCAAACGGACGGGAACTCCGGCAGCAGTCATGGAAGATCAGGTATCAGAAGCAGAGGTGAAAGACCGGTTTGACCGTCTTTTAAAGGAAGTTCAGACGATTTCTGCACAACGTTGTGCTATCCATGAGGGAACAATCCAGAAAGCACTGGTAGAATGTCAGAATGAGCATGATCCGAGTCTTGTGACCGGAAGGCTGAGCAATAATCTTTTAGTCCATTTCCCTGGAGATCCTTCTTTGATCGGCAGACTTGTAGACGTAAGTCTGGATGAATGTAAAGGATTCTATTATATGGGGAAAATGAAAGATACAGAATAGAAAAGGATAACCTATATGAAGAAAGATTCTTTCAATGCAAATGAGATACCCGCAGACAAAGGACTGTCCGGGAATGAAAAGATTGAAGAGGCGATCGCTGCACTGCAGGAAGAACCGTCACAGGAACTTCTTGCACATACTCTGACAGTGATCCGCAGAAGGATGCAGGAAGACGGGCAGTTGATTCTGGCTGTAGAGCCTCCTGCAGGTGAAGCACAGCTCCGGATTCAGGCAGTGCAGACTTCAGATGGAAAGCAGTGGTGGTCTGCTTTTACAGGATTTGAGGAAGAACTGAAAGGAAGTGGCAGCGTCATGTCAACATTTCTTACTGAGATCCGAAAGTTATTTGAATCTGCATTAAGTGTAAATGAGATCCAGGGAATCATTCTCAATCCGTGGAACAGGACTCTGATGCTGGACAAGACTCTGCTCCGTATTATACTTGGAAAATAAATCCGGCAATTAAATATTCAGAAAACTGAACCGGATGATGCTTTGGTCAGACCGGACAGAATTATGAAATAGATTCGCTCAAAGCGGGGAAGACTAAACTACATCAAGAATCGGGAGTGTAGGCATGGTAATGAAACGTTTGAGCGAATATTTATTTTTCTGGACATTAGGTGGTACATTATATTATTCTTTTGAAATGATATTCCGGGGATTTTCTCACTGGTCTATGTTTATGCTGGGCGGGTTCTGCCTGGTTTTCTGTATACAACAGGGCATTTGGACGGGATGGGATTCGCCCCTCTGGCTTCAGGTTTTATGGTGCAGCGTTTTTGTGACTACGGGGGAATTTATTACCGGGATTTTAGTCAACAAAGTGATGCACTGGCACGTATGGGATTACAGTGATCAGCCATTTCAGTTAATGGGACAGATCTGTATTCCTTTTGCAGTCTTATTTTCAGGATTATGCGTAGTGGGAATCTTTCTCGGAAGTTATCTGATGCATTTTTTATACGGAGAAAAAATTCCTCATTTTCATGTATTGTAAGAAGATGCTGCTGGCTGTTAAAAAGTGCAGTACGAACCAAATATGTAGATTAAGTACAGCCCGGATTCGTTATACAATAAAGTATCTGAAAGACGGGCTGATAATTTTCACCCAAAAAGAAAGGAAGGGAACCATGCAGACAAAAGATAGCGAAGAAGTTGTTGCACGGTTCGGAGCGAAATTAATTTGACGGAGAAGAAAAGATACTACAAAATGAAACGATACATAGAATGGGAAGAATTTGAACAGACTTTCCCGATCCGGTTAAATGCACAGCAAAAAAGTGCTGTGCAGAGTGTCAATGGTCCGGTTCTGCTGTTGGCAGTACCGGGTTCCGGGAAGACAACTGTTCTTGTAACCCGGCTTGGTTATATGATCTATTGCAAAGGAATTGATCCGGAAAAAATCCTGACTGTTACCTATACGGTGGCAGCAACGAAAGATATGTCCCGGCGGTTTGCCGGATACTTTGGAGAGGAACTGGCTGACCGACTGGAGTTCAGAACGATCAACGGGTTATGTGCAAAGATCATCAGTTATTATGGAAGAATGATCGGGAAGAAGCCTTTTGAACTGGTACAGGATGAGAAAATAACGGCAGGGATGCTGTCCATGATCTATCAACAGAGTGAACATGCATATGCAACGGAAAGTGACCTGAAGACGGTGCGTACTCTGATTACTTATATCAAGAATATGATGCTGACTGAGGAAGAAATCCTTGAACTAGATGAAGAAGCTGATCTGAAGATTTCCGTTATCTATAAAGAATATTGCCGGCAGTTACGTGCAAAAGGACTGATGGATTACGATGATCAGATGGTATATGCCTATACAATGCTGCGTTCCGTACCGGAACTGCTGAGGCATTTTCAGGAACTTTACCCTTATATCTGCGTGGACGAGGCACAGGATACCTCTAAAATCCAGCATGCCATCATTGCACTGCTGGCATCAGGATCGGAGAATCTTTTTATGGTGGGTGATGAAGATCAGAGTATTTATGGCTTCCGGGCGGCTTATCCGGAGGCTCTGCTCACATTTGAAAAAAATTATCCGGATGCAAAAGTCCTGTTGATGGAAGAAAATTTCCGGTCGGATGCCAGGATCGTTCTGGCGGCAGACCGGTTTATCCAAAAGAATACTCTGCGTCATGAGAAGCATATGAAAGCCGCCAGAAAACCGGCATCCGATATCAGAGAGGTTTCATTAAGGAGCAGGAAAGCTCAGTATACATATCTTGCAAAGCTGGCAGAAGGATGCACCTCACAGACAGCTATTTTATATCGTGATAATGAATGCATCCTTCCACTGGTCGATCTGCTGGAGAGAAACGGAATACCTTATCAGATGCGGAATGCAGAACTTTCTTTTTTTTCACACCGTACCATACTGGATATCATCAATATCATAAAACTGGCTCAGAATCCAATGGATACAGAAGCATTTCTGCAGATTTATTATAAAATCGGCACTTATCTCCGCAAGCAGGATGCAATCCGTATCGCCCGGATCAGTGAAGAAAAAAGAATCCCGGTCCTGGATGTGGCTGCAGAGGATCCTGATCTGAACGGTCATGTACTCGGTAGTGTACGGTCGATGCGGACACATTTGCAGAATCTATTGCAGGATTCAGGAGAACGTGCACTTTACAGGATTATGCAGTATATGGAATATCAGGAATATCTGAACCGTTCAGGGCTGAGTGACAGCAAGCTGGAAATTCTCAGGATTCTTGGAAGCAGGGCAGATTCCCCGATGGAACTTGCAGAACGACTGGAGCAGTTGAAAGTTCTGATCCGGGAGAAAGAACCGGATCGGAAATGTCCTCTGATCCTCTCCACGATCCATGCAAGCAAGGGATTAGAATACGACAGCGTTTATCTGATCGATGTGGCAGATGGAATTCTGCCTGAATCAATTCCACAGAATCTGCATCAGGCATCAGCAGAAGAGCTGAAAGCATATGAAGAAGAACGTCGGCTTTTTTATGTCGGAGTAACAAGGGCAAAGGACCATCTGACACTTTTTACGACCAACAGACCCAGTACATTCTGTTCAGAGTTTCTTGGGAAATCTTCCGTGACAGAAGAAGGCAGGAAAAATCTGATGCCGGTGGAAAGCAGGATCAGCCGGACATTCAAGCAGGCAAGACCCTATGCCGCAGTCGCCGGCATCCGGCAGACAAAAGCTTCAGAAGAACTGTATTTCCGCCTGAAAGAGGAGTTGGGGACAGGTGTGATCGTGGAACATAAAAAATATGGAGAAGGTGTAGTGACCCAGTTGGATGACCGGCTTGTTCATATCATGTTCCAGGATGATACGCTTCGTATGATGGATCTCAAAATCCTGGCAAATGCAGGATTATTAAAAGTAAAGAAATAGAATCAGATCAGGAAATGAAAGAGGATCTGACAGAAAATCCTCAGAAGGGGGAACTTAACTTTGGAGAAAAATTTAACATCGAGCAGTGTCCTGAGAACGATCATTTATTTTGCACTGCCATATCTTTTATCTTATTTTTTACAAACGTTATATGGAATGGCCGATCTTTTTATTGTCGGACAGTTTTATGGAGTAGACAGTATCACAGCAGTCGCAAATGGCAGTCAGGTTCTGCATATGCTGACTGTGATTATTGTCGGTCTTGCCATGGGGACAACGGTGGCGATCGGTCGTGCAGTGGGTGGAAGAAGACTGGAAGATGCTGCCCATGCGATCGGGAATACGATCACTTTATTTATGATCGTTGCAGTGGTCTTTACAGCAGGACTTTTATGCTTTGTCCGTCCGATCGTTCTTTTAATCGGAACACCGGAACAGGCTATAGCGGGAAGTATCCGGTATCTGACGATCTGCTTTATCGGTATTCCATTTATTACAGCGTACAATATTATCAGTTCTATTTTCCGGGGAATGGGAGATTCCAAAAGCCCGATGTATTTTATCGGGATTGCCTGTATGGGAAATATTGTACTTGATTATTTCTTTATCGGTGCAATGCAGCTCGGACCGGCGGGAGCTGCACTGGGGACAACGCTGTCCCAGACATTCAGTGTGATCATTGCCCTGATCTCAATGATGAAAAGAAAGACCGGGATTCATCTGAAAAAAACCCATTTCCGTCCGAATAAAAAAGTAATGTGGCAGATCTTGCGGGTAGGATTCCCGGTTGCAGTCCAGGACGGCTGTATCCAGATTGCTTTTATCATCATTACAGTCATTGCAAACCACAGAGGTCTGAATGATGCAGCAGCAGTTGGAATCGTTGAAAAAATGATCAGTGCGATCTTTATCATTCCTTCGTCCATGCTGGCGACTGTCTCCGCACTTTCTGCACAGAATATCGGGGCAGGAAAGCATGACCGGGCATCACAGACCCTGAAATATGCGACGATCATTACTACAGGTTATGGTCTGATCATGACAGTACTGATCGAATTGACCGGGAAGAATCTGGTTGGATTATTTACTACCGATACGGTTGTCGTTTTACTTGGAACGCAGTATCTGAGCGGATATATTATTGACAGTATCTTTGCCGGTGTACATTTCAGCTTCAGTGGTTATTTTGCAGCATATGAAAAATCCTATATTGGATTTATCCATAATATCATTGCCATTGTGCTTGTACGTGTACCCGGCTCTTATCTGGCGTCAAAAATGTTCCCGGATACATTGTTTCCGATGGGACTTGCAGCACCTGCAGGCTCACTGCTGTCTGTACTGATCTGTATCGGAGCCTATCTGTGGATGAAGAAAAAAGGAACTTACGGAGAGCAGAAAATTAGTTTGGATAAAATGTAAGAATGGAGCAGAATTATGACAAAGAAGGAATCCGGTTATAAAGTTATTGTCTCAGAGTCTTTGGTTGATTATATCGGACAACGAACAGATTATACCAATATTGGGAAAAAATATGGCTTTACAGCCCGTTGGAATCTGAAGGATGTTCCCTTTCTGGTTCAGGACGGCCTGTCGGAAGAACAGGCGGAAAGCTTAAAGCTGGAACTGAGAAATATCGGCATGACGGCACAGATCATGGAAAGTGAAGAAAAAGTGCAGATAAAAAAGAAAAATGGCTTTTTATCAGTATTTAAGAAACGAAAATAAAGATAAACCGTAAGGTTTTTCGATAACTCAGCATAAATTTAACATTCATACACGATTTGACCCGCCCCGATATGAGCATCAAAGTCGGGGACTTTTGACCCCGACATATTTAACATAGATTTAACATGAACTTGATACAGAATGCATATGAGTTTTCTACAATGCTGTCGTAGCGTTGGAGAACAGACACAATAACATTGCAAACTATCAAAAGATATGAGAGGGATCGTTATGAATGAAAAACTACAGATAGCATTCGGACTCCTGGGGGGTCTGGCAATCTTTATTTATGGAATGAATATGATGAGTGAATGCCTGCAGAAAGCTGCCGACGAAAAAATGAAAAGCATTCTTGCACTTCTGACAAAGAATCCATTGCTCGGAGTACTTGCCGGAGCTGTTACCACTGCAGTACTGCAGAGCAGCAGTGCAACAACGGTGATGGCAATCGGATTTGTGAGTGCCGGACTGATGAGTCTGCCGCAGGCAATTTCGATTATTTTTGGTGCAAATATCGGAACTACGATGACCGCACAGATCATTGCTTTTAAGATCAGTGACTATATTTACATTATCATTTTTATTGGATTTATTATTGCTTTTGTAACAAAATCAGAAAAAAATAAAAAAGTATCGGACAGACCATCTTTGCGTTCGGACTTCTTTTCCTCGGAATTGAAACCATGGGAGATGTTATGAAACCACTGGCTTCCAGTCAGGTCTTTACAGACCTGATCGGAAAAGTAGCACATATTCCGATTTTAGGCGTCGGGGTTGGTACACTGATGACTCTGGTGGTACAGAGCAGCAGTGCAACCATTGCAGTCCTTCAGAATTTTGCTGCACAGCCGGGGGCGGACGGAATGACAAGTATTCTTGGCCTTGCCGGTGCAATCCCGATCCTGCTCGGTGATAACATCGGAACTACGATCACGGCACTTCTTGCAAGTATCGGACAGAGCAAAGATGCAAAAAGAACAGCAGTAGCTCATTGTATTTTTAATATTTCAGGCTGCTTTCTTTTTATCTGGTTTGTAAAGCCATTTGCAGCACTGATCCAGTATATTTCTCCAAAAGGACCTGAGATTGAAGTGATCTCCAGACAGATCGCAAATGCACATACTGTATTTAACATTACCATGACGCTGATCTGGGTCTGCCTGATCAATGTAATGGTCAAGATCGTTATGACGCTGATTCCTGACGGAAAAAGCAAAGAGATCGATCCTGCCCGCCCATTATACCTTGATGAAAAGATCATCAACCAGCCGACAGCTGCACTGCAACTGGTTGCAAAAGAGATTCTTCATTTAAGCGATATGGTGAAAGAAGCAGTGAAAGATACGATTTCCATTGTAAAGACGGAAGAGACCAGCCGTATGAATGCACTTACAGAAAAAGGGCATCAGATCAAGACACTGGCAGACCGGATCACAGAATATCTTGCCCTGCTCTTTTCTTCAGGAACCATGACGGAGCAGCAGGCGTCTCAGACTGCCAGTCTGATGTATGTTTTAAGTGATGTAGAGCGTATAGGAACCTTAAGCGTTGAAATTGCCGGATGTATACAGGAAAAGGCAGATCATCAATATAAATATACAGAAGAGGCAATGGATGAGCTGCAAAAGAGTCTCAAAACCCTTGAAAAGATGTTTGATGATTCGATAAAAGCATTGCAGAACCGTGACTCTGTGCAGGTCGAAAAGCTGATCAAGCGGAAGGATAAGATCATTGATCTGGATATTAAAATGCGAAAGGCTCATATCCAGCGTGTAAATAAAGGAAAATGTAAATCGAGTATGACAGCACCATTTACCAATATTCTTCATCTGATCGACCGTATGGGCAACAGTTGCGTAAATCTTGCGGATGTGGCAACGAATGAGATCAGCCTCGAGTATTTTATGGTGCAGCATTAGAAAATAAAGATCAGATCAGGTTATCAGATCATATATGAGATTACGGTGGGATCAGGGACAGAACAGAGCGTTCCTGGTCCTGTTTTTTATGAGGGCAGCGGGTGTAAATCACAAAGCGTATTTTCTCCGTTATATGATAGGGGTAAAAAATGTGCTATAATCATCTTTGAAATTTTCAAAAGCAGAAGGAGAAAATGACAATGAATCTGATCAATCAGTTTGGAAGGATGGTGAGCAGTGAATCTTTAAAAGATCCTGAAAAAGCCCGCCGTCTTCTTCTTATGGGATACAGGCTTCAGGAGAAACGGCTGAAGTTTTTCCCAGATAAAAATCTTCCCGATTCTGCACATTATGTGGCACGAATCGTTATGAAAAATATTATTCATGCACTTGCCCGACCGGAAAATGCAGCTATGGTCAGCATTTTTGTTCCGGGAGAACTGCTGACCGCAGCGGGGCTGACCCCTTATTCAGTGGAGGCGTTATCCTGCTTTCTTGCCGGTACAAAGTGTGAGCAGGCATTTCTCAGAAAGACAGAAGAAGAGGGATTCCCGGAAACGATGTGTTCCTATCATCGGGTATTTTTAGGAGCTGCTTTAACAGGAATTTTACCAAAACCGAAATGTACGGTGTATACCAATCTTGCCTGTGACGGCAATATGATGACCTTTCCTTATCTGAAGCAGACGTATGAACTGCCTGGATTTTATATTGATGTGCCATATGAGAAAAATCAGGATTCTGTCCGGTATGTTGCGGGACAGTTACGGGAACTGAAGCGATTCCTGGAAGAAGTGACAGGAAAAAAGATTCCTGAAGAGGCAGTGCAGAAGGCAGTTTCAAATAGCCGGAAAGCAGCCGTCAATTATCAGAGGCAGCTTGCATTACGGAAAGATCATGATCCTGTTTCCTCCATGACGAATGAACTTTATGCGATCTTTATGTGTCATCTGCTGGCGGGATCAGAAGCGTCTGTCAAATATACGGAACTGTTACTGGAAGATGTAAAGAAAGCTCCGAAAGGGGCAGGACTTCATGTTCTGTGGATGCATATTATGCCATTTTTGCAGGAGCCGGTAAAGGAAGTTTTCAATTACAGTGATACAATCCACATCAGTGCCTGTGATTTTGTCGCAGACGGATTTCAGATGATGGATGCTTCAGATCCCTATGAGGCGATGGCAGTGAAAATGGTCAACTGTATTTATAACGGAGCGGTAGATAAGAGAATTGAAATGGCAGAACGTCTTGCCAAAATAACAAATGCAGATGGTGGAATCTTATTTGCCCACTGGGGATGCAAAGGAACGATCGGAGCCTCCGGTCTGATCAAAAGTTCACTGGAAGCAGCAGGACTTCCGACCATGATCCTGGATGGCGATGGATGTAATCCTGCCAATACAAGTGATGGACAGGTTTCTACAAGACTTCAGGCATTCGTGGAAATGCTGGAAGAGAACAGGGAGGGAAAATCGCATGATACATTATGTTTGTAAATATACCCCGGTAGAACTGTTCCGGGGATTCGGTGAGGAATGTGCGGTTCTGGAGGAAATGCCGGAAAATTTTGAACAGTCTGATCAGATTGCACATGCAAATTTATGCGGTTTTGGAAAATCAGTGATCCAGGCAGTCCTGGAGGGAAAAGCCGATCAGCTTGTACTTGTAAACTGCTGTGATTCCATGCGTCGCGTGTACGATATTGTAAAAAGTACCGGAAAATGTAACTTCTTATATATGCTGGATCTTCCTCATGAAGATAATGAATGTGAAAAAGTTAAATTTGCCGGTTCGATCCAACGTCTGAAAGAGGCATATGAAAAATACTCCGGGAAAAAAATTTGACCGGACACTTTTCCTGAAGGCTTTCGCAAAGACATCTGCGAGCAGAACTTCTTATATTGGTGTACTTGGAGTGCGTGTCAGTGGAATCCTTGAAAAAATGATCCGGGACAATCTTCATATGGATGTAAGAAATCTGACCTGTACCGGTGGGCGAAACCTGGCAGTTCTTCCTGAAGAAATGCAGGAAATGGAAGAAGACAGGCTGTTGCTTGCATATGCAGATGCACTGCTTGGACAGATGCCATGCTTTCGGATGAATAACAATACAAGAAGAAACCAGATTTATTTAGACCCGGATTTAAAAGGAATTATTTACCATACGATCAAGTTCTGTGATTATTATGGATTTGAATACGCAAGTATTAAAAAGAACATCCAGGTGCCACTCCTTAAGATCGAGACAGATTTTACAAGTCAGAGTGCCGGACAGCTTTCAACCAGAATCCAGGCATTTTCAGAAACGATCGAAGGGTCAGAAGATATGAATCCTGAAAAGGAAATCAGCAGGGAGGAAAGAGAAAAAATGGAATCAGGAGTTTACTATGTAGCCGGAATCGACAGTGGTTCTACCAGTACAGACGTTGTTATTCTGGATCAGGACGGGAAAATCAAATCCACTATGATCATTCCTACAGGTGGCGGAGCAATGATGAGTGCAGAGAAGAGTCTAGATCAGGCAATAGAAAAAGCCGGTATCAAAAAAGAGGATCTCGTGCGGATCGTTACCACCGGTTACGGTCGTGCCTATATAGACAGCGGGGATGACAGCATTACTGAGATCACCTGTCATGCAAAAGGAGCAAATTATCTTAATCCGGATGTACGGACGGTGATCGATATCGGAGGACAGGATATCAAAGCAATCAGTATTGATGAACATGGTGCAGTTAAAAATTTCCTGATGAATGATAAATGTGCTGCCGGAACAGGACGTTTCCTTGAGATGATGGCAAGGACACTCGGACTTTCTTTGGAAGAAATGAGCGTAAAAGGATTGGATTGGAAAGAAAATGTAGTTATCTCAAGTATGTGTACAGTTTTTGCAGAATCAGAGGTTGTATCCCTGGTTGCCCAGAATAAAGAGGTGTCAGATATTATTCACGGACTGAATGTATCTGTCGCATCCAAAGTAGGGGCACTTGCCGCAAGGCTTGGAAAAAATAATCCGGGTGAATATATGATGACCGGTGGTGTCGCCAAAAATCAGGGAATCATCCAGGCACTGGAAGAAAAGCTCGGAGCGAAGCTCTATATCTGTGATGAGGCACAGCTTTGTGGGGCTCTGGGTGCAGCAATTTTTGCTTATGAAAAATGTAAAGTACAAAAGATATAATAAAGAAATAAAACAATGAAGAGAACGTTTGTTCTAAAAATAACTTGCATTGCGAAACGTATGTTTGTATAATAGGACTATGAGTACAGAATTTATAAATAGCAATTATACAATACAGGAAAAACTGCAGATTCTCGCAGATGCAGCCAAATATGATGTCGCATGCACATCCAGCGGTTCAAGCCGCCGGGGAAAGAAAGGAGAACTCGGCAATGCTGAAGCATGTGGCATCTGTCATAGCTTTGCGGCAGACGGAAGATGTATTTCTCTGCTCAAGATCCTGATGACGAATCATTGTGCTTATGACTGCAAGTACTGCATCAACCGTGCCAGTAATGATGTCAAAAGAGCAACCTTTACACCGGAAGAGATCTGTGAGCTGACCATAGAATTTTATAAGCGTAATTATATTGAGGGACTGTTCCTGAGTTCCGGTGTTCTGAAGAATCCCTCTTATACGATGGAGAAAATGTGTGAGACGTTGTTATTGCTTCGGACAAAGTACCATTTTAATGGTTATATCCATGTAAAGACGATTCCCGGTGCTTCTGATGAACTGCTCGCAGCGGCCGGTTATCTTGCAGACCGTATCAGTGTGAATTTAGAACTGCCTACAGAAGCAGGACTTCGTACACTGGCACCCAACAAAACGATGCAGACCATTCTGAATCCCATGGGAAAAGTGCAAAGTATGATCGCCTCTCACCGGATGGCAATCGGTAAGACAGCTCATATGGAACGAAGTCTCGGGAACCGATATTTAGATCACGGGAATTTTTTTCGGCAAAATTCCAAACAGAGATTCAGAAAAAGCCTGAGTATGGGGAATACAGTGTCAGAAGAACCTCCCCTTGTTTCGCTATCGGAAAATGAACTACCTTTCTCATTGAAGAACGGAAAGAGACCGGCATCAGAATATGTACTGGGATGGGAGAATGCCACCCAGTTGGCACCACGGGATATGTCAAAGTTAAAGCGTAGCTTTGCTCCGGCAGGTCAGAGTACTCAGATGATCATAGGAGCTACCGGTGAAAGCGATTATACACTATTGCAGACAACGCAGGCACTTTAT
>ENA-OQDC01000984-OQDC01000984.1-human-gut-metagenome-genome-assembly--contig:-NODE-984-length-16604-cov-3.093706_pt1 | contig 16604 bp, 15 predicted proteins | sample MGYA00242770_ERZ504601 | MGnify/ENA primary metagenome ERZ504601 (study PRJEB26092, sample SAMD00036305) | human gut metagenome | host: Homo sapiens | study: EMG produced TPA metagenomics assembly of...
TGCGCTTGTGTTGCCGGGCATTTTATGGTACACTTCTATTTAATAAGATGTGGTAGTGTTCCCCCGCGGCAAGCCGCCATCTTGAATAATTGCTGTCATTATATAATGTGTTTACTTTTTGTAAGGAGTGTTCTAACTATGACCGAACAGGCAATTCTGGAAGCTGTACAGGAAATTTTCCGCGATAATTTTGACGATGATACCTTGGAAATCACCCGCGCCACCTGCGCTGATGACATTGAGGATTGGGACAGCCTGGAGCAGATCAACCTGCTGACCGCCATCGAGAAAAAGTTCAACATCAAATTCAAGCTGGCCGATGTGCGCAACCTGAAAAACGTTGGCGACCTGCTGGACCTGGTTGCCCGCATGGTGGGTTAAGATGAACCACTACACACTGGCCGAGATGACCCCCGGCCTGAGCGAAAGCTTTACCGTTACCGTAACGGAAGAGATGATGGCCCGGTTTGAAGCCATCACCGGGGATGTTTCCCCCATCCACATGGATGCCGAATACGCCCAAAAGCGCGGCTACCCCGGCCGCGTGGTATACGGCATGCTGGGTGCCAGCTTTTTCTCCACCCTGGCAGGCGTTTACCTGCCGGGCGAACACTGCCTGCTGCACGGCGTGGAGTGCAAGTTCGCCAAGCCGGTTTTCATTGGGGATACTTTGACCATTACCGGCACCGTGGTAAACGTGAGTGAAGCCGTGGCTGAAGCGGAGATCAAGGCTGTTATCACCAACCAGGACGGCAAACGGGTCACGCGCGGCATCATTAAAGCCGGGCTGGCCAAATAAAAGTGAGGGTAACTTCCATGGCATATACATATCTCATCACCGGCGCCACCAGCGATGTGGGCGCCGCACTGATTCGCCGCCTGCTGACCGAAGCCCCCGGCGAGGACCGCACCATTCTGGCACAGGGCTGCGGCGATCTGGCCCGGCTGGATGCCTTAGTGCAGCAATTCCCCGGCCGCATTGTTACCTTTGACGCGGACCTTTCCAGCCCCGAAGCGGTGGATGCCCTGTGCGCCCGCTTTGGCAAAGATTTGCCCTGCCCCACCCATTTTGTACACCTGCCGGCCCTGCCGGTGGTGAACGCCAAGTTCAAAGCGTTTGATGAAGCCCGGTTCCAGAAGGACTGGGAGATTCAGGTACATTCCGCCGTCAAGCTGTGCAAGGCGGTGTTGCCCGCCATGAGTAAGGCGAAGTTTGGCCGGGTGTTGTTTATCCAGACCAGCTACACCATCGGCTGCCCGCCCAAAAACACAGCTGCCTATGTAATGAACAAGAGCGCTATCGGCGGGCTGGTGAAAAGCCTGGCTGTAGAGTACGCCCGCTTTGGCATAACGGTAAACTGCGTGGCCCCCAGCATGATGGAGACCCACTTTTTGAAGGATACGCCGGACCTGATCGTGCAGGCCGCAGCGGCAGACAACCCAATGGGCCGCAACGCCACGCCGGAGGATGTTGCCCCGGCCATGGCGTTCCTGTTGAGCGAGGAAGCCCGCTTTATCACCGGCGTTACCCTGCCGGTCACGGGAGGTTCCGCCATTGTCTGACCTTGTGCTGCGTTTAGCCCGCCCCGGCGAGGATGCCCGCATTGCGGATTTTATCAACCAGAATTTGACATGCGCCTGCCGCTGATCAACCGGGCCGATTTTTACCAGTTCTATTATGCCCACACGCCCGGTGCCGCCCCCGCAGTTTGCGCTGGCGGAGCAGGACGGCGAAATTCTGTGCGCCGCCGGGTACATTCTGGCCAACCAGAGCGAAACGCCGGACATCTGGGTTTCGGTCTGGGTTGCCGCAAAGGGCCATAACGGTGTGGGACTGGAATTGATGGACGCCCTGTCCGGGCTTTTGAATGCCCGCGTGGTTGCCTGCAACAACATCCGCGCCAACACCTGTGTGCTGTACCACTTTTTGGGCTGGCAGGCCGAGCGCCTGCCGCATTATTACCGCCTTGGCGCACCCGATACAAAGGGCTGGCAGCTGGCGGTGCCGGGTTCAAATTCTGCTCCCTTGCCGGTACAGGATGACCTGCCCCTGATCCGTGTTCCGAATGCCGCTGCGCTGGCCGAACTTGGCCTGCCCCACAGCAGCCACACGCCACACAAAGATCTTTGGTATTTGCAGCGCCGGTACTTTGCCTACCCGCACCAGAGCTATGATGTGTGGGCAGTGCAGGAAGCCGGTGCCCTGCGGGCTTACGCGATCACCCGCACCATCACAGCTGCCGAGACCGGCTGCGTACCGGTGGTGCGGCTGGTGGATTTTATCGGCGATGATGCTGTTCTGCCCCGCATTGGCGGCGCACTGGACAAGCTGCTGCACGATGCGGGCGCGGAATATCTGGATTGTTACAACGCCGGTATTCCTGCCGCCGTATGGGCCGCCGCCGGGCTGACGGAGCGGCGCGAGGACGATGGGGTCATCATCCCCAACTATCTGACCCCGCCGCTGCGGCAGAACACCGAGTATTATTACTTTACCAACCAGCCGGACGGCTTTGTTCTTTTCAAGGCTGACGGCGACCAGGACAGACCCAACCTGCCCTGTGATTGAGGATAACTGCCATGAAAATTGCATTGGTGACCGGGGCTTCCAGCGGTTTGGGGCGCGAGTTTGTGCGCCAGATTGCGGAGCAGGGCAAAGTGGAAGAAATTTGGGCCATCGCCCGCCGCCGTGACCGGCTGGAAGCGCTGCAATCCATCAGCGCCGTGCCCATCCGGGTGCTGGCGCTTGACCTGACCCGCCCGGGCGATATGGAGTACCTGCGCAACACCCTGCAGGATGAACTGCCGGACATCCGCATTTTGGTCAATGCGGCAGGCATGGGGCGCATGGGCCCGACGGTGGATATTCCCGCCAAAGACAACGACGCCATGATCGACCTGAACTGCCGCGCCGCCGTGGATGTGACCGATGCGGCGTTCCCCTATCTGCACCCAGGCAGTCAGGTACTGGAGATTTGCTCCACCGCGGGGTTCCAGCCCATTCCGGGGCTGAACGTATACGCCGCCACCAAGGCGTTCCTGCTCAGCTACACCCAGACGCTGCATTACGAGCTTTCCCCTGCGGGCATCCATGTTACTGCGGTATGGCCCCTACTGGGTCAAGGATACCGAGTTCATTGGCATTGCGGAAAAAGGCGGGCATGGCTTCCGCCATTATCCGCTGGCCAGCCGCAGCCAGGATGTTGTGCGCCGCGCCCTGCGGGACAGCGCGCTGAACCTGCGCGTCAGCACACCGGGGCTGGTGTGCACGCTGCACCGCGCCGCGGCAAAAGTTACCCCCAACCTGCTTTGCCTGCCGCTGGCCGACTGGCTGAGCCACGTTTGACCCAGCCTTACAATACGGAGGAATCTATTATGGAAAAGCACCAATACATCTGCCCCAAATGCGGCTGCCAGCAGTATGAATCGGACCGGCTGCAGGCCACCGGCGGGAACTTCGCCAAAATATTTGACATCCAGAACAAAAAGTTCGTCACCATCAGCTGCTGCAACTGCGGCTACACCGAGCTGTACCGCCAGACCGGCAGCGAAGGCTGGGATGTGCTGGACTTTTTGCTTGGGCACTAAAACCGCGGGCATTCCATCTCCCCGCCTGCCGAGCGTTGCAACAGCCCGGCATCGCCCCGGTACGTTTTCAGCCTATGCTTTCTATTTAGGGTGTATCTGAAAAGTCGAAAATATCGTCTATTTCTACAAGCGCAGCAGGATTTTACGCTAAATCCTGCTTGTGTTTGCGAAATATCCGTCATTTTCTTTGTTTTCAGATACACCTTAGCGTTTACTATGTTTTAAGGCCCGATGCGCTTGCATCGGGCCTTAAGTTTTTATTTGCAATAAATAATAAAGTATATTCGTGTCAGCGCTTCAAAAAAACGCGATAAAACAATAAAATCGCCGACAGGGCGGAATGACCTCATCCCGCTGCCCCATGCCCATATGGCCCATTAAAAATGTGCAACTAACGAACATATTATTTGTGGAGCGATGCAATTTCCATTATCGCATATGCCCCCATGTATCGGAGCGGTCAAGACTGCTCCCTACAGAATAACGTGCAATCAACATTTATCCTATCATTATTTATTGGCTCTCATCTTCCGGCAGGCGATCCATCAGCCAGCCGTACACATAATCAAACACTTCTTCGCGGTTGGTTTCGTTGTGCAGCTCATGGCGGGCATCGTGCCAGATTTCGCAGCTCAGGTCCTGTACACCGGCATCCCCCAGCATGGCCCACACTTTGCGCACGCCCGCGCCGTAATCACCAACAGGGTCCGCCGTTCCGGCAATCAGCAGCACCGGCAGATCCTTGCGGATATTCTGTGCCCATTTGCGCCTGCTGACATGGCACAGGGTCGCCAGCATTTCGCGGTAGGTCGCCGCGGTAAATGGGAAGGTGCACAGCGTGTCTGCATCGTATGCCTTTACCACTTCCGGGTCACGGCTGATCCAGGCATTGGGCGAAACAGCATCCGGAATGCGGTTGCAATAGGCCCCCATATTCAGCTTGACCAGCGTTTTGGAAACATATTTTGGCCCGCGCACAGCTGCGGTCAGCGCGGCAACCGCCCAGCCCGCCTGGTTGCGGATGTGCGGACCCGCCGTGCCGCTGAAAATAGCGCCGGAGATGCTTTCCGGCCAGGTTTCGGCATACCAGCGGGCGTAGAAACTGCCCATGCTGTGGCCATACAAAAATACCGGCACGCCAGGGAACTTTTGGTGGATGATGCCGTTCATCGTGTGCAGGTCATTCAGCAGGTGGTAACGGCCGCGGGGCTCGCCATAATGGCCGTGCTCCCCTTTGTTTGCGGTACCGCCGTGACCCAGGTGATCGTTGCCGGCCAGAGCTATGCCGCGCTGGGCATACCACTGCGCCATGGGGCGGTAGCGCTGTACATACTCGCACATGCCGTGGCTGAGCTGCAGCACGGCGCGCACCGGCACCCCCGGCATGGTATACATGCTGGCCGCCACGGTATGAACACCATCGGCAGACGGGAAACGAATTTCTTCACACTGCAGTTGGGGCATAGGTCTTACCTCCGCTGTTTTGGTCTGGCCGCACCGCACAGGGCAGCACATACACTATTCTATAAATAGTGTATCACAGTTTACCGCGCAGAACAACGCACAGCAACGCTGTTTTGCACAAAATTCACCCCACAAATGCCAAAACAGCCCGCCTGAACGGTGAACATCAGGCAGGCTGTCTCCTTACAATTCCTCGGTTTCCTGGGCCGCTTTGACGGCGCATTCATCGCACAGGCCAAACACAGTCAGGCTGTAATCCTCCGGCACAATATCGGGGCAGGCATCAATCAGGGCTTTGAGCTGCGCATCCGAAATATGGATGCTTTTTACTTTTTGGCAGCTGCGGCAATACAACTGCTGATGATCCTCCTGCGGGCCCTCAAAACGGTCTGCTTCGCCGGGGATGGAAACACGCCGCACTTTGCCAATATCAACCAACGTATTCAGGTCGCGGTAAACGGTGCCAAGGCTCAGCCGCGGGCACACTGCCCGCAGAGACGTACAGATCTGCTCCGCGGTTGGATAATCGCTGCGCGAAAGTACCTCCCGCAAAATCAGTTCACGTTGATGAGAATAGCGCATACTAAAAATCTCCTTCTCATACAATGTAGAGGAAAGAACTCGAAATATTTTCCACTTCACATTGTATACATGATTCCTGTACCCTATCATATCAAATGATATTAAAGATTGTCAATACATTAAAATGTGACGTTTTTTCGAAAAAGTTCTTGATATTTTCTTTCGAGCTAACAGGAATTAACTGTAATAATGTTGCCTTTTCTGATTATCTCGGCATTTTTCTTTTGTCATTCAGGAGATGATTTAATTTTTGACACTGTTTTTTCTTTTTGTTCAATTCCCATAAAATATTTTCATCAAAAAAATATTTTTTATATTCCTATTTTGATATAGGTTATTATGGTTTTTACTGTGCGCAATTATCGTTCATTTTTTGAACTTATCACCCTTGATGCGCTGCCAGTAAGCGGCGGCGGCCTGCTCGTTTTTGTTATCGCCAAACTGGTAATACTGGCGGTCCCGGATGGCATCCGGCAGGTACTGCTGGTCCACCCAATGGTTGGCAAAGTCGTGTGCATACTGATAATGCTGGCCTTTTACTGCGGCATCGGCGCCATCATAATGCTTATTTTGCAGCTGCCGCGGGATCGGCCCGCTGCGGCCTGCCCGCACATCTGCCAGCGCACGGTCAATGGCGGCTTCGCCCGTGTTGGATTTGGGGCTGGTCGCCACCAAAATTACCGCGTCCGCCAACGGAATGCGCGCTTCCGGCAAGCCCAGCATGTTGGCAGCATCCACAGCCGCTTTTACGATCGGGATGATCTGCGGGTAAGCAAGGCCAACATCCTCGCAGGCGCACACCATCAACCGGCGGCAGGCGCTGGGCAGGTCCCCCGCTTCCAGCAGCCGGGCCAGATAGTGCAGCGCTGCATCCGGGTCCGACCCGCGCATCGACTTCTGATAGGCCGAAACAATATCATAATGGTCATCGCCCTCTTTATCGTATCGCATGGCGGTACGCTGGGCCACCTGCGTGACCATTTCCAGCGTAACCAGCCGCGTGCCATCCTGCACGGGGGCTGCGTTGACGGCAAATTCCAGGTTGCCCAGCGCCTTGCGCATATCGCCGCCCGCGCTTTGGGCCAGGTATTCCAGCGCATCCACCGGGATGTTGACCGGCGTACCGTCACTTTCGCCCAAGCGCTGGGCGGCGTGTTTCACGCCTTCGGCAATATCCTCTGCCGTCAGGGATTTGAACTCGAACACTGTGCAGCGGGATAACAGCGCGTTATATACATAAAAGTATGGGTTCTCGGTCGTGGAGGCAATCAGCGTCACGGTTCCCTGCTCCACGCATTCCAACAGGCTTTGCTGCTGGCGCTTGTTGAAATACTGGATCTCATCCAGATAGAGCAGAATTCCGTTGGCGGCATGCAGGGTGCCAATATCGCCCAATACACTTTTGATATCGCTGGTGGAAGCGGTAGTACCGTTCAATTTATACAGCCGCATACCGCTGTTGGCCGCAATAATGCTGGCCACGGTGGTTTTGCCTACGCCGGACGGGCCGTAAAAAATCATATTGGGGATCACGCCTCTGTCAATGGTGCGGCGGAACACCTGGCCGGGGGCCAGGAGATGGCGCTGGCCGCACACTTCATCCAAAGTGCGCGGACGCAGGCGTTGGGCAAGCGGTTCCTTCATGGGGGTACTCCTTTATGTTACCTTTATATATAAGGAAATATATTCTAAACTTCATTCCAAGCGGCAGACATGCACCGACGCTCAAAATCCCTTGTGAGCAAAAAATTATGTTCGCGTGCCGCCCCGGCATGAGAAGGTAGGTTTTTGTGAGGGAGCAAGGGGCAGCGGCCCCTCTTTTGAAGCTTTGCAGCATTAGAGGGCGGCACCATGCTACTTGCATTATAAACGCTATCCGTGGTAGAATCAAGCCGTAAGCCCCGCCGGCCCGCGCGCCGGGAAGTGATAAAAGAGAGTGTGACCCCCATGGAGATTCATGATAAAAAACAGCTGGCCGCCATCTGCATTGAGCGGCTGAAAACAGAATATCCGGATGCAGCCTGCACGCTGGATTACGACCACGCCTGGCAGCTGCTGGTCAGCGTCAGGCTGGCGGCTCAGTGCACCGATGCCCGGGTGAACATTGTGGTACAGGACTTGTTTGCAAAATACCCCAATGTAGCAGCGTTGGCTGCAGCAGAGCCCGAGGAGATCGAAGCCATCGTCAAGCCCTGTGGGCTGGGTCGCAGCAAGGCCCGGGATATCTCGGCCTGTATGCGGGTACTGCGGGACAAATACAACTGCAAAGTGCCCACCACCTTTGAAGAGCTGCTGGCACTGCCCGGCGTGGGCCGCAAGAGCGCCAACCTGATCATGGGCGATGTGTTCTGCAAGCCCGCCATCGTCACAGATACCCACTGCATCCGGCTGTGCAATAAAATCGGGCTGGTGGATGGCATCAAGGAGCCGCAGAAGGTGGAGATGGCCCTGTGGAAGATCATCCCGCCGGAGGAAGGCAGTGATCTGTGCCACCGCTTTGTGATGCATGGCCGGGCTGTCTGCAATGCCCGCAAACCCGAATGTGAAAAGTGCTGTTTGAACGATATCTGCCGGTACGCGGCAGAAAACGCCGTTCTTACAAAAGAAACCAAGGAGGCTTCTGTATGATTACATTGTCTATCCTGATCGTCCTTGCCCTGATCTGCGCTCTGGTGGGCGTGCTGATGGGCCTGTTCTCTCTGATCGGCCTGCTGGCTTCCCTGCTCGTGGGCGTGCTGGTAGGCGCTCTGGCCGGTCACATCGCCAACCGCTTCATGGGCACCCAGACCTCCACCGGCCGCAACATTGTGCTGGGCATTCTGGGCAGCTTTGTGGGCGAGTTCCTGTTCGGCCTCATCGGCATCCATGCCACCGGCAGCATCAGCTCCTTCGTCATCTCTGTGCTGGGTGCCTGCGTCTGCATCTGGGTGGATAACCGACTGTTCCACGATCGTTGACCGGTTTTCTCTGGTTGTTTGTCTTTGCTCTCCCCTCCGGGAGAGCTTTTTTATTTTCAGCCCCTTGACAGTTATATCGAGAAGCGATATAATGCATCCATGATATATCGTATAGCGATACAAAGCGAGGTGATATAATGGAAAATCCGGCACTGACGGAAACCACCTACTACATCCTGCTTTCCCTCTATCATCCGCGGCATGGCTACGGCATCATGCAGGAGACCCAGCAGCTCTCCGGAGGACGAGTGCGGCTGGCTGCCGGAACCCTGTACGGTGCCCTGAACGCCCTGTGCGAAAAGGGGTGGATCTCTCCCCTGCCCATGGAAAGCGGAAGCCGCAAAAAAGAATACCAATTGACCTCCGCCGGGCTGAAGGTGCTCAAACAGGAGCTGGTCCGGCTGGAGGAGATTGCTGCCAATGGCCGCGCCATTTTACAGGAGGAACAGGTATGAGTGAAACAAAAACGCTGCATCGGAATTTCTGGGTCTGGGAATTTGAAAAAGAAGAACGTTGGCTCAACGAAATGGCGCAGGAGGGCTGGGCCCTGCAGAATGCCGGGTTCTGCACCTACACCTTTGAAAAGACGGAACCCGGCCAGTACATCATCCGGCTTGCCATGCTGGACAGTTCCCCGGATTTTGAAAGTTTCATGGAAGAGTTGGAAGCACAGAGCGTTGGGCATTGCTTCAGTTGGGGATATTTCCGCCGCAGCGCCCAGCTAGGTCCCTTTGATATGTTTTCGGATGTGGATTCCCGTATCTCCCACCTGAACAAAATTGGACAGATGGTGAGGCTGCTCTGTCTGGCAAACCTTCTCATCGGCGTTACCAACACCTTCAGCGGTGCATCGCTGGCATGGCTGAACCTGCTTTGCGCCACGTTTTTGGCCTACGGGCTGGGACGTATCAGCAGCAAACGAGAGAGTCTGGTGGAAGAGCGCGCACTCCACGAGTGATTTTTTCTCCTTGATGTGCAGGATCTTCAGAGTTTTCAAAAAGTTCATGTTTGCCCGCTTGCATTCCGATGCAGGCGGGTATATTATTGTCATCAGCAAATAGTTATCATGTGTTAAGTATTTGCATCTGTCAAGTGATAAGGAGGATTCGTATGCCGCAGAAGAGTGCGCCGGAACTGTTCGCCGCGATCCATTATCTGCATCGGCTGAGCACGGAAGGCAAACGCGGTGCCAAAATGGCACTGGAAAGCTGCCCCAAGTGTCATTTCATCATGCTGGAAGGCGTGCTGATGACCATTGAAGAGCATGGCCAAAACGGCACCATCTATGTTTCCGATCTGGCTGCCGCCGTCAAACAGCCCCTGCCAGCTGTTTCCCGCGCGCTTCGCCAGCTGGAGCAGGATGGACTCATTGAGCGGATCACAGACCCCAATGACCGCCGCAAAACGCTGGTGCGCCCCACGGAAAAGGGGTTGGATGCCAGCCGCCAGGTCGAAACTGCCATCAGCCGTTACTTCGAGCGGGTCATCTGCCGCATTCCGGAAGAGCAGCGGGAGCAGCTGTTCTCCCTAACCGGTGTGCTGCTGGAGGCTGTGGAAGCGGAAAATGCGGAGCAACAAGCAAAATTGAAGGGAGAAACGAAAATGGGTAAAATTTTCAAGCAGCTGGCCCGCCACTGGGCCGCCTGCCTTGCCGTGGTGGCTCTGCTGTTCGTGCAAGCCTACTGCGACCTTTCCCTGCCGGATTACACGAGCAGGATCGTGGACACCGGCATCCAGCAGGGCGGCATTGAAAGCCCCCTGCCGGAAACGATACGCCAGAGCACGCTGGACGCCCTCACGCTTTTGATGAGCGAAGAGGACGCCGATGCGCTCCAGAACGCCTACGGGTATTATCTTCAGGACAACGGCGTGCTGAAGCTGCGCACCGACCTGACCGATGACGAGCGCACCGCGCTGGAGGATGCCGTCACCACGCCGGACATCGTGCTGTATATGGCCGCCGCGCAGGCAGCGAGCGCCCCCGCCGGGCAGGACACCATGGGCATGACCGGCCTTGCTGACATGCAGGCGGCATCCTCTGAGAGCACCACCACGGATAGCGAGACCGTCACCCCCACTGCCGAAGATCTGGACACCGTATGCGCCCAGTTTGCCGCTATGAGCCAGATGCCCGGCTTCACCCGCGAAGCTGTCCAACAGCAGCTGGCCGGTGCTTTTGCCAGTCTGGATGATACCCTGATGGAGAACCTCAAAAGCCAGTCCATGCTGCTGGTGCAGCTGGAATACGAGGCACAGGGCATTGCCCACGATGTGCAGATGCGCTACCTTTACCGCGTAGGCGGCCAGATGCTGGGCCTGACTTTGCTGATGGTGGCTGTGTCCATTGCGGTGGGCTTCCTCGCCTCCCGTGTGTCCGCCGCCATTGGCCGCGACCTGCGCCGTGAGACCTTTGCCAGCGTCATCGGGTTCTCCAATGCAGAGATCGAGAATTTTTCCACCGCATCTCTCATCACCCGCACCACCAACGACATCCAGCAGGTGCAGTTCGTCTGCGTCATGCTGCTGCGCATGGTGGCCTATGCGCCCATTCTGGGCATTGGCGGCGTGCTGCATGTGCTGAACAGCAGCACCGGCCTTTCCTGGATCATCGTGCTGGATGTGGCCGTTCTGCTGCTGCTCATCCTCTTCCTGATGAGTGTGGCCATGCCCAAGTTCAAGATCATGCAGAAGCTGGTGGACCGGTTGAACCTCGTCAGCCGCGAGATTCTGACCGGCATCATGCCGGTGCGTGCCTTCAGCCGTGAAAAGTTTGAGGAGGAGCGCTTCGACAAGGCCAACAAAGACCTGATGAGCACCCAGCTGTTCACCAACCATGCCATGGTTGCCATGATGCCCTTTATGACCCTCATCATGAACGGCACCAGCCTGCTGATCGTCTGGTTCGGCGGCAAGGCCATGGACAACGGCACCATGCAGGTGGGCGAGATGATTGCATTCATCACCTACACCATGCAGATCGTCATGTCCTTCCTGATGCTGGCCATGGTGGCCGTCATGCTGCCCCGCGCCGGTGTGGCTGCGGAGCGCATCGACGAGGTGATCCGCACCAAAGCCACCATCAACGACCCGGACGAAGCTGCTGCAAAGCCCGCGCAGGAGCACGAAAACTGGCAGGGTGAGGTAGAGTTCCACGATGTGAGCTTCCGCTTCCCGGGTGCGGACAGCGATGCGCTGGAGCACATCAGCTTTACCGCAAACCCCGGCGAGACCACAGCCATCATCGGCTCCACCGGCTGCGGCAAATCCAGCCTGCTCAACCTCATCCCCCGCTTTTATGATGTCACCGGCGGCAGCGTGACCGTGGACGGCATCGATGTGCGCAATATGCCGCAGGCACAGCTGCACGACCTGCTGGGCTATGTGCCCCAGAAGGGCGTGCTGTTCAGCGGCACCATCGACTCGAACCTGAAGTTCGGCGGGGAGCACATCACCGATGCCGATGTAAAAAAGGCTGCTGCCATTGCGCAGGCCACTGAGTTCATCGACGCAAAAGCCCGAGGGCTACCAAAGCCCCATTGCACAGGGCGGCTCCAATGTGTCCGGCGGCCAGAAGCAGCGCCTTTCCATTGCACGCGCCATTGCCAAGGACCCCAAAATTTATCTGTTCGACGACAGCTTTTCTGCCCTCGACTTTAAGACCGATGTTGCCCTGCGCCGTGCACTGAAAGCTCAGACCGATAACGCTACCGTTATCATTGTGGCACAGCGCATCTCCACTGTGCTGCACGCAAACCAGATCCTGGTGCTGGACGAAGGCCGTCTGGTTGGCAAGGGCACCCATGCCCAGCTGATGGCTTCCTGCCCGGAGTATCAGGAGATCGCCCGCAGCCAGCTGAGCCAGAAGGAGCTGGACCTCAAATCTCTGAATACCGAAAAGGAGGGTGATTGATATGCCAAGACCCGGACGCATGACGACCGAACGCGCCAAGGACTTCAAGGGCACCCTGCTGCAGCTTGTGCGCACCCTTGGCCGCTACCGCCTTTCGCTCGTTACCGCCATTGTATTTGCCATTCTTTCTACCATCTTCAACATTGCAGGCCCCAAGGTGCTGGCAAAGGCCACCACGGCTCTTGCCACCGGCTGGATCGCCAAGCTGCGCGGCACCGGCAGCATCGACTTTGTGTATATCGGCCGCATCCTGCTGTTTTTGCTGGGCATGTACCTGCTGAGCAGCGCCTTCAGCTTTATTCAGGGCTGGCTCATGACCGGCCTTTCGCAGAAGGTGTGCTACGACTTCCGCCGTCAGATCAGCGAAAAGATCAACCGCCTGCCCCTTGCCTACTTTGAAAAGCGCACCGTGGGCGAGGTGCTGTCCCGCATCACCAACGATGTGGACACGCTGGGCCAGAGCCTGAACCAGAGCATCACCCAGCTCATCACCAGTGTGACCACCATGATCGGCGTGCTGGTCATGATGCTGTCCATCAGCCCGAAGATGACCCTGATCGCCCTGCTGATCCTGCCCGTCTCGCTGGTGCTGGTGCTCATCGTGGTCAAGTTCAGCCAGAAATACTTCAAGGCCCAGCAGGCCATCCTGGGCGTTGTAAACGGTCAGGTGGAAGAAGTCTACTCCGGCCACAACGTGGTCAAAGCCTTCAATCGCGAGGCCGTGGTGCTGAACGACTTCAACGCCGCCAACGATAAGCTGTACGAATCCGCATGGAAGAGCCAGTTTCTCTCCGGCCTGATGATGCCCATTATGAACTTTGTGGGCAATCTGGGCTACGTGGCAGTGGCCATCGTGGGCAGCATTTTTGCGGCAAACGGCACCATTACCATCGGTGACATTCAGGCCTTCATCCAGTACGTCAAGAACTTCACCCAGCCCATCCAGCAGCTTTCTCAGGTGTCCAACATGCTGCAGAGCATGGCCGCTGCCGCTGAGCGGGTGTTCGAGTTTCTGAACGAGCCGGAAGAGGATCAGCAGGCAGACCCGGCCCGCCGGGCCGACCCCGGCTGCATCAACGGTCAGGTGACATTCAGTCATGTCCGCTTCGGCTACACCCCGGACAAGACCGTCATCCGCGATTTCAGCTGTGAGGTCAAGCCCGGCCAGAAGGTGGCTATCGTCGGCCCTACCGGCGCGGGCAAAACTACCATGGTCAAGCTGCTCATGCGCTTCTATGATGTGGATTCCGGTTCCATCACCCTGAATGGCCACGATGTGCGTGACTTTGACCGCAGCGCTCTGCGCGAGGGCTTCGGCATGGTGCTGCAGGACACATGGCTGTTCAAGGGCACCATCATGGAGAACATCCGCTATGGCCGTCTGGATGCTACCGACGAAGAAGTGATCGCCGCCGCCAAGGCTGCCAACGCCGACCACTTCATCCGCACCCTGCCCGGCGGCTACCAGATGGAGCTGAACGAAGACGCTTCCAACGTGAGTCAGGGCCAGAAGCAGCTGCTCACCATCGCCCGCACCATTCTGGCAGATAACCGCATCCTGATTTTGGACGAGGCCACCAGCAGTGTGGATACCCGCACCGAGCAGCGCATCCAAACCGCCATGGACCGCCTGATGGAGGGCCGCACCAGCTTTGTGATCGCACACCGTCTTTCCACCATCCGGGATGCCGACCTCATCCTTGTGATGCGAGATGGCGACATTGTGGAGCAGGGCACCCACGACCAGCTGATCGAAGCAGGCGGCTTCTACGCCGACCTGTACAACAGCCAGTTCGAGGACGTGGTGGAGTAAGCTGCCCGTCATCGCAGTATAAGCACAAAAATAGCACCTGCTGCCTTCGGAAAGGAAGGCAGCAGGTGCTATTTGTTTACCCTCTCAGTCATCGCTACGCGATGCCAGCTCCCCCGAGAGGGGGAGCTTTTCAGCAGTTACCGGTCAGCTGCAATAGAGCTCTCCCTTCGGGAGAGCTGGCGCGAATGCGCCTGAGAGGGTTTTCTTTTTTCTTTATTCTTCCACCGCTTCCAGCTTCAGGCCGAACAGCTTTTCCGAGAGGGACGGCAGCAGCTGCTGCAAAGCGCGGACATAGGCCATTACCACCGGATCCTCGCGCTTTTGTCCCAGCACGATGCCGAACCGGTGTCCCCTGCCCCAGTCCAGCACCCGCGCAAAGCTGAGATCCGGTCTGCGGTAATAGACTGCAGGAACCATCTTGAGCGCAGGATCCCCATAGGATGCGCTGCGGATGCCGCCCACCGGCGTAAAGTTCACTCCGCACTCCAGCCCCTCCTGCAGCAGGCTGGTCTCGTAGACGGTCTGGTACATCTCTTTGACGGGCAGCCAGCGGTATTGCAGCGCCTGCTCCAGACTCAGCCTGCCCACCGGCATATCGGCGGGCGGGTGGATGGGAATGCACAGCTCCGGCACATAAAGCAGCGGGATGAAAGTGAACCCCTGCGCGTAAAATTCCGCACTTTCCAGCTGGAAAGAAAGGTCCGCGTCCCCTTTTTTCAGACTGCGCCAGACCTCGCTGCGACTGGCGCACTGCATCATAATAGACGTGTATTGCAGACACAGCTCGTTCGTCAGAGAAAACAGGTCGTATCCGAACATCCGCATCGCCTCATGGCTCCATGCAATGATCAGATGCCGTTCCGGCGGATTTTCCTGCTGCTGTACCGCACGGGCATGGCGCACCGCCTCCTGATACAAGGCCGTCAACTGCTTTGCCTTGGGGTAAAAGTCCCGGCCTGCCGGGGTCAGGATCACCCGGCGCGGTACATGCTGAAACAGTTCAAACTGCAATTGCCCTTCCAGCGTGCGGATCTGCTGCGAAAGCGCTGACTGCGAAAGATACAGTGCCTCTGCTGCTGCCGAAAAACTTTCCATCTCTACGATCTTCACAAATCCTTCCAGTGCACTCTGGTTCATCTGCGCGTCCTCGCCTTCTTACATTAGGATTTCCTAAATTATAATATAACATAATTGAATTGTAAAGTGCGTCACTCTACGCTATAATTGTTAAAGATTCAGCAAAGTGGTTTTCACCTTGCTGCACAATTGAGAAGAGAAACAAGAAGAGAAAAGAGAAAGAGAGCATCCCTATGAACAAGATCTCCCGCAAGGGCTTTCTGAAGATCGCCGCTGCCGCCGCCATGAGCGGTGTCACTGCCGGTGCTCTGGCCGCCTGCAATTCCGCCTCCAGCTCCACTGCCTCCGGTGCCGCCGGTCAGTACATTCCCGGCACCTACGAGGGCACTGCCGAGGGCATCTCCTCCACCGTCAAGGTCACCATGACCTTCTCCGACAGCGCTGTCACCGACGTGGTGGTGGACACCTCCGGCGAGACCGCTTCTTTCGGCGCTGCCGCTGCCGATGAGCTGCGTGAGCAGCTGCTTTCTGCCGGTTCTGCCGAGATCGACGGCGTTTCCGGCTCTACCATCACCTCCGATGCTGTGATGAAGGCCGCCAAGAGCTGCTATGCACAGGCAAAGGGTGAGGCTGTGGTGTCCAGCGTGCAGCTGCCCACAGGCGATGAGAACGACTGGCTGGGCAAAGAGCCCGACATCGACGAGGCCGCCATCACCGAGACCGTGGACACCGACATCCTGATCGTGGGTGCAGGCAACGGCGGTATGTTTGCTGCCGCCTATGCTGCTGCCAACGGCCTGAATTTCCGCGTTATCGAGCAGAACGCCAACGTGCAGGACACCCGTCACTGGTACGGCGCTGTTGATTCTGCTGCCGCTAAGGAGGCTGGCGAACCCGCCACCGATAAGGCAAAACTGCTGAGCGAGATCTCCCGCTACGCCTCTGGCAAGTGCGATCAGCGCGTTGTCAAGACCTGGATCAACGAGTCTGCCGCCATGCACGACTTCATGCGCAGCATTCTGGAAGATAAGTACGGCTGGGTATGCGATTTCACCTCCGGCAGCGAGGCTGCATGGCCTGCAGAGAATGCCGAGCACAACACCGACTACCTCTACCCTGTGCAGGAGCACAACTACATGGCCAGCGAGAGCGCATCCGGCCTGCCCCGTAATGAGCTGCTGCTGCAGTACATTCAGGAGCTGGGCTACGATGT
>ENA-OQDC01000986-OQDC01000986.1-human-gut-metagenome-genome-assembly--contig:-NODE-986-length-16575-cov-8.120075_pt1 | contig 16575 bp, 16 predicted proteins | sample MGYA00242770_ERZ504601 | MGnify/ENA primary metagenome ERZ504601 (study PRJEB26092, sample SAMD00036305) | human gut metagenome | host: Homo sapiens | study: EMG produced TPA metagenomics assembly of...
GCCACGATAGAGATAGAAATGCTGCTATAAATATATGGAAGGTTGGGGCATCAACCTTCTTTGGAGAGATATAGTAAGACCTGCTATTTTAGTAGGCAAGTATCGTTTGTATCCAAGAATCCCCTGCCTTTAGGCATGGGGAGTATGTCAACTATTTTCACTATAGGAAAGTATTTTGAACAAGGTGAAAAAATATTATTGCCATTAGCTATTCAAGTACATCATGGAGTATGTGATGGTTTTCATTTATCAAGATTTATAAATGATTTGCAAGAATGGTTAGATAAAACAGATGAAATATAAAAAAAGGCACTACAATTGTAGTGCCTTTTTATTTTTATTAGCCACGAAGATTTGCATTGAAATCTTTTTGAAGTTTAGCTACGATTTTTTCGATTGCTGGGTCAATTTCAGCATCAGTTAATGTTTTATCATTGGATTGGAAAGTCAAGGAGAATGCTAAGCTTTTTTTGCCTTCTTCAACTTGTTTACCAGTGTAAACATCAAATAAAGTGATTTGAGTGAGATTTTGACCTGCTACTTTAGTCATAGCTTTTTCGATATCAGCAGCATTTACATCAACATCTACGAGCATTGCAAGGTCACGGCTAGTTGCTGGATATTTTGGTAATGCTTTATATTTTAAATCTTTAGCCATGTATTTCATAACAGTAGTAGCGTCAAGTTCAAAGATATATACAGGTTTTGTAATACCATAAGCAGAAAGTACAGCAGGATGAACTTCACCAACTGTTGCGATTACATCGCGACCTTTTTTGAAGAGAGCAGTTTTGCCTGGGTGCATAGCGTAATGTGTACCAGCTTCAACTGTATAACGAGTTACACGAAGATTTGCAAGTAATTCTTCGATAATGCCTTTAGCATCGTAGAAATCTACCATATCATTTGCTTGGTTCCAACCCTGAGCATTGCGACGACCAGTGATAGCACCTGCAATTTTTACAACTTCATCTGGAAGTTCTGTTACAGGAAGTGCTTTAGGGAAGAATACAGAACCTACTTCAAATAAAGCTACATCATCATTTTTACGAGCAAGATTGCGAGCAAGGTTATCAAAAATACTGCTGAGCAATGTTGTACGAACGAGAGGATATTCGTCAGAAAGTGGGTTCATGATAGGTACAGCTTTACGAAGAGGGCTATCTTGTGGAATGTTTAATTTATTGAATGTTTCTTCGTTAGTTAAAGCAAAGGAAATTGTTTCATAAAGTCCTTGGCTAGATAAGGAAGCTTTTACTTTATCAATAAATGTTTGTTTTGCAGATTGAGTTCCCTGCATAGAAACGCCATTTGGAAGAGTGGATTTAATTTTATCAAAACCATGTAAACGAGCAATTTCTTCGGAAATATCAGCCATGCAAGTTACATCATTTCTCCAAGATGGAACTTTAACAGTGATTTCATCATTTTCATCTTTTGTAACATCAAAACCAACGCTTGTAATGATATTAAGCATAACATCTTTAGCGATATTAGTGCCGAGATGATTATTGATTTGTTCTGGTGTGAAAGTAACATAATTAGCTTGTTTTGGATTTGGATATACATCTACAATTCCTTCGCAAACAGTGCAAGCACCCATTTCTTGAAGTAATTGAGCTGCTCTGTCGAGGGCTTTAATAGTAGTTTCGCTATCAACACCACGTTCAAAACGACCAGAAGCTTCAGAAGAAAGACCGCAAGCACGAGCAGTTCTGCGGATACATGGACCATAGAAATCAGCAGATTCTAATACTACAGTAGTAGTAGTGTCTGTGATTTCTGTTTCGAAACCACCCATGATACCAGCAAGACCAGCAGCTTTTTCGCTATCAGCGATAACGAGCATTTCACCTTTTGCTTTGCGAGAAGTATCATCAAGAGTATGAAGTTCTTCACCTTCAATGGCACGACGAGCAATTAATTTTTTGCCTGTGATTTTATCATAATCATAAGCATGCATAGGATGACCAAGTTCAATCATAACGAAGTTTGTAACGTCAACTACATTATTGATGGAACGAATGCCAGCACCTTCAAGACGTTGTTGCATCCATTCAGGAGATGGGCCGATTTTTACATTTTTAAGCATACGTGTAGAGAAACGAGAGCATAAATCAGGGTCTGCGATTTCTACAGAGAAGATATCGTTTAATTTAGTGTTATCATCTTCATTAACTTTGATTTCAGGGAAATGTGGTTTGTTGCCAGTGATAGCAGCAATTTCACGAACGAGACCGAAAACACTGAAGCAGTCTGCACGGTTAGCTGTAAGTTCAAATTCCAATACAACATCATTTAAACCTAATACATCTTTAGCAGGAATACCTACAGGAGTATCACTAGGTAAAATGAAGATACCAGTTTTTTGTTCTTCAGGTAATTTTTCAAGGTCGAGTTTTAATTCTTGAGCGGAGCAAAGCATACCATTAGAAGCTACGCCACGAAGTTTACCTTTGGAGATTTTCATGCCGTTTGGCAAATGAGCACCTACCATAGCTACAGGAACAACTTGTCCTTCTGCTACGTTTTGAGCACCTGTTACAATGATGATATTTTCAGCAAGACCAACATTCATAGTGCAGATTTGTAAGTGGTCAGAATTTTGATGTGGTTCAAGTTTTTCGATGCGACCAGTTACAACTTTTTCTAAACCTTCGCCAGGGTCTACAACATTTTCTACAGGAATACCAGCCATTGTGAGTTTATCAGCAAGCTGCTCTGGAGTTTCAGTAAAATCTATATAATCTTTAAGCCATTTAATAGAAACTTGCATTAAATATAATCCTCCTTAATATTAGAACTGACGTAAGAAACGTACATCATTATCATAGAATAAACGTAAATCATCAATGCCATAAGCGAGCATAGCAATACGTTCAACACCCATACCGAAAGCAAAACCGCTAACTTGTTTAGGGTCATAACCACTCATTTCAAGTACATGAGGATGAACCATACCTGCACCTAAGATTTCAAGCCAGCCAGTGCCTTTACATACACGGCAACCTTTACCTTTACACATAACGCAAGAGATATCTACTTCAGCACTTGGTTCAGTGAATGGGAAGAAGCTTGGACGGAAGCGAACTTTTACATCTTCACCGAAGATTTGTTGTAAGAAAGTAACAAGTGTGCCTTTGAGGTCAGCAAAGCTGATGTTTTTATCAATGCAAAGACCTTCAACTTGAGTAAACATTGGGGAATGTGTAGCATCATAATCATCACGGCGATATACATGACCTGGAGCAATGATGCGAATTGGGCTATTTGGTTCATGAGCTTGCATTGTGCGAGCTTGTACAGGAGAAGTCTGACTTCTAAGTAAGATATCTTCTGTGATATAGAAAGAGTCTTGCATATCACGAGCTGGGTGATCTTTTGGAAGATTTAAAGCTTCAAAGTTGAAATAATCAGATTCAATTTGAGGACCTTCAGCGATAGAATAACCCATGCTAGTGAAGATATTTTTTATATTGTTTAAGGTAACAGTTAAAGGATGAAGATGTCCTAAGCTTTGACGACGACCAGGAAGCGTAACATCAATTTTTTCTGTAGCTAAACGATTTGCAAGTTCAGCTGCTTTTAATTCTTCTTGTTTAGCTGCGATTGCAGTTTCTAATTCTTTACGAGTTGTATTTACCATTTGACCAACTACAGGACGTTGTTCAGGGCTTAATTTACCCATACCACGTAAAATGCTAGTCAAAGAGCCTTTTTTACCAAGATATTTTACACGCACATCATTTAGTGCATTGAGATTAGAAGCACTATTAATATCATTAATCGCTTCTTGTTGTAAACTTTTGAGTTCTTGTTCCATGATTTCACTCCTACAAAATTTTAACAAAAATAAAAGCTCTCACCCCATGAAGGGGCGAAAGCTTGTTTCGCGGTACCACCCTAATTGATACTTAAAAGCATTAACGCTGCCAGACGCTATGACTACTTATTTTCACCATAGAAGCTCCAAAGTGAACTTCAATTAAATTTTCTTTTATTGTTCTCAGCCTAGACAATATTTTCTGTAAAAGAAATCTTAATTTACTCTCTTTATCATCGCTTAGTTATATTACAATTTTACAGTGAAAAGTATATCATAAAAATTTATTAAAAACAAGATTGAGCAAATATTGAAGATTTTTATAAAAAAATAATTTTAATTTATGTTATTTTTATATATTTTAGAGGCGATTTTGCGAATTATGGCATTTATAAAAAACAAATTAGAGATATAAAATACAATAAAGTATATGAAAACTAGCATTATTGTAAAAATCTCTAAAAAATAGAATGGATTTTGAAACGGAAAAATAATAGCGATAGAATATAGTCAAAGATAAAACGTTAGAAAAATAAGAATATTTATAAATTATAAAAGGGGTGCGGGAATTATGTTTGATGAAGGTAAAATCGTTATTATTGGTGCTAGTAATGTTGGTACAGCAGTGTTGAATAAAATTGTGGATTTCGGTTTAGCATCAGAAGTTGTATTAATTGATATTAACGAGAAAAAATGCATGGGTGAATCTTTGGATACAAGTCATGCTACAGCTTGCATTAGCAGTCATAATATCTATATTCATGAAGGCGATTATGAAGATTGCAAAGATGCTAGTATGATTATCATCACAGCTGGTCCAAGTATAAAACCAGGAGAAACACCTGATAGATTAATTTTAACTAAGACAAATTGTAAAATCATGGATAATGTAATGTCGCAAATTGTTCGTTATACAAAAGACGCAATTATTTTAGTAGTAACTAATCCTTTAGATGTAGCTACTTATTATGTATCTGCTAATTTTGATTATCCAAGAGAAAAGATAATTGGTACAGGCACTTTATTAGAAACTTTCCGTTTACGTAGAATTTTGGCTGATTATTATCATTTAGACCCAAAACTTGTACATGGCTATGTATTAGGTGAACATGGCAATTCTGGTTTTGTGGCATGGAGCACAGTGGACATTGCAAGTTTAGGCTTAGGCAATATGGATGAATTTTTTAATCGTGATTATAAATTAAATAAAGGTATGATTGAACAAAAAATTATGCAAGTCGTATATGATGTAATTAATTTAAAAGGTTGTACAAATACAGGTATTGCTATGGTAGCTTGTCGTTTTATTAAAGCTATAAAATATAATGAATATACAATTTTACCAATGTCATCTATTTTAACTGGTGAATATGGCATTCATGATGTGGCTTTGAGCTTGCCTTGTATGCTTAATAACACAGGAATTATCAAGAAATTTACACCAAAATTAACTGATGAAGAAGTAGGTAAAATGATAGCTTCTGCTAAAAGTGTAAAATTTGCTATGAAAGCTATTGAGAAAAAATGACAGAAGCTGTAGCTTAAATACAATTAGATAATTTATAAATATTTATTTTAATAGCGAGGTTTTTATTTAAGTAGAAAATCTCGCTATTTTTATAGGTTTAAATTTTAAAGATAAGGTCGTGTTTTAATTGTTATGATAAGAAAGGAATAGTATTATGAATACTTTTGACCAATGTAAAAAAATCACAGGGAATAATGATGTTTATTATCTTGTTATTATCGTATATAGTATTTGCTTCAAATTGGGTAGCAGGTTCAAATTTATCCGAAAAGATTGTATATCATTATTTTAATGGTGAACAAGTATCGCCGATGGTTTCAGAAGTTATAAATTATACGATAACGATTGCTCGAAATTTTTGCAAACTTAGTCGCAGCGTATATTTTATTGAAATTAAATCCGCGAAAGGCAAGTATTGTAGCATTAGTATTACTTTGTTTTTCTTTTGTTGCTGTATTTGCTACAAATTATTGGCTATATACTATTGCACGTATGATTATGGCATTAGGTGGTTCTATGATAATGGTATATATGAATACTGTAGTAGCTAGATTTATAGCTAATGATGAAAAAATTATAGCAAGTGCGCTAGTTACAGCTTCGTATAATATTGGTGCAGGTTTAGTGGCTATTATTTTCTTTTTATATAAAGATGTAGTTATCAGTGATTGGCAACATACAATGTATGTATTTAGCTTATTTAGTATATTGCTTTTAGTTTTATGGACTATGTTGGCAAAGGATTTTTCACCTAATGATGAGAACACACATCATCAAGAGGAATATAAATATAAAGATGCATTGACAGATAAATTTGTATATTGTTTTTCCATGGGCTTTGGCGGTTTTTTATTTTTATATGTAATGTCTTTAGTATCTATACCAGTAAAATTAGTTGCACAGGTCAATAATGGTTTTAATGCTGAATTTATGATATTGGCAATTACTATGGGTGGTATAGTGGGGACTTTATTTAGTATTTTAATTGGCAAAGTACCTTTTGAGCGTAAGCCATTTTTATTAGTTCATGGTATTATGATGATTATTGCTATGGCTTTAGGTTTGTATATGGCATATATAAATCCAGGATTAGCATACTTTTTATTTGCGATTGGCGGATTTGTGATGTTTTCTCAGTATTCTGTGTATCTGAATTTTCCTCATGAATTGCCAAATATGAACCCACGTAAACTAACTATTATGTTTGGTGTGTTTTGGGCATTGGGCTATACTATCTATACTGTATTGAATTTTATTTGGAGCATTATACTTTCGTATTATGGTTGGGATTTATCTATGGTATTTTATATTGTATGTAGTTGCATATATATAATTTTTGTATTTACATTTCCTGCTTTAAAAGTTCAGACGAAAAGGGCAATTTCTTAAGCTTATATGAGCTTTATATAGTATAATTAAGGAAATTATGCTTGTGGTGGTGAAAATATATGGATAAATTAGATATTGAAGCATGTAAAAAAGAAAATCCTTTTATCGTATTAGCTGACGTTATTTATAAACATTTAAAAAATGATATTATGCAGGGCTTATTATTGCCAGGTGATAAGATTGTTGAGTCAAAGATTGCACAGCAATTAGATGTGAGTAGAACACCTGTAAATATAGCTCTTAATAGAGCTTTAAAAGATGGTTGGCTTGAGCGACGCAGTAAAAGGTTTTTGACGGTGCGAAAGATAAGTCCACAAGAATGTTTTTATCTATATGAAGCTCGTAAATTTTTGGAAGGACAAGCTGCTTATTTGGCAGCTAAACGCATAACGAAAGCAGAACTTATGGGTTTAAAGGAAATTTTGCTGAACTTTCGCAAGGGCAATGATGAACCAATTGATGATGAATTGTTTTGTAAAAATGATGAGCGATTTCATGATTTAATCGTTAAGGCTGCACATAATGATTATATTTCAGAGATGTATAAACGTATAAAACCTGATTTGCAACGATATAGATATCATTATAAACAGTTGATTATTGAACGAAATACAAATGAAAATGTCTATATGTATCATTATTCTATTTATTTAGCACTTAAAAGCAGATTGTCTGTAGTAGCTAAAGATGAGATAGAGTCAGATATTTCTAGTATGCATGGAATGATTTTTGCAGGAAATATCTTGGCTAAATTTAATTTATAAAAAAAAGCCTTAGGAAAACCTAAGGCTTTTGTCATTTTATTTAAAATCATTTACTAAAACATCTTTGCGGAAATATTTTTTATCATATTCGCCGATTTCACGTATTACTTTGCATGGAGAACCATAAGCTAAGCTATTAGCTGGAATATCTTTAGTTACGATACTACCTGCACCGATTACACAGTTATCACCGATTGTAACACCAGGCATAACCATTACACCAGCGCCAAGCCATACACGGTTACCGATATGAATTGGCAAGGAGAATTGAGTACCACCAAGGCGATATTCAGGGTCTAATGGGTGACCTGTTACACAAAGTAATACATTTGGACCACACATAACATCATCGCCGATGAATACTTCACAGTCATCTACAACTTGGAAATTAAAGTTTGCATAGAAATTTTTACCGATATGAGTGTTGCAACCATAAGCAAAATGTGCAGGTGGTTCAAGATAGATACCTTTTCCTACAGAACCTAATAATTCTTTGAGAATTTTAGTTCTTGTTTCCATATCACTAGGACGAGTATTATTGAAATCAAACATCATTTCTTTAGCATTTACACGTTGTTTTTCAATAATTTTTTCGTATTCTTGGTCAACAGGGTCTTTGTGACCATATTCACGATAAAGTAATCCAGATTTCATTTGTTCTTCTAAACGCATAGAATCATCTCCCGCTCGTTAATTTACTATATTAAATTATAATTTATTCTGTAATGTTTTTTCAATAGATTTTATTTTGTTTACGATATCATCAGCACTGACAATTTCAGATACAATAGCGAATGTTTTAGCGCCATGAGAAGCGACTTCGCAGATATTATGTTCTTTGATACCACCAATGGCTACAAATGGATGTTTAGCATATTTACTAGCATAATCTACATAGGAAAAACCAACAGGTACAGCATCTTTTTTTGTCTGTGTAGCATAGACAGGGCCTACACCGATATAGTCAATAATATCACCAAGTTCATTTGCTTTTTGAAGTTGAGCTTCTTCATGAGTGGAAAGACCTAAGATTTTATCTTCGCCAATTAATTGACGAACTACTTGAGGCGGTAAATCTGTCTGACCAATATGCACACCATCAGCATTTACAGCCATAGCAAGGTCTACAAAATCATCAATGATAAATATAGCACCAGCTTCTTTAGTCATCTTTACTAATTGCATACATTCTTGATAGCGTTCAAGTGCAGGTTTTTCATTTTTCACGATATTGAATAAATTTAATGCCAGCTTCGAGCATTTTGCCTACAACTTCAATATTATTGCGACCGTTAGACATTGCTTCAGCAGTTATAATATAGATGGGATTGTTGATAAAATGTTCCATTCCTTTACGCATGGAAAGACCTCTTTTCTAAATATAGAATTTTAATTTTTTATTTTATAGTAGTGAAAACATCTGTTGCGTCATTATCAGCAGTGATTGTTATTTGCCAATTTTTGTTTAATATTTTCTTCTTGTAAGTATTGAGCCAAAGTTTCAACTATAGGCAATTCTGTGCCAAAATGACCTGCATCAATGATATTTATACCTAATTCTTGAGCATGTTGTGCTTCATGATATTTAACATCACCAGTTATATAAGTGTCAGCACCTTGCATAGCAGCTTTATCTAAAAATTCAACACCAGCACCAGAGCAAAGGGCTACTTTTTTTACTAATTTGTCATTTCCTTTTACATAGCGGAATGTATCACCAGGAAGACTTTGTTTTATGCGTTGAGCAAATTCATCAAGTGTGATAGGATTAGCGAGTTTACCAATGCGACCAAGTCCATTTTCGTGATAAACATTTTCTGTAGGAATGATATCCCAAGCAGGAACTTCATAAGGGTGAGCTTTTAACATAGCTTTAATTACACGATTTTTTATTTTGCTAGGTAAAATGGTTTCTATGCGAACTTCTTGCACACTGGATAACTTATTTTGTTGACCGATAAAAGGATTGGAATTTTCAAGAGGTTTAAAATATCCTGTGCCATTATAAGTGAAGGAGCAATCACTATAATTATCGATAGCACCTGCTCCCGCTTTAGCTAAAGCTTCACGAACAGCATCAGCATAATCGCTAGGAACATTGACTCCTAATTTTAAAATTTCTTCACGGTAAGAAATAGTGAGTGGTTTTACTTCTGTGAGTTGAAGTTTTTGAGCTAAAACATCATTTACACCACCATAAGTAGTATCTAAATTTGTATGAGCAGCAAAGATAGCGATATTGTTACTGAGAATTTTTTGGAGCATTCTGCCAAGAGGTTTATCAGTAGCAATTTTTTTATACCTTTAAATAAAAATGGGTGGTGAGAAATTATCATATTATAATTTTCACAGATAGCTTTATCAATTACTTGTTCTGTAACATCTAAGCAAGTCAAAATTTTAGTGATTTCTTGAGCAGGATTACCTATCAAAAGACCTACATTATCCCAATTTTCAGCGAGGCAACGTGGGGCAAGTCTATCCATAGCTTCAACTACAACTTGACATTTAATCATAATAATTCCTCCAAAGCTTTTACATAAGTTTGTAATTGATGATAATGTGCAGTATTTTTAGCAGTCTCAGATTTTGCCATGCCGTTTAAACTGCGATTGGCTTTGGCGATAAATTCAGCAATCATTTCTTTAAATAAAGTAGGTCTAGTGCGATTTAATACAGGCCCTATTTCAAGCTCAAGTTCAGTAGGTAAAGCTTGTTTTCCATGTTTAGCATAAATTATTTGATAAATGCGACCATCTTCTTTGGCTATAGCTTCATCTTCGATATGCCAATCTATGCTGTAAAGATATTTTCTAAGAGCGGTAAATCCCTGTTGTGGTTGTAAGATTAAACCTTTTAAAGAATTTACAATTTCAGGGCAATCTTGTAATAATTGAACCATTAGATTTCCGCCCATACCACAAAATATAGCAATATCTACTTCGTTAGGTTGAAGAATTTTTAAACCACTACCTAAACGAATATCGATTTTATTCATCAATGAAGCATTGCGTACAGAACGTTTGGCTGCTAAATAAGGGCCTTCGTTTACATCACCAGCAATTGCTTTACAACATCTTCCAGTTTTTACTAATTCTATAGGTAAATAACCATGGTCAGTGCCAATATCAGCAATGACACTACCATGAGGTACGAACTTTGTTACTGTTTGTAATCTAGCACCTAAAGACAAAAAAATCATCTCCTTAAAATAAATTGATTAAATATATGATATCATGATAATAGATACAAAAAAAGCTGGTTCTATATTGAACCAGCTTTTATTAATATTTAATTATTTTTTAGCAATTTTTTCATATCGTCAGCAACAGCTTCAGCTTTTGTACCAACAATTACTTGAACGCTATTTCCTTTTTTGATAACACCAGCAGCACCTAGAGCTTTAAGACCAGCTTCATCAATTTTATCAATATCTTTAACATTTAAACGTAAACGAGTGATACAAGAGCTGATAGTAGTTAAGTTATCAGCACCACCTAATTTATCGATAAAGGATTGAGCTAATTCATCTGGGTTAGCATTTTCAATAGCTTCGTTGTCAGATTCATTTTCAAAACGACCAGGAGTTGGAAGGTCGAAGTGAACGATTGCCCATCTGAAAACGATGAAGTAAATGATACCAAATACTAAGCCGATTGGAATGATTAAGATAGGTTTAGTTGCAAGACCATAGTTTAATACATAGTCGATAAGACCAGCAGAGAAACCAAAGCCATGTAAAATACCAAACATATTAGCAACTGCAAGAGCAATACCTGTCATAACAGCATGGAATGCATAAAGAACAGGAGCTAAGAACATGAAAGTGAATTCTACAGGTTCAGTGATACCAGTTAAGAAAGCTGTGAAAGCGATGGAGAACATCATACCAGCAACTTTTGATTTATTTTCTGGTTTAGCAGCACTGTACATTGCAAGTGCGATAGCAGGAACACCGAACATAAAGATAAAGTAGAAACCAGCCATGAATACACCAGCAGTTGGGTCACCAGCGAAGAAACGATTTAAATCGCCTGTTGCAGTAACGCCTGTTTCTGGATTAGTGTAAGAACCAAATACGAACCAAACAAGAGAGTTGAGAATGTGATGAAGACCAACAGGAATAAGTAAACGGTTTAATACACCATAGACAAAGGCACCAGCAGCACCAGCACCAACAATCCATTCACCGATGCTATGAATAAAGTTCTGAATAGGACCCCAAATAATACCAAAAATAAGAGCTAAAACAACGAATGTTGCAGCAGTAACGATCGGAACGAAACGTCTGCCTGAAAAGAAACCTAAGAATTCTGGTAATTTAATATTGTAGAATTTATTGTAAAGTATACCAGAAATAATACCAACAATAACCCCAGCGAGAACACCCATATTTAAATCTTTATCGATAGCTTTGAGTGCTTCTGTTAATACTAAATAGCCAATAACCCCAGCAAGACCTGCCGCACCATTGTTATCTTTAGCTAAGCCAACAGCGATACCAACGGCAAAAATAAGTGCTAAGTTATTGAAAACAGCACCACCTGCTTGAGTAATAAATGGAATGTCGAAGACATCAGGTGCTCCTAAACGAAGTAAAAGAGCGGCAGCAGGAAGAACGGCAACAGGAAGCATTAACGCTTTACCTACAGCTTGAAGTTTGGAAAACCAACTGGACATAATAGTATCTCCTCCTATAAAATTTTAGCATAAAAGTTCGAATTTTCTCAATAAAAAGAAATTTATAGTATATAAAAACAAACTTTTACTTGCCCATAATATACTATAAATTTTATTTCACGTCAATATTACAACTTCAGAAAAAATTATAGAGAATGTATCCTGTAAGGATACCAATAATAGCGCCACTGATGACTTGGAAATAAGTATGACCTTCTTTTTCATGGAGGTCTGCCTTCCCTGTTAAGTGATTTAAAATAGAGGCATGTTTACCAATAGAGCGACGTAGATGAGTTGCATCAATCATAATGATAAAAGCAATAGTTACAGCTAAGATGAATAATGGAGAATTAAAATTATCATAAAAGCCGATATAAGTTGTAGTGGTAATTATAGTAGCCGTATGTACACTAGGAAAACCACCGTTACTGAAAGATAATTTCAAATCCAAAGTAGAAATAGTAAAATGTAATAGTTATAAAATTTTATGATAACTGCTACAGCCAAACCAATAAAAGGAACTAAAAATCATACAAGACTGCATAAAATCACCTGGGTTTCTAAAAATAATTTAAGATAATTAAATTATAGCAAATATTTAATTTAAACAAAATCATATTTATGTAAAATCAAAGATTAGGTATAAATATTAATTTTAAAATAGTTTAAGTAAATCAAAAAAAAATAGATAAAAACGAAAAAATTTTTATCTATCTTTTGTTTACATTATTGAATTTTTATCAAAAAAGGCAACAAAAAAACTTCCATATTACTATGGAAGCTTATCATCTTTATTAAGTGGTGGGCCCACCTGGATTCGAACCAGGGACCAACCGGTTATGAGCCGGGGGCTCTACCGCTGAGCTATAGGCCCAAATAAAAATGGCTCCTTGAGTAGGACTCGAACCTACGACCGATCGGTTAACAGCCGATTGCTCTACCAACTGAGCTATCAAGGAATCTTACAATCTTGTTAGAAAATGGCTCCTCGAGTAGGACTCGAACCTACGACCGATCGGTTAACAGCCGATTGCTCTACCAACTGAGCTATCGAGGAATGTCTCATCACCAACGGAAATTATTATAATACATTATTAACTATATTGTCAACACTTTTTTTATATTTTTTTATAAACTTTTTTAAAAAATTTATAAAGCCTATTTATATAAGCAATAAATAGGCTTTAAACAAAGCTTATTCTAAGAAATCTTTTAATTTTTTACTACGGCTAGGATGACGAAGTTTGCGAAGTGCTTTTGCTTCAATTTGGCGAATACGTTCACGTGTTACACCAAAATTTTGACCTACTTCTTCTAAAGTACGAGCACGACCATCATCTAAACCAAAGCGAAGGCGAAGAACTTTTTCTTCACGTTCAGTTAAAGTATCAAGAACATCTTCTAATTGTTCTTTTAAAAGTACAAAAGATGCTGCTTCAGCAGGAGCTGGTGCATCATGGTCTTCGATGAAATCTCCAAGATGAGAATCTTCTTCTTCACCGATAGGTGTTTCCAAAGATACTGGTTCTTGAGCTATTTTCATGATTTCACGTACACGATCTACACTTACGTCCATTTCTTTTGCTATTTCTTCAGGGCTTGGTTCACGTCCTAAGGATTGGAGAAGTTGACGAGATACGCGAATTAATTTATTGATGGTTTCAACCATGTGGACAGGAATACGAATAGTACGAGCTTGGTCGGCAATAGCACGAGTAATGGCTTGACGAATCCACCATGTAGCATAAGTACTAAATTTGTAGCCTTTATTGTAATCGAATTTTTCAACAGCTTTTATTAAGCCTAAGTTACCTTCTTGGATTAAGTCCAAAAAGAGCATGCCACGACCAACATAACGTTTAGCGATACTTACAACAAGACGTAAGTTTGCTTCTGCTAGGCGTTTTTGAGCTTCAAGATCCCCATCTTCCATGCGTTTTGCTAATTTTATTTCTTCATCAGCAGATAATAATGGAACACGACCAATTTCTTTAAGATACATTCTAACAGGGTCATCGATATTTATACCTTCAGGTATGCTAAGGTCAATATCAATATCATCTTCATCATCTTTGAGATTAGAATCATCATCTGGTCCTATATCATTACCATTATCAATGATGTCAATGCCACGTTTGGTGAATGTATCGTATAATTCGTCTATTTCATCTGGTGACATGTCAACTGATTGAAGGGATTCCATAATTTCATTGTAAGTTAAAACGCCAGTTTTTTTACCTTTATCTAATAACTTACTGATTGCGTCTAAGCTGGCAGCAGCTGCTGCTGCATTAGTATCTTTAACGGCTTTTACATTTTTTTTGGATTGAGCCATTATTACATGCCTCCTCTTAATTTATTATTATAGGTATAGGGCTTATGTCTCCAGATTTATAGGAGCTCTACGAGGATAAATTATCCATTTCCATTCGTATTTGTTGACTAATTTTTAATTCTTCTAAAAATCTACTGTCGCCATTTCGTTGTAATTCATCTGCTAAAAGGCGATGTTTTTCATAATTACTATTTAGATAATAACGACGTAAAAGTTTTAGACAATCTTCAGTGAGTTGAATGTCATCATCAGTTGTAAATTCTTCAACTAAACAATGTGAAAGTTCACTATAAGCGGTATCACTTAGTTTCTCAGCAGCATCAATATCTGTAAAAGGCTGATTATTAGCAAGTGTACTTGCTAAATATTTTAGAATTTCTCCATGGATTTTATTGGGAAATTCTTCAGCTGGTATAAGATTTAGAACATAATCTAAAATACTAGCTTCATGCCAAATTTTTTTGATGATACATCTTCCTGCCATGGTCAAAGCATCATTTTTTTTCAGAGAATGCTTTGCGTGAATTTATTCCAGGAAGATTATCTGTAGAGACATCATATGCATTAAAATTTCTTTGCGAATTTTGTCGTTGCAAATCACTGCGAATAACGCCTTCATCTATACCCAAAACATTTGATATACGAATAATATATTCATTGCGTTCGACAGTGTTTGTAATATTAGCTAAAAGTGGCATTAATTGGTTTACTGCTAAAAGCTTTCCTTCTAAAGTATTGCGGTCTGTTGATTTTAATACATATTGCAATTGATATTCCATTAGCGGAAGAGCTTTATCAATTAATGCATAAAATTCTTTGCTACCATGATGGCGTAAAAATTCATCTGGGTCTTTGCCATCAGGAATGGTGATTACTTTGACATTAGCACCATTACTGCTAGCGATAGCTAAAGCTCGCATAGTAGCAGCTTGCCCAGCATTGTCACTATCATAGCAAAAATATATATTTGGTGAATAGCGAAGAATTTTTCTACATTGTTGAGCAGTAAATGCAGTACCCAATGACGCTACAGCATTAGTAATATTATGACTATGTAATGCGATAGCATCCATATAACCTTCAACAACAATACTGAAGTTATTTTCTTTTATTGATTTTTGTGCATGATCTAAACCAAATAGCAAATGTCTTTTATTAAAAATAAGTGTTTCTGGTGAATTTAAATATTTGGGAGAATCATTTGGATTGATAATTCTGCCACCAAAGCCACAGATTTGACCATGTTCATTCATGATAGGAATGATTATGCGATTGCGAAAACGGTCATAGACTTTACCAGAATCTTTTATAGTGATTAGACCTGCTTTAGCAAGTAACTCTTTAGTAATGCCTCGTTTAGTAAAAGAGGTAAATAGTTTATCCCAAAGGTTAGGAGCAAAGCCAAGTTTAAATTTCGTAATTATATCTGAATTTATTTGGCGAGAAGAAAAGTATGCTCTACCAGCTTCTCCAAGAGAGGTACGAGTTAAACAATTATGAAAAAAAGAACCCGCCAGTTCATGTATTTTAAACAATGAATCTTTTTTGTTGTTCTTGTTTGAGTTCGTCAGCACTTTTTTTTCGTAGTCGGTATAGGAATATTCAATCTTTGGGCTTGTAGTTTTATGGCTTCATAATAAGAAATATTCTCTATAAGAGATATAAATTTAAATAGATTACCACCAGCATGACAACCAAAGCAATAAAAAAATCCCTGTTGGGGAACTACGGAAAATGAAGGTGTTTTTTCATTGTGAAAGGGGCAACAACCCCAATAGCGATTACCTCGTTTTTTGAGATGAACGTAACTTGAGATGACAGATAAGATATCTGAAGAAGAACGCACTTGTTCAACAAAATCATCGTGCAAGTTTTGTGTACGCATATAAACTCACCTTTCAATAAAACTATTTAATTATAGATGATTTTTGCCATAACGTAAATACATTCTACACATAATTATAAAAATCCTGCTTTATTTTTTTATTTATTTAAAAATTTTTCGTATTTACATTTTAGGGACTTTATCTATACTATTCAATACGTATGGTTAAAT